>Ga0209536_100000857_pt1 | contig 50373 bp, 38 predicted proteins | sample DeeMarSeWOR28_12_FD_187461 | JGI IMG/M metagenome (GOLD analysis project Ga0209536, IMG submission 187461) | Marine sediment microbial communities from White Oak River estuary, North Carolina - WOR-2-8_12 (SPAdes) (version 2) | ecosystem: Environmental > Aquatic > Marine > Intertidal zone >...
CCTCGCCGGCTCGCTCGCGAGACAGGCCCCGGTTGTCGCCGTAGATCCCGGCGAGGGACTCGGAGAGCGGCTGGTTGTCGGCGTGGCCGACCAGGTGCAGACGCACGTTCGGCAGGTGACGCATCCCGTCGAGCACGTCCCGCAGCCGCTGGATCGTGCTCGGCGGGATGTCGGCTTCGCCCGAAGCGAAGCGGACCGGCGGCACGACGTTCGTGAGCTTCACGATCCTCACGTCTCCGGTCATGACCTCGCGTTCTTCGAGGCGGTCACCGGACTCCCTTTCGAGCAGCTCGGGATCGTGGGCCCAGCGCGTGAAGTCGGCGTCGCCCGGCAGCTGGCGCTCGGCGGAGCCGCCCGCGCGGCTCTCCACCAGCGGCGGTCCCGCATCCACGGAGGGAAGCAGGGCGTCGAGGAGGCCCCCACCGGGGAGCCGGTCCGAGCGCGCGGCAGGCCCGCCGCGCCGCCAGAAGACGTGGGTCTCGATCGTGAGCGGATCGGCGTCTCGTTCGGCCCATTGGTCGGCGATCCGACGCTTCACCGCTTCGAGGCGGCGATCCACGAGCGCGTCGTCCTCGAGGTCGGCGACGTAGGAGAGGCGGAGGATCGCCGGCGCCTTCGCCAGCTCCTCGATCAGCAGCGCGATCCGGGGCTCCCACTGGAGACGCATCTCCGCCGAATCCGGCTCGAACACCGGATCGGCCAGATCGAGGCCGATCACGCGCTGGATCGACGCGCCGTAGTCGAAGCGGAGAGCCTTGCCGCGGGTGGCGCGCTTGATCTGGGTCTGTCGCGTGGTCATGCGGTAGCCGCTCGGCAGGGAGCGGTCGTCGAGCTTGAGGACGAAGTTGCTGCCCCGATCCTCGCGCGGAACCACGGCGCAGGTGATGTGGAAGCGGCCGTGGGGGTCCGTGGTCGCGATCAGTCCGCGGGCCGTCACCAGCCGTGCGCCCGGGAGACCCTTCTCGCCGCGGTCCTGGACGCCGTCGCCGTCGGCGTCGTCGAAGACCTTGCCGATGACGTCCGTGCAGTCGAAGGTCGGGTCCGGGACCACGCGCACCGTCGCGGTGGCCTCGCCGGAGAGACTCGTGTCGGGAATGCTGCTGCTCACCGCCTGGGCGCGGTTGACGTACTCGCCCTCGCTGACGCCGGATCCGACGGCCAGCAGCAGCTTCAGGCTGCGGGTGCTGGCGGGGGCGATGCCGAGGTCGGACCAGACGAGTTCCCGCCCCGTGTCGGTCGGCTCTTTGGGGACGTCGTCGACGCGCGCCGAGCCTTTGACGTAGTGGAACCCCGCCGGGAAGCGGTCCACCACGCTCAGGTCCGGGAACTCCACGCCGAGGTCATTGCGGAGCGTGATCTCGTAGGGCACGAGTTGACCGCGGCTGACGTTGACCAGGGGGGTGGTCTTCGTGATGGCCACGGCGCCGTCGAGCACCGGGTCCAGTGGAAGGTGGTTGTTGAAGATCTGGCTCGATCCCGGGGGCTGGCTCCCGTCGAGGATGAGGTGGACGTAGTAGGAGGTATCGTCGCCGACGGCCGGTGCGAATTCGGAAGCCTGGGCCTCGCAGTGCTGCGCCGTAACCCCGATCGCATCGCTCCCGCTTCCCGGACAGAGCGGCACGGCGAAGGGAGCCGTGGGGTCGGAGCTTGGCGGAATGATCTGCGAGGTGCCGGAGACGAAGTCCGGGCCCGGTGCTGCGACCGCGATCACGTAGGCGCCGCCGGCGGGACAGGCGGCGTCGTCGCGGAAGTTCAGGTCGAACTTGTAGTAGCCGTCGGCACGCGTGACCTGGCCCTGTTGCGCCGGATCGTCGAGGCAGCTGGTCGGGAGGGCGACGCCGCTTCCGGCGTCGAGCAGGGTCAGGGTGGCGGCCGGGACGGGGGCACGCAGCAGCGCGTCGTAGATCACACCATTCGGCTGGATCGGCAGGTCCAGGTCCTGAAGATTCGCTCCCGATGGGACCACGAGGTCGCGGATCTCCTGCATCCCGTTCGTGAAGGGCGAGCGGGTGGTTCCGAGGGCCGCGGTGCGGGGGCCGGCTCCGGGCGCCCGGAAGTGGAGCTCGTAGGCGTCGCCGCTCACGTCGTTCGGCGGCACGCCACCCATCGAATAGGCGCCGTCTGCGTCGGTGAGAACGGATTGGATCGAAGTCCCGTTGCGCCGCAGCTCGACGGTCCAGCCAGCGAGCGCGGTCTCGCCGCCCCCCTGGGCCGCGTCGAAGTCTGCGTCGTGCCAGGCCGAGCCGGAGAGCAGACCGACCCCGGGCGTCCCCCCCACGTCGAGCGAGACGCTCGCACTCGCCGTCTGGGTCGTGTTCCAGGTGACCGTGCCCACGTTCGTGATCGTGGTGCCCATCGGCTGGGGCTCGATCGTGGCGCGGAAGCGCAGCGCGATGGACTCGCCGGGCTCGAGGGGGCCGTAGCTGCCGGAATGGTCGGCGCTGATGAGACCGCCCGCGACGCTCACGCCGGTCGTCTGTCCGTTCAGCAGCGCCGAGCCGGCCACGTAGCTGAGCTGGCTGGCCAGGAGGGTCAGGTCGTCCGTGATCCGCACGTCCAGAGCCGGCACCGACGCCACATTCTGCACGCCGACGACGTATTCGAGCTCCGATCCCACGAGCGCGGCGCCGCCGCCCACCACCGTGACCTGCTTGGTGATCGCGAGGAGCTGCCCGTCGCCCACCACGATGACGGTCGGCTCGGGGCCGGTCGACGGATCCCCGTCGCCATCGGTGAGCAGGTCCGGGAGCTCCTCGGTGGTCACGAGTGCCTGGTTGACGACGAGGTCGCCGCTGACCGCAGTCACGTCCACCAGGAGGTCGAACTCGATCGTGGCGCTCTCGCCGGGGGAGATCGTTCCGCCGGGCGGTCCCGGTAGGGGCGGGGTCCGATCGGACGAGCTGATCGGGATGCCGCCCTCGAGGGGCGACGCCCCGCCCGCGCCGTCGGGGACCGCGATGCCGTTCAGCCTGGTCGAGTTCGCGACGTAGGTCGCATTGGCCGGCACGGCGTCGGTCAGTACGGCGTTCGTGGCTGGAGCGGTGCCCGTGTTCAGGACGATGATGGTGTAGTGCAGGGTGTCGCCCGGGTCGACGATCCCCGGCGTTCCCCCCTCTTCCACCGCAGCCTTGGGCGCGAACAACAGCGGCGAGTCCCCCACCACGTCGCGGGTCGGGTCGTCGGGAATCGGAGTGCCCGGATCGTCCGAGGGCTGGTCCGCAACGCCGCCGAGGCTCGCGCTCACGAAGGCCTGGTTCGAGATCACGGTGCCGTCGATTGCGTCCGGATCGACCACGACTTCGAAGACGAGGGTGGCGATGTTGTCGGTCGCAGCGGACGCATCGGCGCGCATCACTCCCGGCGTCGGGTCCTGCGGGGCGTTGATGGGAATGCCACCGGCCAGCGGAGAGCTGTCGCCCGGGCCGTCCGGGACCGGCGTGCCGTTCAGTGTGGTGCTGCCCGCCACGTACTGCGTGCCCACGGGGACCGCGTCGCGCAGCGTCGCGTCGACGGCGTCTGCGCTGCCCACGTTCTTCAGCGTGATCGTGTAGCGGAGCGTCTCGCCGGCCAGCAGGACCGCCGGGTCCCCGGTGAGATCGCTGGACACCTTCTGCACCAGGAAGGCCGGCGCGGACTCGATCGACACCACGGTCGGGTCCTCGTCGCCCTGGATCAGCGGGTCTGCGGGGCCGTTCACGCCGGGGTCGTCGCTCCGGGCGATCGGAACGTCCACGATCCGAAGCTCGGACTGGTTGGTGACGGCGGTGCCGTCGGCGATAACGGCGCGCAGCGTGACGTCGAACTCGACCACCAGGCTGTCGCCCGCGCCGGGGAGGGAGAGGTCGCGCACGTCGAGAACGCCCGAGCCCCCGGGGCCCCCCGTGTTGCTGGTATTGCTGGTGTCGGCACCCGCGGGAGCGCTCACGATCTGGAGCGTGCCGGGCTCGAAGACGGCTGGTGTGTTCAGGCGATCCAACTCGTCGAAGACCGCGAGGTCGTTCAGTGGATCCGGGCCCTGGTTCTCGAGCCGCAGCCGATAGCGGAGCGTGTCGCCGGGCATCGCGGTCGTGGCGGGATTGGCCCCGCTGGTCAGGTTGATGACGGTCTTCTCGAACAGGTAGCGAGGCAGCCCGGTGAGGAGGCTGTGCGCGTCCTCGTGGTCCAGGGTGCCCGGAGTACCATCGGTGACGACGCGGGTGAGCTCGCGGCGATCGGCCGCGGTGAGTGCCGATCCGTCCCCGGTCCACCAGCTCGTCGCGCCGGCGACGTTCGTCAGCGTGACGCCGTCCCGGGTGTTCGCGTCGAGCAGGGTCTGGTACCCGACCCTGAGCCACTGATCGGCGCCGATGGTGCCGGCCGCAGAGAGGATCTCTAGGCTGAGCAGGCACTCGGGCGATCCCTGGAAGGTGGCCTTGAAGTCGCTGCCGGAGGAGAGGGGAGCCCCCGCCGGGGTCACGCCGTCCGCCTCGAAGATCTGCGCCGTGATCTGCGCCGGGATGCCGTCGCAGGTTCCCCCGGATTCCGCGCTCGGCAGGCGGTCGGTGAGCGTGGCGTACCACGCCGGTCCATCGCCGGCGTTGTGGACGTCGAGGGTGAAGACGTCGGGCACGCCCAGGCTCATCTGACCCGGTCCGGTCTTATCGAGCGTCAGCTCCGGCTCGACGATCGTCATCGGCTCGGTGGTGTCCGGATCCCCGGCCTGCGGGCCTCCCGGCGTGCCGTCTACGTTGGCGTAGAGGAATGACGCCGTGTTCGTGAACGCCAGGCCCGCCGTGTTGGTGGGCGTGTCCTCGAGCACGACCGTGATCTCGACGACGACCTGCTCGCCGGCGGGGATGTCGATGCCGATCGACGGGTCCTCGATGACCAGATCCGTATCGCTTCCGGTATTGATCGGGGTCCAGGGCTCGGAGCCGGAGATCTTCGTCACGCCCAGGAAGCGCAGGTCCGCCGCCGACGCATCCAGGTCGTCGGTGATGCGGACGTCGTAGATGGGGAAGGCGCTCGGCGTCTCCGGGATCGAGATCCGGTAGCGGAAGGCCTCTCCCACCGAGGCCGTCGCCTGGGTGTTCTCCTTGAGGAGCGGCCCTGCGGGTACCGTCACGATCACCACGCGGGTCGGGTCCTCGTCGCCTTCGACGTCGGGGCTGGCCTGACCGTTGACATTGGGATCGTCGCTGTCGGCCAGCTTCACCCCGCTGACGAGGTCGGCCTGGTTGGTGACCGTGGTGCCGTCGGCGAGGGCCGCGGCCAGGGTCATGTCGAAGACCACCCGGATCTCGCCGCCAGCGGGAACGTCGAGGCCGCGAACGTCGAGGATCCCGGCGCCATTCGTCCCGCCGTTCGGATCGGTGTTGGTCACGTCGGCGCCGGCGGGAACGGCGACGAGGACGAGCGAGCCCGGAACGAACACCGCCGAGGGGTTGAGGACGCCCAGGTCGTCCTGGAACGTGAGGTCGGTGAGCCCCACCTCGGTCGCCTGGAGGCGCAGCGTGTAGCGCAGCGTGTCCCCCGGTGCGGCGGTGGTGGCGGGGCTCGCCCCGCTGGTGAGGTTCTCGACGGTCTTCTCGAAGAAGTAGCCGGAGAGCGCCACCGTGATCGTGTGGGCGTCCTCGTGGTCGAGGACGCCGACGCTGCCGTCCGTCAGCGTGCGCGCGAAGACCACGCGATCCGGGTTGCTGCTGTCTCCGTTGAACCAGCGGGTCGCGCCGGCGACGTTCGTGAGCGCGTTGCCATCCTGGCTGTCGGCGTCGAGCCGACTCTGGTAGGCGACGATCAGTCGTTGGCCCGGGCCGATCTTCGACGCGGGCGAGAGCATCGTCAGGCTGAGCTCGCACGCGGGCGCGCCGACGTAGCTCTGCGAGAAGTCGGTCCCCGGGATGAGCACACCGGACACCGGAGTGGTGCCGTCGGCCTCGAAGATCCGGGCGCTCTGTACCAGGGGTGGAGTGTCACACATGCCGCCATCGGTGCCGTCCGGCAGCCGGTCGAGGATCGTGGCGTTCCACGCATCGGTGAGCCCGGTGTTCTGGACGTCGATGGTGAAGTCGCCCCATTCGCCCAGGTTCAGGGTCGCGCCGAGCGTTGCGGGCCCGGTCTTCGTCACCACGAGCTCGGGCGCGGCGATGGTCAGGGGGGTCGAGATCCCCCACTCGCCCGGAAGGGGCTGATAGAACACGTCGTCGATGAGGCGTCCGAACTCCCACTTCGCAACGTTGGTGAACTGCTTCCCGGGTGCATTCGTCGGCGTGTCTTCGAGCACGGCCGTGATCTCGATGATGATCTGCGCTCCGCTCGGAACGATCGGGCTGACCTCGAAGGTGAGCACGCCGCCCGCGTTGGAGAAGGCATGCGGCACGGGAGAGCCGGGGCTTCCCTCCCAGTAGGCGACGTGGCCCAGATAGGTGAGATCCACGCCCGTGGCATTCAGGTCGTCGGTCACGACGACGCTGTGCAGGTCGTTCGCCGATCCCTCGGAGTCGATCACGTTGCCCGTTGCCGGGTCGAAGAGCACCGGGATCGTGAGGGTGTAGGTGAAGGGGACTCCGATCGCCGCAGTGGTCTGGCCGGCGGGACTCCTCTTGTCGATCTTCTCGACCGGGATCAGGAGGTTCTGGCAACCCTCCTGGATCGAGCTCGACGAGCCGTTGACGAACCAGATCTTGTGGCCGGCGACGGAGTTGCAGGCCATCTGGCCCACGTGCACCACGTTGTCGAAGATGATGAGCCAGCGTTCCTGGGTCTGGCCGGGCTGCGTCAGAAAGCTGAAGTTGGTCGAGAGCGGGTTCGAGGCCGGGAAGTTCCGGATCGTGCAGTTCTGGTCGATCTGGATCTGCGACGGAGGGACGCCACCGGCGAAGCCGTCGACGACGCCTCCCAGGTCGGAGCAGTCCACGGCTCGCGCCGACGACGTCGCGCCGATCAGGAGCGCGATCGCGAGGAGCAGGAATCCGGTCCCGCTCCTGATCGCTCCGATGCCGTCTCGTTTCACTGACACGTTCGCCCTCGAACCACCGGGGGAGACGCTGCGCCGAAATGGTTCGAGTCAGCCCCGCGAGGGGCTGGATTCCGGCGGTCCCGCTGTCCTGGGGCGCTCTGCCCTGTAGACCGGTGACTTTGCGTCGCCACCTTTCGGTGGGTTTGCCTTTGTCTGAATCGCGATGAGCCGCCTTGGCTCGAATGTCGTCGTCGGAAGCTGCTTTCGGTTGATCTCCTTCGGGTGTCGAAGAGGGCCGGAAGGCCCTGCCGCGGGCGATCCCGATCGTGACGATCAGGTCGCGGGCAGGAAGTCGATCGGATAGAGGATCGTGACTGCCGGTATGTCGTCCTTGGCTCCGAAGTCGAAGGTGCGGACACGCGCGACGACGTTCGCGGAGAGCGCCGGCGCACTCATGTCGGTTCCGTCGACTTCGCAGAGGGAGACCGTGCCGTCGGGCTCGATCCGCAGGCGAAGGATCATCTGACCCCTGAGCGTCGGGTCCCGGCGCAGCTCCCGGTTGTAGAGGCGGTAGAGCGCCGCCTTGTGACGGTCGAACACGATCTGGATCTCCTCATCGGTGCGTGCCGAGCCCGGGCCGCCGGCCATGGGCCGGTCCGTCCCCCCGCCGGTTCCGATCGAGCTCGTCGCGCGTGCCACCGGGGCGCCCTGGATCTGGCCGCCTCCGCCCCCGAGGTCTCGACTCAGCGAGGCGAGGTCGATGCCGCCGCTGGAACCCGGCGCCTGGGTCGTGACCATCGAACGCTGGGGCCGTCCGCTGGCGCCGTCGCCGGATGTGGAGATGCGCGCTTGCGCCCCGAGCCGGTCCGCAGCGTCGGTGGCGGGCAGGCTCGAGAACTTCTCTCGGAAGGCGAGGATGCCCTTCGAGGCCGCCGCCTGCGTCGGCGCCGGCTCGGGAGTGGGCGGGGCCTTCGACTCCTCGGCCAGGAGCGGTGTCTCCTCCGGGGGCTTCGGCTCGGGCGGTGTCTCCTCGCGCGCCGGCGCAGGCGGGATCGGCCGCCGCTCTTCGCGGATCAGGCGCGCCAGGCGCTCCGGGACCTCCATCACATCAGTCGGTTCGGGCAGGGGGAGATCGATCATGGGGAAGAGCAGGCCGAGCAGGAGACTGGCGAGGAGTGAGGCCGCGAGCGCTCTGCGGAAGCGCCGGTCGTCGTCGCCGCCCCGGGTCCAGGGCATCAGGGCGTCGCGCCAGCTGGGCTCGACGTCCCGGTCGATCGCCCACTCGAGCTTGCGCCGCTCCTCCTGCTCGAGCGCCTCGAAGAGGTCGTCGGCGAGGTACTCGGCGTTCTCCTCCTCCTCGCGCATCCTCGCCTCGACGTCCGCCCGCCGGGCCTCGATCTCCCGGATGCGGCTCTCGAAGACTTCGACCCGTTCGCGCACCTCGCGCAGATGCCCGTGCGTGTCGAGCGAGACGTCGTCGCCCCAGAACAGGGCTCCAACGCCCATTGCACCGAGTTCCTCCAGGGCGTCGCAGACCTCGTGGAGGAGACCGAACTGGTGTCGCTCCTTGCCGAGGCCGTCCAGCTCAGCGTCGATGACACGCAGGTCGCCGGCGAACGCGTCGAGGCGCTCTCGCGATTGGGCGAGCTCTTCGCGCAAAAGCTGCTGATCGTTGGGAGTGGTTTCGTTCACGGGGACCCCGCTAGGACTGGGCGGACTGGGGGGCCTGAGAGGCCTTCTGGAGTACCGCGAGGGAGATGCGTTCGTATCCTCGACCGGTGCACGTCGACATCACCCGCTTGACGACACTGAAGGGCACGGATCTGTCCGCGAGGATGGTCACCTCACGGCTCTGCGTTACCGCCTGGGTCTTCAGGCCGATGACCTTGTCGCTGAGCTCCGAGAGCTTGTCGCCGATCGCTCCGATCTCCGGGTCATTGGAGGCGAGGATGTCCCGAACGAATGCGACCGTCTCTCCCTGGACCGTGACCTGGTCGGGGCTCACGAAGACCACGACCGTCTCCCGGGGCTTCTCCTCCACGACGGAGTCGGGCAGGGTGATCTGCTTCGGCGTCTCGAGGACCTCCGTGTTGGCGGAGTTCACCAGCAGGAAGAACACCAGGATGGTGAACACGTCCATCAGGGAGGTCAGGTTCATCCGGACAGGCTTGAGCCGGTTCCGGGACATTCGCTTGATCCTTCGAGAGCTCTTCACGGTGCGTCTCCGATCGATATGTCCGTGAACAGGGCCACGCGTGTGATGCCTTCGTCGCCGGGCTGCGTCAGCTCGGCGCTCCGGACCGCGTCCATCACCCGGATCAGGTGGTCGTACTCGATCTCGGGCTCGAGCAGAACCGATGCGTCCTGCTCGTCGGGATGGTCGTGCTTGAGCGCCTGAACCAGCTCGGAGAGCGCGAGGAGGTCGTACTCGCCTTCGACCTTGGGGAGCTTCGCAATCATCGATGTTCCATTGGTGATCTCGAGGCCCTGCTCGCGGACGATCACCTCGAATCGCAGGGCAGGCTCGCTGGGCGCGGCGCCCGCCGCCGAGCTCGGGAGGTTCAGCTCGACGATCGTGATGCGCGAGAAGACCGCGGTGATCAGAAGGAAGGGCACCAGCACCACCATCAGGTTGAGAAAGGTGGTCATGTCCAGCTCGGCCGGATCCTTCGTGCGTCGTCTGTAGTGGTGCTGCCGGGCCATGTCGTTCAGGCCGCCTCTGCCTGGATGTGCCGTCGGGCGCGCGACGAGATCGCGTTCAGCACCTTCAGCGAGGCCATCTCGAGGCCGTCCACGATCTCGCCGGTCTTTGCCGTGAGCACCTGGTTGGTGATCAGCAGGGGGATCGCGACCATCAGTCCGAAGGCCGTCGTGTTCATGGCGACGGAGATGCTTGCGGACAACAGGTCGGCCTTCTCGGCGGGATTCGCGTTGGCCACGGCCGTGAAGGCCTGGATCAGGCCCATGATCGTTCCCAGCAGTCCGAGCAGGGTGGCGATGCTCGAGGCCAGGGCCACGTAGGGTGTGCGCTTCTCGAGCTGGGGGATGATCTCCATCATGCTCTCTTCCATCGCGATCTCGATGTCCTCGCGACGTCGCACGGCACCCTGACGGGCGAGGCCCATGGCGAGCAGCTGTGAGATGGTCGAGTCGTCCTGGCTCGTCATCTCGCGCGCCTTCTCGAAGTCGCCCTCGATCAGGGCAGGCTGGACCCGGCTCCACGCGCCCTGGTTCCTGATGGTGACCCGGGTCAAGGTCACGTAACGCTCGATCGCGATCGCAGCTCCGACTGCGAACACGATCAGGATCGGGTACATGAACGGACCGCCCGTTACAAAGAACCCTACGAGGGAGTAGATGAATTCCATGATCGGATCCTCCTGGACAGGGGGAGCGGATGGCTCCCGAAGTCATCTCGATTCGGCGTCGGGCCCCTGGAAGGACTCGACGCCGATCTGGTAGTACTCGAGCTCTCTCATGAAGACGTCCCGGTCCACCGGGCGTCGTCCATCGTCGAGGACGCGTGAAACGCCGACCCGGTCGCCGGGATCGGAGCTCTTCCACGGCACGATCACCAGCGACTTCGGTGACTCGTGGTCTCCGACGATCGACATGCCCGAGAGCCGCTTCGCGCCCTCATCGGCCGTGTCCGCGGCCAGGGCGGCGCCAGCGATGATGAGCAGCGGGACGAGTCGAGTGAGAACGGCGCGCATCGCGGCTACCTCCCCGTCCGGTTCTCGAGGTCGGCGATCCACATGGCCACCTCCGGATCCGCCGGGTTCGCCCGCCCGTAGTGCTGGTAGTGCTCGAGTGCGCAGCTCGGGTCGGCCAGGTAGAGGTCGCAGAGAATCGCAAGGTTCTTTCGCGCGTAGTGGAACCCGGGATGGATGGCGAGCGCTGCTTCGTAGCTTCGGCGCGCCTCGGCGAAGCGCCCCGCACGCCGGTGGACGATGCCCAGCTCGTTGTGGGCGACCGGGTGGTTCGGCTCGAGCTCGAGGGCTCGCTCGAGGCTGCGCTGCGCTCGCTCGAGATCGTCTCTCCGGGCATGGGCGATTCCGAGGTCGATGTGGGCCGCAACCGCTTCCGGCGCCTCTCGGGTCACGCCTTCGAGCAGCTCGATGGCGCTGGCGTACTGCTCCCGCTCGAGCAGGTGGAGAGCCCGGTCGAAGTCGGTCCGCGCGCCGTGGCTCGCCTGAAGCTCCTGGCGGAGGCTGAATCCACCGCCCTCGCTGCGCTCGAGCTTCGCGGGGCGCCTCGCTTCGGGTGTGGCGCAGGCCCCGGTCAGCAGGAGCACGACGAGCATCCCGGCGGATCGCAGCAGCGAGGGGCGTGCGCTACGGAGCGTCGACATCGGTTCCTCCAGGGGCCGGAGCCTCTTCCGCGAGCGCCGGCTCGGCCGGCTCGACCGCTTCGGCGACCGGGTCGGGTTCGGGCCGGATTTCCGGCTCGACGGCCTGCTCGGCCGGTGCGGCGCTGGCCGGGACCGGCACGCCGGCGGGGCGCTGCCCGGGCCCGAGCTCGGTCGCCGCCGCCGCGGGAGTCGGCGAGCCCTCGGCGGGCTCAGGCGCGCGGGATTCGGGTGCGCCGCTCTGCGCGGTCTCCGGAACCGCGTCGGCAACGAGGGCGGCGCGCTCATCGCTTCCGTGGGCTGCGAGTGCGTCCTTCTCCGGCTGCGCGACCGACTGCACGAGGGCGGGGTGCCCCGGCTGCTGGTAGGCGTAGTGGTCGAGGGAGGTCAGGAAGCCCGTGCTGATCTCGGACTTGGCGTAGCGACCGGGCATCCGTTCGGCGAGGCGCTCCAGGCTCCGCTCGATCCAGACGTCATAGACCCCACCCGACGCCATCAGCTCCAGGTTCTTCTCGTGCACTGCGATGGAGCGCTCCTCGAAGGGGAAGGCCTCTTCCTCGAGCACCTCTTCGTAGTCCGCGCGCTCTGCGGGAGCGAGGTCCGCGGGTCGCTCGGACTCCAGGAGCGCGCGGCTGAAGTCGAAGTAGACCTCGGCCATGTAGAAGGTGGCGGCCGCCGTGACCTCGGCGACCTCGTAGTCGACGAGTTCGCCGAACGCCTCCAGGGCCGCGTCCATGCGCTCCTGCTTCTCCTGCAGGCTCGCCTCGAAGGGCTGGACCAGAGCGACCTCGCCGAAGTGGTGGTAGAGCGCCTCGGCCAGGACCAGGGCAGAGCGGGCCGCCAGGGTGCGGGTGCGCGGTGTCCGATCCGCGCCGCTCTCGGCGTCGGCAGCGACGATCCGACGCAGCTGCTCTTGGCGGGCGACGTCGTTCCCGGCCCGGCCATGCATCTCCGCCAGCTTCCAGCGCGTCTCCACCGCCGGCTCGAGCGGCTCGGGAAAGTGTTCGACGTAGCGCTGGTAGACTGCGAGCGCGCGACCCGCATCCTCCGACTCCTCGTACAGTGCGCCGGCCACGAGCAGTGCCTCGCGACCCAGCTGGGGATCCTCGGCCTCGGCGGCGACCCGCTCGTACTCGCTCGCCGCTCGCGAGAGATCCCCCTGTTTCTGGTAGACGAACGCGATCTGCCGGGTGGCCTCCGCGTGCAGCTCGTGGTCCGGATGGTTCTTCCGGAAGGCCTCGAGCACCTCCGCGGCCCCCGCCCAGTCTTCCAGCCGGACCAGCGCGGCGGCGGCGTCGTACTCGGCCGCCGAACGGATCTCCGAGCCGGGCGCGGCGGCTCGGATCCGGAGGAAGTGGTCTGCGGCGGCGCGATGGTCCTCCGCCGCGCTCGCCTGCTCGCCCTGCTTGTAGATCGAGGCGGCCAGGTTGTCGGCCACTGCCTGGCGCGATTCGTCGTCCTCCGGCGTCATCTCGAGGGCTTCGGTGTAGGCCTCCTCGGCCTGCGAGTAGTCTTCCAGGTCGAAGGCGGAGTGGGCGACCACGTTCCAGGCGCCACGCAGGAGCCCCGCGTCCGCGCCTGCATGCTCGGAGATGAGCCGTCGACCGTTCTCGATCGCCCGCGCGTATTCCTCCATGTCGTAGAGGTCGTCCACGGCAGCAGCCAGCACCACGGACGCGTGCTCATGGCCAGGGAACACGTCTACGAAGCGCAGGCTGCTCTCCACAGCCCGGCGCCGGATCTCGGCCCGCTCTGCGTCCACGGCGCGTTCCTGGCTCTGCCGATGCGCGAAGATCGCCGCATATCCGGCGGCTGCGGCGCGTTCGTGCTCCCGGTAGCCGTAGGCCGTGCGCTCGTACTCGCGGGCTGCTTCCTCGAAGCTCTCGTTCTCGAGGAGGAGATCAGCCAGCTGGTAGTGGATCGACGGCGTCTCCGGCTCTGCGGGGAAGGAGGCGAGGTAGGCCTGGTACCAGCGGGACGCTTCTCGGAAGCTGTCGGCTCGCTCGTCGCCCGGATCCGCGTCCTGGTAGAGCGCGTGGTAGTGATGCGCCAGGTCCTCCAGGTTGCTCTGGAGGTAGTCCTGAATCTCCGGTGCGTCGGCGATGTCGAAGCGCCGCCAGTACTCGGCGTCGAGACCGTAGCGGGCAGCGAAGTCCTTCTTCGACTCCAGCACGAGGATCGGGAATCCGCCCGCCTCGTAGATCTCCACCATGCGCATGCCGAAGTGGGGCGATGCCCGGTGCATCGGGTGGAGCTCCACGAACGCCTGGTACGACTCGACGGCGTCGTGGTAGCGCAGCTTGGCGAGGTAGAACTCGCCCAGATGGCTGTAGATGCGGTCTTCGTAGGACCGCTGCCCATGGTCCTCGAAGTAGCTCTTCACGGCCTCGGGCCCGCCGAGGTAGGAGAATGAGAGGCTGATCACGCGGAACGTATCTGCGATCCGCCGCTCGGAATCCTCGTCCTCCGCGTGCTCGAAGTCGTGTCCGATCGAGACGCGATGGTCGAGAAGAGCGACGTAGCGGTGCAGCGCCTCCTCGTGCATGTCCTGCTTGTAGAACGTCCAGCCGAGCTTGTAGAGCGCGAGCTCGTAGTACTCGGAGCTGGCCCCCATCGCGGTGATGGCGGCGTACGCCTCTTCGGCGTCGAGGTAGCGCTTGCGCGTGAAGAAGTACTCGGCGCGTCGGAACTGGACCTCATCGGTGTAGGCGGAGCCGGGGTGGGTGGACACCAGCTGCTCCATCACCGCGATCGCCTCGTCGACCCGCCCGAGCTCGTCGTAGGCCCGCGCCTTCTGGTAGAGCACGCGATCCCTGTGCGGATAGCCGGGGTAGGTGGTGAGGATCTCGTCGTAGAGTGCGATGGCCTCGATCGGGCCGGATGGAACGTCCTGGGTTCCGCCCGGGGTCGAGAGCTCAGATGCCGTCTCGCGTGTGGCTTCGAGCGACGCGCCGCCGGTAGCGCGTCGCTCGAAGTCCTCGTCCGACTCGGACGCGTCTGCGATGCTCGCGGGGCGCGGTCGCTCGGCGGCACGGTCCACCGTCTCCGCGGCCGCGGGAGGTGCGAGCGGTTCTCCGGCGTGGATTCCGTACTCCCTCTCGAGCTTCAGGTCTGCGAGCCGCCGCATGGCTTCCGGGGTGAGGTTCGACTCCGGTGTCTCTTCGAGGAAGCGCTCGTAGCCGTGCATGGCCCGGAGGAGGCCGTCATCCACTCGCAGCTCCGCCAGGTCCGGCTCCACGTTATGCAGGTCCGACAGGGTCGGCCCGTTCGGGCTTCCGGCACAGGCCAGCGCGACGGCCGGCCCGAACAGCAGAGCGCTGGGAAGACGACGCATCGGTTCTCACCGCGCCTGGGCGGCCTGCGCCTTGGCGGCGCGGTCGTAGCTGTCGGCGAGCGCAAAGCGGGCCTGGTTCTGGTACGCCTCGAGCCGATCCCTTCGAACTTCGAGCTCCTCGAGGGCCACGGTCTCGAGCAGGTGACCCTGCCGCGCCATCAATGTCTGAAGCCGCTCGAGCGCCTCGCCCACGCGCGTGCGCAGCCCCGCGATGGAATCCTCGTAGCCGACGTAGCTGTGGCTGGCGGCCTGCCTCGTGCGCACGAAGGCGTCGTAGCGTGCATCGAGCTGCTCGATGTCCGCGGTGAGATCGCGAAGGTGCTCGTGTGTCCGGGTGAGCCGCTCGTGGTAGCGCATCTCCAGACCGAAGCGGAGCACGCCTCGCAGGCGCCGAAGTCTCGCGCGGAGACCATCCGCGACTGGGCTCTCGCTCGAAGCCAGAGCCTCTTCGAGCTGTTCGATGCGCAGCCCGGCGTGCTGCTCGTCCGAGGTCGCGAGCAGCTCCGGACGGGGGGCGATCAGCATGTTCTCCAGACGCATCGCGATGCTCTCGCGCTGCTGCATGCGCAGGCGGATGCGCGCGTCGATCCGTCGGAACTGGTCGTCGATCTCGGGCAGTCGGGGCTCGTAGTAGTCGCGGCGTACGCGGATGAGATCCTCGAAGGCGGCGAGGCTCGACTGCCACGCGACGAGCTTCTTGCGGAGGTCCTCCAGGTCCAGATAGTTCTGGAGCGCCGTCTGGAAGTCGTGAGAGGCCATGAGGTCGATCAGGTAGAGCGTCTCCGGCGCTTCGGGCAGGTCGCGTAACCGGATCACCCAGTCCGTGTTCTGGCGGATCTCCTCGCGGACCAGCGCCGTCAGGAACTCGCCGTCTCGGATGCTCCGCATCGAGGCGTCTACCTTGCCGAGCTCCTGACCGAAGGTCTCGACGGCGTGGCCGTAGAGAACGGCCGCGCGTCCGTGCACGTCGAGCTGGCTGTAGGCGTAGGGCAGGGCGATCAGCGCCTCCTGGACCGCGGCGTTGGTAGGCGCCCGTGCGGCGAGCAGGCTCCAGGGCACCAGGGCCCGCTCGAAGTCCTGCGAGGAGACGTTGGCCCAGCCGGCTCGGAGCAGCGCCTGGTTGGAGAAGGGGCCGTCGAGGCGCACGCGATCGAGTGAACTCTGTGCCGAGTCGAATTCCGAGGACTCGAAGAGGAGCGTCCCGAGCACCAGGTTCGACTTGTCGCGAATCGCCTCTGTGGCGTCGTCGGGAGCATCGGTCCTTCCGGCGCGATCGAGCTGCTCGATCGCGTCCAGCTCGTCACCGTTTCGGAGCAACGCGATACCCAGGTTGTATGCAGCGAACCCGGCGAGCGGTTGGGATCCCTGCAAGCGGCGAAGCACGTCGACGGCGTCGGCCGGCCGGTCGAGTGCGAGGTAGACGTTGGCGCGCAGGAATTCGATCTCGTCGCGGAGCTTTTCCGGGATGCGGCCACGGATGCGGTCGAGAGCGTGCAGCGCCGCTTCGGGCTGATCCTTCTGGAAGTGGATGCGTGCGAGCCTGAAGGCCGCTTCGTTCCGCACCGGCTCGTCGACGTCGCCTTCGAGGACCGCCTTGATGGCGCGTCCGGCGCGATGGTGCATGCGGTAGTGGAGCTCGAAGTCGCCAACGGAGAACTCGGCATGGTCGATATGGTGCTGCAGTGCGTCGAGTTCGGGCTCGTCGACGGCGTAGTGCTGGCCGATCTCGGCGTCGAGCCGTTCGAGCGCCTCGAAATAGTGCGCCTGGTAGGCGTGGTAGAGCGTCTCTCCGAAGTGGAGATCACGAAGCTCGGTACCGGTAGACGACCCCGCCGAAAGCAGGGCCGCCGCCGCGGACGCGACGAAGCGTAGAACCGACATGGCAGACTCTACCGGTGTCCGAGCTCGATACTGGCGGCGCCGGCGTTCTCGGCGAGCGTCAGTCCGAGGACTCTCGGCTCCACGTCCTTGCGGAAGCCGAAGCTCTCGGTCGATTGGAAGTCGGAGCCGCTGCGCAGCTTGCCGGCGACCGAGACCGAGAGGTGGTGGTCGCCGCTCGGTACGTTTCCGGTGTAGACGCGCTGCACGCCGCCCTTGCGCAGTGCGTCGAGCTCCTTGAAGCTGTAGATGTGGTGAGCTACCGGCTCTCCGTCGATTTCGATCCGCAGCGAGTCGAGCTCGAGCACCTCCTCCGGCGAGAGGGATAGGAATACGGCGACCTGGGTGTTCGACGGGTAGAGCAGCTTCTCCTCGAGACGCGTCAGCTCCGCCGCGATGCCGAGAACGTCGGATTTGATCTCCTGGACCTGCTCGTCCAGGCTCCTCATGTGCTCTCTGGAGGGGGACTCCGCGACTCCCTGCGAGGAGCCGAGGCAGAGGAACGCAACGATTCCGATCGAAGCGACCTGCAACGCGTGTGTCGCGCGCGGGCATCGGGAGCGATGCGCTTCGGGAGTCGATGCATCACTGCGCCAGCGCGCCGGAGCGTTTCGTCGGGGAACTCTCATGGGCTTGGGGGCCTCCCGGAATCCTCTACTGGATGCTTCTTCGGGCCGTCCCCTGCTGGAACTCTGTGTTCTGCGACACGGAAGGTCACCGGCAACGCGCCGGCAACCGTGCAGAGGCAATTCGTCGGCAAACGCGGTGCCAGATCGTCCGCATCGGTTCGCGATGTCGGCGATACGGGAGCCGAGAGGACGTGCGTTACGCCCGCAACTTTCGATCCGGCCGAAAGCATCCGGGTCTGCGCGGGGTCGGTCGCGTCGGTCCGGGAACGAGCGCCTCGCGGCGCCTAGATCCGCTCCGGCGAGCGCGAGGCCAGGTGCTCAGTTCGCGGCGAAGTCCACGTAGATCGGCGAGGACCAGGCTCGGGGTTCGGCCTCGGACAGGCAGTCGTCGTCGGCGGGCGTGCCGACTCCACAGGGATCGACCGCAATGCACGCACCGGTTGCGTCATAGGTGCAGCCCAGAGGGTTGCTGCCGTGGATCAGCATCGCGGGCGCTTCGATGGCGCGTGCGTAGTACACGGTGTCTCGCGCGGCTTCCTCGAAGTCGTTGTCGGAAAACTCCACGACGCATCCGGAGCCGTCCGCGGGGCAGGGGAAGGTGCGCCACGGGTCCTCGACGAGTGCATCGATCGGCTCGTTCTCGGCATTCTGCGGGCGGATGCGGACGACCTCGATGCGTGTGATCGGTCGGCGCTGGTCGCCGGGGTGGTAGCACTCACCCCGACAGATGGCGTCGATGCGTTCGGCTCCGAGTCCGGCGATCGCGTCCTCGGGGCAGCCGGGCTTCTGCTCGAAGGAGCCCGCCGCGCGCACGCGGAAGCGGGGTCTCTGGCTGCGGCGGACGCTCGAGCCCATCGGCAGACCCCGCTCCCCGTCGATCAGTTCGAACCAGAGCAGGGTGCGCCTCCCGCTGGTCGCGTAGACCTCCTTGCGGAGCAGGGCGTCCCAGATCGAGTCCCGATCCCGGCCCGTGGAGTGGACCGCGACGAGACCGCCGGTCACGAAGTAGGCGGACGCGCGCTCGACCTCGAAGAGCTGGAGCGGGCTCTCACCGCTGGAGACGAACGGCACCGACTCGGCCACGGGCTCGTCCGCCGGCGCGGCGCTTCCGAACACGCCGCTGCCGCCCAGCGACTGCCCGGGGCGCCGGCCGCGTCCGTCCGTCATCTCGCCTCGCGCGAACTCCTTGTAGCCCTGACCGGCGCTCGCCGTGTGGGTGTCGCTCGAGCCCAGGAAGCCGAAGTCGAAGCGCTTCGGTGCGGCGGGGTCGGTGAAGTCGCGGATCGCGAGCATGTACTGCACCGATGAGCGGGGCCGGAAGTTGAACGCGGGCTGGAAGTGGTCCGGGGGGGCCTGGCCGGCGTTCAGCCAGGCGTTCGTGGCGAATCCGGGCAGCGTCTTCCAGCCGGCCTGGAGCGCATCGAGGTAGTTCTGGCGTGCGTCGGCCGCGCGCCGTGCGCACTCGGAGGCGCTCTCGCCGACCTCGAGACAGCGCGCCTCGATCAGCTCTCCCGCGCGCCAGCAGCTGGGGAGGTATCCGAAGGCCGGCGCGGGACAGGACTGTCTCCCGTCCGTGGCGATCTCGACCTCGCGCCAGCGCGGCAGGCGCTCGGAGTTGCCGTGCCCGGAGTAGATCTCGACGAGGCGCTGCCGGGAGGGATCGTGGTCCGCGAGCTGTTTGCGCCAGTCGGAGCCGGCAGGAGTGTAGATGCCCCAGGCGGTGCCGTGGGGGATCACCAGGGAGTCGAGACCCCAGTCGTCGAGCTTCGCGAAGAGCGCCTCGGGGGTGCGGGTGGACTCGAGGCAGTCGTCCGGCAGGTCCCGGACGGGAACGTCCTCCGGGCAGGCGGGCGTGTTGCGGAACTCGGACAGGAAGCGGAGGAACTCGAGCCCGCGCTGGCCGTTGCGGGAGATCAGGTTGAAGAGCTGCGAGAGCGAGGTGTTGCGCTGCACGCGTTCGGTCGCTGGGCTTCGGGCTGCAATCGGGCGTATCGGGACCTCGTCCTCCTCGACGCCGCGGAAGATCACGTTCTTGTGGCCGTAGTGGTTGTCCGGTGTGTCGCCGATCTGGCTCCACTCCCAGCCGAGATAGGTGACGAGATCCGGGTCCTTCGGATCTCCGGCGATGTCGTTGCACTGCCGGACGGACTCCATCGTCTCCCGCCAGAGGTGGGGCGTCAGGTTCTCCGCGTGGTCGTTGATCGACCAGAAGTCCAGGGCCGAGCAGTAGCGCGCGAAGTCACATGCGTCGGCGGGGGGGCGCGTGCCGGCTCCGCCGGACATGGGCAGGTTGATCAGGAACGAGTCGAAGCTGAACGTGGTGTGGACGTGAAAGTCGCCGAAGAGGACCTGCTTCGAGGCCGGAGCGCCCAGCGACGCGATCGTGTCGTTCTGGGCCGATGCGCGACTGGCGACGACTCCGGCGGGGCGGCGAAGGGCGACGGGATCTCCGGCGACTTCGTCGTTCGTGAGCCAGCCGAGCGAGAAGGCGAGCCAGAGGGCGCCGAGTCCCAGTAGAAGCGCGCTGCCGGCGACGAGCAGTCCTCTGAACAAGCTGGTTTCCTCCTGGTGGCGGTTGCAACGCGGCGGTGCGTTGCGGCGAGCTCAGCGATCGAAGTGGAACTTCTTCTCGATCCGGAGCTCTCCGTACTCGAGGTAGGGCTTCTCGAAGGGCACGTCGCCCTCACCCTGCGGGCGGTGGTCGAAGAGCCGCATCAGAGCGGGCGGTTCCTTGTGGAGCGCCTCGGCAGAGTTGTCCTCGATGCCGAAGCGCTCGTAGTACTCCCGCTTCGCGAAGAAGAGATTCAGACCCGCGCTCAGGTAGACGGGCTCGTAGCCCTTCTCGCGCCCCAGCCGGATCATGCTCTCCAGGCTCGCGCCGGCGTAGTGGGTCTTGTCCCAGAAGTTCATGGGGTGGAAGTCGATGACCATGAGCCGGGGGGGCGGGAAGAAGGGGTTGATCTCGATCATCACGACCTTCGCCCGGAAGCGGTGCATCACCTTCCAGACCCAGTAGTCGTTGCTGTCGATGTCGATCACGAGGAAGTCGAGGTCGTCGGGGACGCCGGCGTCTTCGAAGAGCGTTTCGATGTTGCCGGGAAAGACCCAGGCCTCCATCGCCTGGACGCGGGGCAGGTCGGCGTAGTTCTGTCGCATCTTCTCGGCGAGCCCGGGGTCGCCTTCGATGAGGAGTCCGCTCCAGCCGTGATTCAGGTAGAGGTTGCGTACGTTGCTGCCGCCCACGCCGTCCGACGCCCCGAACTCCACGGCGTAGCGCGAGGTCGGCTCGATCCGGCGGAAGATCTCCTCGATGACGCCGTCCTCGCCGAACTGGGAGAAGACCTGGCGCTCGTGGTTCGCGAAGTCGACGGGCTCCGGGGGCGGTGCATGGGCGGCCTCCCGATCGCAGGCGACCAGCAGGGTGAGGGCGGCGATGGAAGACGCCCCGAGACAGGTGACCGCCGCACTCCGGGGCCCGTGATGGCGCATGGCGAGGGAGTATATGGAGTCCCCGGGGCGTCGGGGTGGTTCACGCCGGCTCAGGGCCACCCTCGGGCAGGATGCGTCGCAGGGGTCCGGATCCGCGCAGGGCACGTCCTGGGCGTCGCCGGCCCGGTCCGGGGAAGGGCGAAGCCAGCCTGGGTTCCCCTTGCGAAGCAAGGACTTGCGAGTGATCTCCGGACGGGGCCAGGTCGCCGACGCGCCGGTCCCGGGTCGCCGCCGGACGTCCGTTCGCGTGGCCGCACGGCCGCCGGTGCGATAGAACCTCGCCGCCCGGCGGGCCCGCACCCGGCTCCACGCCGATCGGCGCCACCCGAGATCCCGCCGCGACCCCAGACCGCGAGGAAGCATGAGCCAGTCTCCGCCCATCATCTATACGTGGACCGACGAGGCGCCGGCCCTCGCCACCTACGCCTTCCTGCCGATCATCCGGGCCTTCGCCGCGGCGTCCGGGGTGCCCGTCGAGACCCGAGACATCTCGTTGGCCGGCCGGATCCTCGCCGTCTTTCCCGATCGCCTGACGCCGGAGCAGCGCGAGCCGGACGGCCTCGGAGAGCTGGGCGAGCTGGTCAAGACCCCCGAGGCCAACGTCATCAAGCTGCCGAACATCAGCGCGTCCATTCCGCAGCTCAAGGCGGCGATCGCGGAGCTCCAGGCGAAGGGCTACGCGTTGCCGGACTACCCCGAGGAGCCGCGGAACGAAGAAGAGCGCGAGGTCCAGGCCACCTACGATCGTGTGAAGGGCAGCGCCGTGAACCCCGTGCTGCGCGAGGGCAACTCCGATCGCCGCGCCCCGAAGGCCGTGAAGGAGTACGCGCGCAAGAATCCCCACCGCATGGGCGCCTGGACCGAGGGCTCGAAGACCCACGTCGCGACCATGACCACTGGAGACTTCTGCAACAACGAGAAGTCGGTGACGCTGGACGCCCCGACGACGGTGCGCATCGAGCACGAGGCCCGGGACGGCAGCCGCACCATTCTGAAGGATGGGATCGCGCTCCAGTCCGGCGAGGTGATGGATGCGACCTACATGAGCCGGAGGGAGCTGGTGGCCTTCATCGCCGAGCAGATCGCCGACGCCAGGGCGCAGGGAGTCCTGTTCTCGCTGCACCTGAAGGCGACGATGATGAAGGTTTCGGACCCGATCATCTTCGGACACGCGGTGCGCGTCTTCTTCGCCGACGTCTTCGAGAAACACGCCGCCACACTGGAGAGGCTCGGTGTCGACGTGAACAACGGCTTCGGCGACCTCCTCGAGAGGATCGCGGAGCTTCCGGAGGCCGAGCGCAGCGAGATCGAGGCCGACATCCAGGCTACCTACGCGAGCCGCCCGGCGCTCGCGATGGTGAACTCGGAGAAGGGCATCACCAACCTGCACGTGCCGAGCGACATCATCATCGACGCCTCGATGCCCCCCATGATCCGCGACTCGGGAGGGATGTGGAATCCGGACGGCGAGCTCCAGGACTGCAAGGCCGTGATACCGGACAGCAGCTACGCCGGCGTCTACCAGGTGGTGATCGAGGACTGCCAGCGCCACGGAGCCTACGATCCGGCCACGATGGGCAGTGTCCCGAACGTCGGCCTGATGGCGCAGAAGGCCGAGGAGTACGGCTCCCACGACAAGACCTTCGAGGTACCCTCCGACGGCACGATCCGCGTGATCGACGCCTCGGGCAACGCCTTGCTGGAGCACGCGGTCGAGCGCGGCGACATCTGGCGCGCCTGCCAGGTGAAGGATGCGGCCGTCCGTGACTGGGTGAAGCTGGCCGTCAATCGCGCGCGCGCCACAGGCGCGCCGGCGATCTTCTGGCTGAACCGCGAGCGGGCGCACGACGCACAGCTCATCTCGAAGGTGGAGGCCTACCTCGGCGACCACGACACGAGCGGGCTCGACATCCAGATCCTCTCTCCGGTGGAGGCGACGCGCCTCTCGGTGGAGCGCATTCGCAGGGGCGAGGACACGATCTCGGTGACGGGAAACGTGCTCCGTGACTACCTCACCGACCTCTTCCCGATCCTCGAGATCGGCACCAGTGCGAAGATGCTCTCGATCGTGCCCCTGATGAACGGCGGGGGCCTCTTCGAGACGGGCGCCGGCGGCTCGGCGCCGAAGCACGTCCAGCAGTTCCAGCAGGAAGGGCATCTGCGCTGGGATTCGCTCGGAGAGTTCCTGGCGCTGGCGGCCTCGCTCGAGCACATGGGCGAGCACTTCGACAATCCGGCCGCGCGGCTGCTGGGCGAGACTCTCGACGAGGCGACTGGACAGCTGCTGCTGAACCGCAAGGTGCCGTCGCGCAAGGTGCACGAGCTCGACAACCGCGGCAGCCAGTTCTATCTGGCGCTCTACTGGGCCCGGGCGTTGGCAGCGCAGACGACGGACGCCGAGCTGGCGAAGCACTTCGCACCGGTGGCGAAGGCGATGGCGGACGACGAGGAGAGGATCGTGGGCGAGCTGAACGCCGCCCAGGGTCCGCCCCAGGACATCGGTGGCTACTACCGTCCCGACCCGGCGCTGGCCGAGGCCGCGATGCGCCCGAGCCGGACCCTGAACGCGATCATCGACTCGATCTGATCCCCGCCTCATCGCGCCCGAGATCGGCGCCAGGGAGGCACTGCGATGGGCCGTGGAAGATCGGTCGCGGCGGCGACCTGCCGCATCGCGATCCTTGCGCCGATGCGGATCGAGCTGCGGCCCCTGGTCGGACCGCTCGGCCTCGCCCCGTCACGCGAGCGCGGTTCGGAGCTTCTCTGGGGCGCGGCGGGTCGGGTCGAGGTCGTCGCCGCGCTCACCGGCATCGGGATGCCTGCGGGAGCGCGGGTGGCCGCACAGATCCTCGATGCGACGTCGCCGGATCACCTCATCGTCGTCGGCATCGCGGGGGGGATCGGGGAGAGCGTCGCCATCGGCGACCCGATCGCCCCCGAGCGCGTCCTGAACCTGGATACGGGCGAGACCTTCCTCCCGACCCCGCTCGGAGACGCGTCTCCGCGCGGAATCCTGGCCTCGTCCGACGTCCTGATCGAGGCCCCGGAGGCGGCCGCGAGGCTCGGGGATCGGGGCATCGTCGCGATCGACATGGAGACCGCCGCGATCGCCGCCGTCTGCGAACGAGCCGGTTGCCCGTGGTCGGTCTCGCGTGCCATCAGCGACCGGGCCGATGACGGGACGACCGATGGGGCGATCCTGGGTCTCGCCGACGCGAACGGCCGCGCGGACCTGGCGGCGGTGGTCCGCTTCGTCCTCACGCGTCCCCACCGCATCCCCCAGCTCATGCGCCTCGGACGCGGTGCGCGGGTCGCGACGCGGGTCGCCGCGGGTCGGGCTCTCGCCGCCCTCGAGTCCCTCTGACGCCCTTCCCGGCGGCGACGGGGTCAGAAGATCGAGTAGCCGCCGTCCACGCAGATCGTGTCGCCGGTGTGGAAGCGGGACGCATCGGATGCGAGGTAGACGGCGATGCCTTCGAAGTCCGAGGGGTCGCCCCAGCGCCGCGCCGGCGTGCGCTTCACCACCGTCCTGCTCAGGAGCTCATTGTCGCGCATCGGCACGGTGGCATCCGTTTCGATCCAGCCCGGCTGCAGGTTGTTGACCTGGATGTCGTGGCGCGCGAGCTCGATCGCAAGCGACCGGACGAGCCCGCCCAGCGCGGCCTTGCTGGCGGCGTAGCTGGCCTGCTTCGCGGCGCCAAAGCGCTCGGTGATGGAAGAGATGGTGACGAGCTTGCCGCCTCCCCCGCGCTCCACCATGTGCTTCGAGACCTCTTGCAGCGTCACGAAGGTGCCGTCGAGATTGACGTCGAGAACCCGGCGCCAGCGCTTCAGGCTCGCCTTCAAGGGGTCGTAGAGGTCTCCGAGGCCCGCGTTGGCGAAGCAGGAGTCGATGCGACCCAGCGCTTCGAGGGTCGACGCGCAGGCCTGCCGGATCGAGGCCTCGTCAGCGACGTCGCAGGACACGGCCAGCGCGCGGACGCCGAGCTTCTCGAGCTCCGCGGCGGCGGCCTCGCCCTGCTCGCGGTTGCGCGACCAGATCGCCACGTCCGACCCGGCGCGCGCCAGGCCTCGCGCCATGCCGAAGCCGATACCCTTGCTGCCGCCGGTCACCACCGCGACGCGGCCGCTCAAGTCGAAGAGCGAATCTGCTCCCACTGGTCCTTCTCCCCGGGCCCCCCGTGGCGCGCACTCTAGCAATCCCGGTCCGTCCGGTGATCCCTGCGACCCTCGCCTCCGGTCGGCGGGACGAGGGCCAGACCCACTCGAGGCAGTGGAAAACCTCTTCCCTGATTGGCGAAATCCTGTCCGATCTCCGTGAAGCCAGGTGGGCTCCCGATCGGCGGGGCGTCGTATAAATCACTGTAGTAAAAGGCGAATTATCGATAGAGAGACAGGTCCCGCAGTCCGGCATCCAGATTGCACATGATAAAGCCCGGGAAGGGGACCTGCGCGATCATCGCGAGTCCTCGGACGGAGGCGTGTCGCTTCCGCCGCCCGCCGAGGAGTCGGAAATGAAGCTCGCGCGAAGGCTGCCGGTCGCGATGTCTGTGCTCGTACTCTGGGCCGGAGTCGCATCCGCGGTACCGGTCGACTTTTCGCTGGACGCCGTGACCATCGTCGGTGGCAATGTCGTGCAGTCCTACGACCCCACGCTGCCCCTCACGGGCTCGGGGAACATCGACTTCGGACTCGGGACTGGCACCCTGACTCTCCAGGACTACTCGCTCTTCCTCGACCTCAACGCGGACGGCAACGACGTCCGGATCGACATCGCGAACTGGAGCCAGACCATCACGTCCATCGATGGCGGGGGCAACATCACGTCGACGGGGGGAGGAACCCAGACGTGCACCGTCCTGGGTGGCCTGGGCAGCTTCATTTGCCCGCTGATCGGGCCCGCACCCGATTACGTGGGACCCATCCTGGGCTGGCCGCCGGCCGATGGCGCGGAGCTTCTCAGCTCCGCCGTGATCGATACAGGCCTTCAGACCATCACCGTCGTCGACAACTCCAATGCCGCAGCCGGTACGATCACCCAGTTCTACAGCTACGCGATCGTGCCCGAGCCGAGCACGGGTCTGCTGCTGCTCTCGGGCCTGGTCGGGATCGCCGTCCGCCGTCGCTGCGCATAGCCGCCACGCAGGACGCCTCGCGGCACCCTGCAGCCGCTACTGCAGGTAGCCAACGGCTCGCAGTCGCTCCGCGATCTTGGGGTCGATCCGCACCTCTTCGCGATTGACGCCGGCCCGTGCTCCGACCCGCTCGTGGGTGTCGAGCAGCTTGCGCATCTGATCGGCGCGGCCGGGCTCGAGGTCGATGAGGTTCGCGTCCTCCCGGGGATCCACGGCCAGGTCGAAGAGATGCTCCTCGCCGTCCTCCTCGAGGTCGCGCACCAGCGTCCAGCTTCCGTCGTTCACCGCGACCTGTAGCTCCGAGTCGAGCATGATGTGGGCGCGCAGGGATGCGTAGCTGATGCGATCCACGTCGGGCTCGGGGCCGAACATCAACGGCACCAGGGACGATCCCTCGAAGCCCTCCGGGATGGAGACGCCCGCCAGATCGAGCAGGGTCGGTGCGATGTCGATGTTTCGGACCTGGGTCCGGACGCGTCGGGCCGGGACGTCGAAGGGCAGCTTGACGACCAGCGGGACGCGCAGCACGGGGCTGAACACGTTGTACGCATGGCCGTAGGCCTGGTTCTCCCCGAACGCCTCGCCGTGGTCGCTGGCGAAGACGAGGACGGTGTCTTCGAGCATGTCTCGCTCCGCGAGCATCTCCTGGATGTGCGTCAGGGCCTCGTCGACCCAGCGGATCGCTGCGAGGTAGAAGCCCCGCTCGTGGTTGCCGAAGGTCCGGAACTCGGGCGGTGACGCGTACTCGTGTACGTCCATGAAGTGGAGATAGAGGAAGAGCGGCCGCTCTGGATCGCGAGCGTCGAGCAGGCGGCTCGCCTCCTCGAGCACCCGGTCGCGGTGAGGCCAGGCGGACGAGAACTGCTTCACGGACCAGGCTCTGGGAAAGACGTAGTGGTCGAATCCCTGCTGGAACCCGAAGCTCTGCTCGAGCCAGCCGTTGCTCTGCACCGCCGCCGTGGTATAGCCCGCGTCGCGCAGGAGCTCGGCGAGCAGGACCGCTCCCTCTCCGAGTCCGTCGGTCGACAACTCGACCCCGTGGGTGCGCGGCCAGAGCGACGTGAACAGGGAGGCCATCGACATCTTCGTCCACGAGGACTGCGCGAGCACCCGTTCGAACACGATGCCCCGGGACGCCCAACGCTGCAGCTCGGGAGAGACGGGCTCGGGGTAGCCGTAGGGCTCGAGCCAGTCGGCGCGCAGCGTGTCCACGATCAGCAGGACGAGATTCGGCCGGCTCAGGCGCGCGAGTCGCTCCTCGGGCGCGAAGTCATCGGGCGCGTCCCCACACCCGGCGAGGGCCAGCGCGACAGCAGTCGAGACGAGGGCGAAGCACTTCCACATGGGGTCAGCGCAGCGAAGCCAGGGCGGCATCGACGGGCTCACGCAGGGCGTGTCCTGGGCCGAGGCGCGCGTCCAGCTCCATCAGCAGCGCCCGCGCTTCCTCGAGCCGCGCTTCCTCGCGATAGGCGAGGGCGAGGTGGTAGGCGATCTCGCCGGACTCGGAGTCCGAGCGCCTCGCCTTCTCCAGGAGCGCCACGCCCCGGCGTGACAGTCCCGATTCCAGATAGAGAAGGGCGAGCGTATCCATGACGACGGGATCGGTTTCGGCCCGTGCGTAGGCGCTCTGCGCCATCTCGAGCGCTTCTCGAGTGGCCCCGGTGCGTGATAGCGCGAGGGCGAGGTTGTTGCGCGGACCGACGGCACTCTCGTCGATCTCGATGGCCTGGCGGTAGGCGGCGATCGCCTCGAGGTCGCGGCCACTGCGTTCGAGAGCGACGCCGAGCCGGAATGCCACTTCGGCGTCCGCCGCCCGGTCGAGTGCACGCCGATAGGGTGCGACGGATTCTTCGAAGCGGCCGCGGGATGCCAGGTAGTCGGCGCTCATGCGATGAGGCGCCGGGTCGTCGTCGGAGGCCTCGGCAGCGCGTTCCGCTGCCGCGAGCCCTTCCTCGCCGCGCCCGGACGCAAACAGCAGGTAGATGCGCGCGTGGCGCAGTGCGCGGGTCGAGGGCTCGGCGGCTTCCGTGGCTTCGAGAACCTCGAACGCCTCGGACACGCGCCCCAGCTGCCCGAGCACCACGGCGCGCTCGGCGGTCAGCTCGACTCCGCTGGCCTGCTCGGCTCCGGCGTCGTCGAGGACCGCCAGCGCCTCCGCGGCCCGTCCCTGACGTCGAAGTGCGAAGGACAGTGCCACCCGCGGTCCCGGCAGCTCGGGATGCCGCGCCACGTAGCCCCGAAGCAGCTTCTCGATCTCCTCGGGCCGATCCAGCGCGATCTGGGCCCTCGCCAGCACGTGGTAGGCGGACGGATCTGCCGGTGCGATGCGGATCACACGGGTCGCCACATCTGCGGCGCGCTCCCACTTCCCCTGGGCCTCCAGGGTGCGCAGCAGGCCCAGCAGGGAGGGGACCTGCTGGAGATTCTCCTGGGCGGCCAGGCCATAGCGCACCTCGGCCCCCGCGTGATCGCCCAGGCGTTCGAGGGCGACGGCCAGCAGGTGCTTGACGTCGGGCCGATCGAGTTGGGTCAGGACCTCCGACAGCTTTGCCGCGGCGGCCTCGGCATTTCCCTCGGCGAGGTCGAGCCGCGCCTGTAGGTAGCCGAGCCTGGGATTGCGGGGGTGCTCCCGCCCGAACTCTTCGACGCCGTCGCGCGCCGCGGCCAGGTCCCCCGCCTCGATGCGCAAGGCGATCGCGAGGTAGCGCAGCTCGATGCGCTGGGCCGGATCCGAGATCTCGGGCAGGTCCGCCAGGAGCTCCGCCGCTTCTGCGGGTCGTCCTCGCTGGTTCAGGAAGAGCGCCAGGTTGTGCAGCGACGCCGCGCTGGCGTCGCTCTCGACGTGTCGCCGCAGCATGGCCTCCGCGGTGTCGAGGTCGCCGGTTGCGATCGCGGCCCGTGCGGCGACGGCGTAGAGCCCTAGCGCCTCGGGGTGGGCTTCGAGTGCAGCGCTCAGATCCGCCAGGGCCTCTGGGGCGCGCCCGAGCTGGACGAGCCGGGACGTGCGGCGCGTGGCCACATCCACCGAGCTGGCGTCCTCATCCCAGAGATCGTCGAGGAGGGCCAGCGAGGCCTCGGGCCCCTCGGCCGCGTACACGAGGTCGACCTCCTTGAGCGCAAGCCAGACGAGCATGGTGTCCGGAGCGGCCGGATCCTCCTGAATCTCGCGCACGGTGGCGAGCGCCTCCTCGAAGCGCCGCTCATCCTCCAGGAGGTCGATCCGTTCGAGACGAAGCAGAGTGGGATCTTCGAAGCGCTCCTGGCCACGCTCGAGGATGGCGAGCGCCTCCTCGAGCTTCCCCAGCTCGACGTGTGCGCGGGCCCGAAGGACCTCGGCGTAGGGTGCCTGCTGCGCCGCTTCCGGGAAGCCAGCGAGCGTGGCCAGCGCCCCCGCGGCGTCGCCGATGCGAAGGCTGGTCTCGGCGAGCCCCAGGGTCAGATCGACGCGACCCGGGTGCCGGGATCGCGCCTCTCGGAGCATCCAGTGCGCCCGGTTCAACTCGCCGATCTCGCTCAGGAGACGCGCGACCTCGATCACCGCCTCGGGCGTGTCGGGCAGCTCCCGCCCGAGATCGACGGCAGCGGCGCGCGCCCGTACCGCGTCGCGGTCTGCCACGGCCTGGTCGAAGCGCTCGCGGGCGGATCGGTCCTCGCGGTCGACACCGCATCCGGCGAGCACCGCGGCCGATGCCAGCGTGCAGGCGAGAACGCGAGCGGTCATTCGAGGTCCGGGGTCGTGTCAGGCCCGAGCGAGGTCCGAGCGGGCCGCTCGCGAGCGACGGTCAGTCGGCGGTCACCTCTTCGAGGAGCGGCGCGCAGCGTGCAGCCCCGCCAACAGGAGCGCCCCGGAAGCCAGCATCGCGAGGCCCGTAGGCTCCGGCACGTTGTACGTGCGGTAGATCTCCTTGCCTCTGTACGTGGCCTTGGTCACCACACCCATCAGGGTCGTCATGGTGCTCGTATCCGACGTGAAGTCGCCTACTCCGGCCGTCGCCGCGAAGTTGAGATCGGGGATCTCGAAGGGGCCGGTAGCGGTCTGGGGGATGTTGTTCGAGTTGGGAGTCCCGAAGAAGATGTCGCAGTTGCCTCCCACCCCCCCCGACGCTTCGGTGCAGTGGAGATAGCCGTCGAGGTCGTGGTCGGCGACGACCGCCAGGTTCAGCACGGCGCCCGAGAGCACGCCCGGCGTCCCGCCGGGGCCCGGGTCGAGCACGTTCATGTTGGTCCCGGTCACCTTCAGGATGCCGGCGTCCTGGCTGATCGAGCCGTCGATCTTGCTCGGGTTGACCAGGCGCGGGTTGCTCAGAGGCGCACCCGACGTGGCGGCATCGTATACGAAGCTGAGGTTGCCGGTGATGGGGTCGTTGTAGATGCCGCCGGGGTTGGTCGTCTCGAGGCCGCTGTTCGGCGCGAGGTCGTAGATGACCGCCCAGTGACCGGCGTGGGCCGCCGTGGAGAGCAGCGTCGCTAACAGGAACGTGAAGATCACGGACGGCAGGTAGAGGCTTCTCTGGCGCATGATGTCCTCGCTCGGATTCGTTTTTACGCGTTCAATTGTTCCATAATCCGGGAGTGGGAGTCCAGCCCAAAAATCGTCCCGGCGGCGTGATCTCCGCGCGCTGTCCCCGCTTCGACGCCCCCGTCCCCCCCTCGGTTCCGGCTCTGGTCGCTACCCGGGGGGATCAGAAACGCACCCGGAAGGTGCCGCCGTAGTGGCGCGGGGGGCCGTGGAGGCCCGCGAAGCCACCGAGCACCGGCACGTCGAAGCCCGCCACCATGTATTCCTCGTCGAGGACGTTGCGCATCCAGAAGAGCAGCTCCCAGCGGGAGTCCTCCTGCTGGATGCCGGTGCGGAAGGCGACCAGGTGGAGCGGGTCCTCCTTCAGGCGCCGGTCGAGATCCTGGTTCAGGAAGATCGACGATCGGAAGCTGTAGTCGGCGTGGAACACCCAGTTCACAGGCAGATCGAGGATCGGCCACGAGTAGTCCAGGGACGTGCTCGCCGACCAGCGCGGCGCGTTGTCGAGCCGCTCGCCCGTCAGGTCCTGGGCCGTGGTCACGCCTGCGGGGACCGGGTTGTTGGGGTCGTCCGGGTTGTCGATCCGGTCCTGGACCAGGGCGGCGAACCGGAATGGGGCAACTCCGTACTCGGCCCCCAGGTCGACGATGTTCTGGACCGTGTTCTCCGCCTGGTCGAAGTCCTGGTACTCGGTGATGTTGAAGCCGAGCGAAGCGCGCCACAAGAGATTCTCGAGTGGGGCAACCACCATGTCCGACTCGAGTCCGTAGCTGTAGAACGAACCGGCGTTGCGAATCGCGATGGACGTGCCCGTGAAGCTCTGGGCCTGGAAGTCCTCGTAGTCGGTGAAGAAGCCGGTCAGGTTGAAGGTGAGCATATTGTCGAACCAGCTGCTGCGGAAGCCGGTCTCGTAGCTGTAGGCCTTCTCGTCGTCGAACTCGGGGCTTATTTCCTGGGCCGTGCGAAGCTGATTGAAGCCGCCGGACTTGAATCCGGAGGCGAAGCTCGCGTAGAGCATCAGCTCCGGGGTCGGGAAGTACTGGAGCCTCGCCGTCCCGGAGACGTTGGTGCTGTCCCTTTCCTCGTCTCGAAAGTCGGGCGGCCCCGCTACCGGCGGCGCGGGCAGCTCCGAGGTCGAGACCTGCGACCCGTCCAGGGTCTTCCTCTCGTGACTGAGCCGCAGGCCACCCGTGAAGCGGAAGAGCTCCGAGAAATTCAGGTTGAACTGGCCGTATCCGGCGTAGCTGTAGGTCCGGTGTTGGCTGCGGTCGTTGTTGATGATCGGCTCGTAGTTGGGGCCGATGAAGATGTCGGCGAAGTCCTGCTCGAAGCCGATGTGCCCGACCGTATCGTGATCCATGTAGAAGAAGTAGAGCCCGGTCGTGAAGTCGAGGAAGCCTCCGAGTGGTGACTGCAGCCGGAGCTCGGAGGAGACCTGGTCGAGGTCTTCCCGGGTGTCCGCGATCACGGCGTTGAAGTAGGAGAAGTCGCCGTCGAACTGGCTGTCCGTGTTGTAGGCGCGGTAGGCGGTGAGCCAGTTGACGTCCCAATCTCCGAATTCTAGATCCAGGTCGGCCTGGACGCCCCAGATCTCCACTTCGTTCTCGGGCGCCCGGTCCACGTCGACCTTCCCGTCGAAGGGCCGACCGGGCCGCCGGCCGTCTTCGAGCGAGCCGTTCCGCAGCCTGGGCTTCGGCGGGTCCACCAGGTTGCCGTTGAAATTCGGCCCGTCGGGGTTGTAGAACCCATCCAGCTTCGCCCAGTTGGGGTTCAGGTTGACGTTGGGGTTTCTGGGGGGATTGAACCCATCCCAGAGCAGGGAATCACCCCGGTAGGTGATGATGTCTGAGACGCAGCACTTCGTGTCCTCCTTGGCATAGTCGCCGGAGACGAGGAGCGATGCCTGGTCGCTGATGTCGAAGAGCCACTTGTTCCGGATGCCCCACTTGTCCGCGTCGTTGACGTCGTCGCCGTCGTAGATGTTGGTGTCCCAGCCGTCACGCAGAACTCGGTAGCCGGAGATACGTGTGGCGACGCGATCCCCGATTACGGGAACGTTGAGCGATCCGCGCCCTTCGAGCGTGTTCTCGTTGCCGCCGACGAACTCGGCGGTTGCGGAGTAGTCGTAGCTGGGGCGCAGGGTCCGGATGCTGATCAGGCCGGCGGCCGTGTTCTTGCCGTAGAGAGTGCCCTGGGGGCCGCGCAGCACCTCCACGGCCCCGATGTCCGCCAGGTCGCCCATGCTCATGCCGGCCCGGCCCTGGTAGACGCCGTCGATGAACAGGCCGACGCTCGGGTCGACTCCGGCGTTGGTGCCGACGGAGCCGATCCCGCGGATCCGGACCGAGGTGCTGCGGGTGTCGGTGCCGCCCTCGATCGAAAGGTTCGGCACGAACTTCTGGATCTCCGCGAACTCCGTGACGCCCGCCTTCTCGAGGTAGCTCCCATCGAGGGCGACCATGGAGATCGGGACGTCCTGGAGGCTCTCCGCCCGCTTGTTGGCCATCACGAGGATCACCTCGACGTCCTTGTCGTCGAGCAGGATCTCCGTGGCATCGCGGTCGAGGACGATCTCCGCCTCCGCGTCGCCGAGGATGGGCTCCCCGTCGATGTCGATGTCGATCTCGGCGCCGGCTGCCGCGGGGTCCTTCCCGGCATCCGCGGATTCGGTCTCGCCGGGCGCCGTGCCGTCGACCGCGTCGCCGTAGGGGGTCTCCTCGCCCAGCGCCTCGTCGAGCAGGGCTTCGAGGTCGGCCTCGACGTCGTCCGGGGCCGCCACCTTCGTGGGATCCGGCTCGCTTGCGCCCTCCTCGCCGGGCGCGCTTGCAGGCGAGAGCAGGACGGAAGCGCCGAGAGCACACACCAAACCCAAGATGGGAGCCAAACGGGGGCGCATTGCCATCTGGGTTCTCCGTTCGTCCGCTGCAGGCTCTGCGCTCGGCTGGTCGCGGGCGGCTCGATCCGATCCGGCCGCTCGGTCTGCGGCGCACATTAGAGGTTCGGCCCCGGTTGGCGTCAACCCCCATTTTCCCGCTGGACCGCCGCTCGACGCCCCGAACGCGGGCTGGTTCGGCTCGCAGCGGGGGGATAGAGTGGATCCAGTAGGTCGAAGGATCGACGGAAGTGGGGTCGTGCGAGGGGATCCATGAGCGAATCGGCGACCACCCGCTTCGGGAGACGCTCCACCGCCGAGCAGGTGAGCGAGGGCATCGATCTCTCCGGGCGCCACGCCCTGGTCACCGGTGCCAATACGGGCATCGGCTACGAGACGGCGCGGGTGCTGGCGCTCCGCGGGGCGGAGGTGACGCTCGCCTGCCGCGACGTCGCGAAGGCGGATGCGGCGCGGCAGCGCATCGTTCGCGAGGGCGGCGGACACGCGAAGGCGGCGGCACTCCACCTGCTCCGCCTCGATCTCGCGCACCTCGAGTCCGTCCGGAAGGCCGCGTCCGAGCTCGTGGCAAGCGGACGCCCCCTCCACCTCCTCGTCAACAACGCGGGGGTGATGCTGCCCCACCGCCGGGAGACGTCCGACGGGTTCGAGGCCCATTTCGGCATCAACCACCTCGGTCACTTCCTGCTGACGTCGCTGCTCCTCTCTCGAATGCGGGAGAGCGCGCCTGCCCGGGTGGTGGCGGTGTCCTCGGAGGCGCTCCGTTTCGCGACACTCACCTCGGCGCTTCACGATCTCGACTGGAAGGAGCGCCGCTTCAGCGGCTGGCGCTCCTACGGCGACTCGAAGCTGATGAACGTGCTCTTCGCCCGGGAGCTCTCGCGCCGGCTGGAGGGTGAGGGCATCGTCGCCCACGCGCTCCACCCGGGGATCGTGCGAACGGAGCTCGCCCGCGATCAGACCTGGCCGATGAAGATCGTCGGACTCCTGATGCTGCCGGCACTGAAGAGCCCGCTGCGCGGCGCCGCCACCACGGTCTACGCGGCGACGGCTCCCGAGCTGGGGAGGAGCGGCGGCGGCTACTTCGCGGACTGCGCACCCGCAGAGGCGGGCGCCCGGGCCGACGACCTGGAGCTCGCCGGGCGACTCTGGGCGCGCAGCGAGGAGCTCACGCGCTCGGGGCTCTGAGGGTCGCGCTCATGCCCCCTTGGGCGCGAGGGAAGCCGCAGGCCGGCGGGATCCAGGGCGGCGTCAGCTCCGGCCCGTGAGCGAGCCCCGCTTCCGTTCGCTCCTCCGCGCTCGCTCGCCCTCGATCGGGCCCTCCTGGAGTTGCTGCGCACGGCTCTGGAAGCGCTGCCGGCTCTTCTCCGTCGCGACGCCGGCCAACGTGATGTTCGCGTCGTAGCTCGCCACGGCGGGCAGCGTTTCGTCGCCGAGAAGACCCGTGGCCCACTCGGTGGCAGCACCGTAGAGATTCGAGAGGAGGCGCTCCGCGAGGATCCTGCAGTTCACCCAGGGCTCGAGCTCACCGCGCTCCGCCATCGCCTCGAGGCTGTCTCGCAGGTGCCGGAGGTAGAGCGCGTCGACCTCCCGCATGACCTCGCTGGCGCCACCCTGGAGCAGGACCCGAAGCAGCGGGCGATAGTACGCGGCCTGGCGGAGCAGCTCGGCCACGTTCTTCTCCAGGATCGCAATGGGGCCGTCTCCGGTCGCCACGTCGCCGAAGAAGCGGGTCGTGCCGTCGCGGATCGTGGCCTCGAGCACGGCGTCCTTGTTGCCGATCCGGTTGTAGATCGTCGGGACCGTGACTCCGGATGCCTCGGCCAGTGCCCTCATGGTCAGGTGCTCGTAGCCCTGCTCGCTGATCACCTTCCGGGCCGCATCCAGGATCCGTTCGCGGCGGCGATTCATCTGGAGGGCGCGCTTGCTCATGGGAGGAGCCGGCCCTTCGCGTCACGCAGCTCCGGTCCTTCGACGCGCAGTCGGCCGTCTCCGAAGGGGGCGTCGCGGTCGGCGACTGCCTGCTTGACGCCCTTCGTGCCGAGGTCCTTGAACATCTGCCGGGCCGCCCGGGCGGTGTGCGCCCTCGCATCGTTCTCGGCGGCGAGCCGCTGCAGGGTGCCGGCGCCCATCAGCTCCATCCCGAGGTTGACGATCCGCTTGTTGGCCGCCAGCAGCGCGGTGTCGATCAGGGCAAAGCGATCGGCGAGACCCTCGACCTCGGCGGCGAGATGCTCTGCAGGCACGCTCTTCATGGCGAAGCCGATCTTCGCCGCGTCCACCCCACTCATGGTGTCGCCCGTGAGCAGCAGGCGCTTGGTCCACTGGGGTCCGCAGTTGTAGAGCCAGAGGTGGTTCGGCGGCGACCCCATGTTTCGCAGTGGCGGGAAGCCGATGTTGGCGTCGTCGGCGGCGATCACGAAGTCGCAGTAGAGGGCCAGGTCCGTGCCGCCGGCCAGGCAGTGTCCGTGGACCTGCGCGATCGAGGGCTTGTGCATCTCCCAGAGGGTCCGCATCAGTCGCTGGATGCGCTCGAGCATCCATACGTCCTCGTCGATGCCCGACCCGGTGCGGCGGTCCCGGCCATCGTCTCGCATCACGGGTGCCGGTGCGAGATCGTAGCCGGCCGAGAAGGCCGGACCTTCGGCCCGCAGAATGACGCTGTGGACGGCGCGGTCGTCGTCGGCCTCCCAGAGCGCATCGGAGAGCTCCTGCATCAGACCGAGCGAGAGGGGGTTGCGTCGCTTCGGCTCGTTCAGGGTGATCCGAGCCCGGCCACGGTCTACTTCGTAGAGAATGTGCTCGTAGTCCATGTTGGTTTCCTCACCAGGGGCGAGTACCATACTCGCACGCGCATCGGCGCCCGCGCCATCCGGCTCCCGCGAGGGCGGGCGCGCCCGGTCAGCTCCCTACGGTCGCGCCGCCGCCGGCTTCGTCCACGTCGGCTCCCGCGCCCCCGCGCTGCGCCTTGTCGATCAGCTTGATCCACTTCCGGGCGTCCTTGCCGGTCTTCTCGTGCTGCGCGGCGCGCACGAAGTGCGGGCGGGCCGACGCGAGCTGGTCCTGGTTGAAGAGCGCGACGCCGAGCAGCAGGCTGGCCGTGCCCGGATCGTCCAGCCCCCCCTTGGCGATCGCCTGCTTCAGGGCGGCGGCCGCGGCTCCCCAGTCTTCCTTCTCTGCGTAGGCCTGTCCCAGGCGCAGGTAGAGCTTGCCGTCCTCGGCGGCGCTGGCGGCCCGCGAGAGCGGATCGATGGCGCGGTCGAATTCGCGCGCCCTCATCCAGGCGTTGGCGAGGATCTCGTAGGCTTCGCTGTCGGGCTCGACGATTCCGCCGGCCAGCCCCTTCTCCATCACCCGGGCGCCCAAATAGGGCAGCTCGTGGTAGATGTAGAGCCTGGCCAGGCGACGCAGCTCGTCGTCCTTGTCCAGCAGGCCCTGGGTGTAGGCGAGCTCGAGGGCCGCCAGGGACTCGTTCTCCTGGCCGAGCTCACCGTAGACGGCAGCCAGCTGCATCCAGTAGACCTTCTTCGGGTAGAGCTGGGTCAGCTTCTCCAGCACCGGGCGCGCCTTCTCGTACTCCTGGCGCTCGACGTAGAGGCTGAGGAGCAACTGGAGCCAAGCCTCCTTCGGCTTCTCCGCTTCGCGCACGGCCAGGATGGCCGGTGTGAGCGCCTTCTTCCGCTCACCGTGCTGATAGTAGGCGGCGGCCAGCATGTACAGCGCGTCGGGGGGGCGGTCCTTGGTGTCGCGCAGCCATCGGCTGAGCGACTTCACCGCCTCCGGGAAGCGCTCGGTGGCGAGGTAGAGCTGGGAAAGGTTGTAGAGCGTCTGGAGCTGGCCCGCCTCGGGCAGCGCATTCTGCGCCAGGCAGGTCTCGAGATGAGCGATGGCCTCCGGGTAGCGCTCCTCGGCGGCCTCGAGATAGCCGTAGCTCTGATAGAGCAGCGCCTTCTCGTGGTCGTTGAGGCGTGCCTCCTTCTCGCGCAGCGTTTCGAGGATCGCGCGCGCCTCCGCGATCTGGCCCGCCTCGATCGCCTCCTGCGAGCCGATCAGCGCGTCGTAGGCGAACTTGTTGACCACGTGCTGCGCCCGGATCGCGTCGGGCAGGGAGAGTAGAAGGAAGGCCAGGAGGGCCATGCGCTGGCATCGTCCTCGGCTCCCCATCACTCCTCGATCCTGAAATCGAGGCGCACCTTGACGCCCGGCCTCTCGACGGACTTTCCGTCCTCGACCTTCGGGTTGTACTTCCACTTGCCGATGGCGCGCAGCGCCGCGCGATTGAAGATGCGCGGCGGATCGGCTGCGATCACCACCGGGTCGCGCACCGTGCCTGCCGCCGTGATCGTGAACTCGATCTGCACCCAGCCCTCGATGCCGCGGGATTGCGCCGTCGCCGGGTACTGGGGAGCCACTCGGACCAGGGGAATGATGTCGGTGTCCGAGGGCGGCGCTCCCAGGGCGAGGCCGCCGGCCAGATCCAGGTCCCGGTCGAAGATCGGGAGCGCGCTGCCCACCTCCTGGTCCGGGCGATCCGCCTTCGAGAAGTCGATCGGCGGTGGGGGCGGCATCTCATCTGGCTGTACCTGGTCGGGTCGTCGCCGCTTCTTCTCTTCGAGATCGGAATCCTTGAGCAGGCGAACGAACTCGATCAGCGGGCCCCTCTCGGTCTCCTTCCAGCCGAGCTCCGCCGAGATGAGGTACTGCATCAGGAAGAAGAGTGAGAAGGAGATCGCGGCGGACGCGACGATTGCGATGGCGTACCGGGCGAGGGCCGTCATCGCGGGATCATTCCTCGATATCGGCAGCGATGGAGACGTTCGAGACGCCGGCCAGTCTGGCGGCGTCCATCACCTCCACGACCAGTCCACTCTTCGAGTCGCGATCCGCCTGGATCACGACGGCGCCCTGCGGGTTCTCGGCGTGAAGGCGCTCGATGTTCGCCCTCACCGCACGTGGGTCCACCTGGCGCTTGTCGATCCAGATCTGGCCCGTATCGCTGATCGCCACCAGGATGTTGCCGCGCTCCTTGCGCTCCGCCGTCGCGGCATCGGGACGGTTGATGTCGAGGCCTGATTCCTTCACGAAGGAGGCCGTGACGATGAAGAAGATGAGCATGATGAACACGACGTCGAGCATCGGCGTCACGTTGACTTCGGTCTGTTTCCGCGCCTTCTTTCTTCGTCGGTTCCGCATCGCCTGCTTCTAGTGGTGGACGAGGTTGTCGGCGATCCGCTCCGTCTCTCCGTCGACGAAGCGGTCCATGCTGATGGAGAAATAGAGCCCCGAGAGGGCCGCGACCATGCCGGCCATGGTGGGAATGGTCGCCTTGGAGATGCCCGATGCCATCGCCCGGGCATTGCCGCTGCCCGCGGTCGACATGACGCCGAACACCTCCATCATGCCGGTCACGGTTCCCAGCAGCCCGAGCAGTGGGCATAGGGCCACCAGGGTCTGGATCAGCGGGATGGTGTGGCGGAGCCTCACCTGGATCTCCGAGATCCACTGGTCGCGGATGCGGCGCGCGTACCAGGAGCTCTGGTCCTCCCGCTGCCTCCAGCGCTCCTGCACGTCGGCCACGAGCTTCGGGTGCGCGCGTCGGAAGTAGAGGAGCCTCTCCACGATGAGGGTCCACATCACGAGCGTCACCAGCAGGATCCACAGCAGGACGTCGCCACCGGTCTCCAGGAACTCGAGGACCGTAACGAGGGCGTCGGAGAGCTGATTCACGCCGAGCTCTCCCTGAATCTCTCCTCGGCGCGAGATGCTACGAGCCCCGCACTCTGCGCCTCGAGCACGTCGGTGACGTTCTCGCTCATGCTCGACACCACGCTGTGCAGCAGCAGCAGCGGGATGGCGACGATCAGACCCAGCATCGTGGTCACCAGCGCCTCCGAGATGCCTCCTGCCATCAGCTTCGGGTCTCCCGTCCCGAAGAGCGTCATCACCTGGAAGGTGCGGATCATGCCGGTCACCGTTCCCAGCAGGCCCATCAGGGGCGCCATCACGCTCACGACCTGGATCACCCAGGTGAAGCGCTCGAGCTTCGAGGTCTCGCGCAGGACCGCCTCGTCGAGCTTGAGCTCGAGGGTCTCGGTGTCCACGTCCTGATTGCGGGTGAAGACGCCGATCACGCGTCCGAGCGGATTGCTCTCGTCCGGGTCCTCACGCGCGCGCTGGGCCTTGACCTTGCGATTCACCAGGGTGAGATGGACGATCCGAATGATCCCGAAGATGCCCGCCGCCAGCCCCAGGGCGATGATGGCGTAGCCGATCACGCCGCCCTGCTCGACGTGCTCGCCGGCGGTCGGCGACTGCACCAGGACCTGCAGGATCGCACCGCGGGAGGGGTCGATCGCGAACGTCTCGGCGCCGGTGGTCGCGGCGGCGAAGCTTCTCGCAGCGGCGAGATGACGGCCCGAGGGCTGTCTCGCCAGCTCCGAGAGCTTCTGGGATTCGGGGATCCAGGTGAGGAACCTGCCGTCGGAGATGGCGGTGAAGACGCCGGCGCGGATCACCTCGGCCTCGATCTTCTTGCCCCCGACCGCGACGATCGTGGCGGGGAAGCGGACGACCCGTCCTGATTCCGTCATCTCGTGCTGGAGGGCGAACCAGAGCTCTTCGAGCTTCTCGATCGATGGCAGCGTTCGGCTCTGTCCCAGCTCCACCAGGAATTCGTGGCGCCCGGGGAACTGGGCATTCACGAGCGACGCCTCGACGCTGCCGGCGGTATCGCCCGCCACCTGCCGCACGACGCCAAAGAGCTCGCCCAGGTTGCCGAGCTTCGCGTTCTTGGTCTCCTCGAGCTCTCCTAGCTCCGACTCGTTGGTCTCGAAGGCGCTCTCGAGGCTATCGCTGTGGGCCTCCAGTGTCTCGACGGTGGCCGTGGCCTCGGCGAGCAGGCGCGCCTGCTCCTCCTTTCTCGCCTTGAACTCCTCTTCACGGCGTCGGTTCTCCGCGCGCTCGCGGCCGAATCCCTCTCTCACCACGCGCAGCAGCTCGTCGAGGGATTTCGCCTGGGGCCGCTGCGGCCTGACGGGAGCGGCGAGCGCCGCCGCGTCGGGCTGCGCTTCCGACGCGTTCGCGGCGGCGGTGGCTGCGGGCGTCGCATCCTGCGCGCCCACCGGCAGGGAGAGCCCGACGAAGGAGACCAGGATCGCGAGCTGTCGCCTCATCCCGAGCCCTCCGCCGCGGCGATGGGCAGCAGCAGGAGATCGGGCGCGGCCTGCTTGCGCGCCATGCGCAGACCCTGGCGCAGGGCACTCCGGTGGCTGGCCTCCATCGGAACCCAGCGCCGGCTGCTCTGGTCCCACATGCCCATCTCGCTGCCGTCGAGGGTCTGGTAGAAGAGGGCGGTGCGACCGATGCGCAGGAACTCGACCTCTCGGACGCCGTCTCCCGCGTCGAGCTCCGCGCGGTAGGCCTCGATCGAGCGGCCGTAGTCGTTCTCGATCTGGTAGGCCTCCATGACGCGTCGGAACTTCTCTGCCTCGGTGACGTCCGGGCGCTTCATCATCTCGCGCAGGCTCTCTACGCGCTGGGTCCGTTCGGAGAGCAGAAAGGGCGCATCCAGGTCGACGAAGGCGTCCAGCGACTCGATCATGCGCAGCATCAGCGGCGTGATCTCCCGGTTGACGATCGTCACCCTCTCGATGTCGGTGCGGATCTGCGCCTTCTCCTTCTCCTGCGAATCCACCAGCTCGGCGAGCTGCTGGTTGTAGACCCGCAGCGCCTCGATGCGCTGGAGCGCGGTCCGGTACTGGGCCAGCATCTGATCCGTCTCGTCGCTCATCGCGTCGATCCGGCCCTGGGATTCGCTGCCTTCGGCCTGGGCGCGAGTCCGCAGGCCGATGGTCTCGTCGAGCTGCGCGAAGGCAGGGCAGGCGAGGGTGAGCAGGAGGGCAGACAGGGCTGCTGCCCGCGGCGCGCATCTGCGCGGGAACATCGACATCCTCCTTCGCCCCGGCGAGGAGCCGGGGTCGCACAGATTCCCCCCTGTGGAGGGCTTAGTCAAAGGAAAAGCGTTCGGGACACTCGCTCCACCGCGCAGCGACGAGCGACCGGATCGCGCGACTCCACACCTCACGTCGGCGATCCATCGAGGGTCGATCCCTGATCGTCACCCACCACCTGCAGGCGGAACTCGCAGGTGAGGCAGCGACGCATGGCCGTCTTCATCCGCGCGTTCTGGCTGCGCAGGGTCTCGACCTCCACGCGGAGGGCGGCGACGTCCCTGCTCAGCGCGTGGATGCGGGTCTCTCGCGCCAGGAGCCTGCGCAGCTTCGACACACTCGTCTCCCGCAGCGTCATCCGGTCTTCGGCTTCCAGCTCATCCGAACCGTGCACGAGGTCTCCGGGAGGTGCGGCTCGAACTCGGTTCGGAGCCCACCGTCGCGTCCGTCGAAGAGTCGCTCGAAGGCACCCTTGCAGATCAGCAGGCAGCCTTCCTCGGGCAGGGCGTTCGGGTTGGGCAGCGATTCGTGGGCGGCGCAGACGTGCCACGCGCAATCCGGGATCTCCATGGTGACCGAGCCGGTCTCGAGGTCGAACTCGGTGACCTCGGCCGGGCCGGTCAGGAAGCCGGCCGGGTTGAACATGTCGAAGGCGAGCTTCTGCAGGCCCTTCGGCTTCTGCGGCCCCTTCCGCTTGCCCTTCCTGGTCGGCTTCTGGTTCGCCATCGAGTTCATCATCTCGAGGAAGTCGGCGGACTCCTCGTGCGCCAGCGCGACGCTGGTGCCGACGACGATCTCCTCGTACTGCTCCCTCGTAAAGTGCTTGCGCAGCTCGAGCAGACCCCATTCCGCTTCGCGGACGAAGTTCCCGTAGTTCTTGCGCCAACGCTCCCGGGGCGAATCGAGCCACCGGATCGGCTCGCGGCGACTTCGGATCTCCGCGTACTCGGCGTCGATCCGGCGCGCGTCGGTGGTCATCCGCAGGATCGGGACGATGGTGTGGCTGACCAGGGGCCACGCCTTCTTCACGATCATCGAGCGCGACATCCACATGTCGATCCAGGCCTGGGGGCCCCAGTGGTAGAAGAGGCCCTTCTTCAGCTCCGGGACGGCGGCACGCCCGGGCAGAAGGGAGGTCCCTTCGCTCGAGCCCGCAACGATCGCTTCTGCCTGCATCGCTTCCCTCCTGGCCTGGGCGGCTCGGCCGTGCGTTGTGGGAACGACACTGCGCGACACCGGGCGGGCGGTCGCCCGATCGTTGCCTTGATCCGTGCCGCTCCCTGCCGGATCGACTTTAACATGTTAAATTCGTCGCTGTGAACCTCCCTTCGCTCGACGCCTACGACCCGATGGACCCCGCCGTCCAGCAGGACCCGTTCCCCCACTACGCCGCCCTTCGCGAGCGGGCGCCGGTGTGGCAGGGACCCGGCGGGATCTACTTCGTGTCCCGTCACGACGCGGTGGTCGAGGTGCTGCGACAGCCCAGACCCTTCTCGTCCCAGTGGGGAAACAGCGCGGGAGCTCCCTCGGTGCCGGGCGCCGAGGAAGAGCTTCGCGAGATCCTGAAGGACGGCCATCCGGCGGTGAACACCATGCTCACCCTGGATCCGCCGCTCCAGACCCGTTACCGCAAGAGCGTCGGCAGGGCGTTCACCACGCGCCGGATCGAGTCGATGGAGGCCCGGATCCGACGGCGGGTGGTGGAGCTCCTCGAAGGCTGGCCGGCCCGCGGCCGCGTGGACTTCATGCGCCAGCTGTCGGTGCCCCTTCCTGTGCGCGTCATCGCCGACTTCCTCAGCATCCCGGTGGAGCGGGAGGCCGACGTGAAGCGCTGGTCCGACGACTCGGTGGCTGCGATCGGCGTCGACCTCTCCGTCGAGCGCGCTCTCGAGGCGGCCCGCGGCATCGTCGAGATGCAGAACTTCCTCGCGTCGCTGGTGGAGGAGCGTCAGCGAGAGCCGCGAGACGACTTCCTCTCCGAGCTGATCGCGGCCGAGTTCGAGGACGCGAAGGGCGTCGTGCGCAAGCTCGAGATGCCCGAGATGCTGAGCATCATCCAGCAGCTGATGGTCGCCGGAAACGAGGCCACGACGAAGGGCATCAACGAGATCATGAAGCTGCTCGTGCAGCACCCGGACGTCTGGAAGCGCATCCAGGAGGATCCTTCCACGATCCCGGCCATGGTGGAGGAGGGACTCCGCCTGGCCAGCCCCAACCAGGGGCTCTTCCGCATCTGCACCGAAGACGCCGAGGTGGCGGGGGTTGCGATCCCGAAGGGGGCCCGGCTCTGGGTGATGTTCGGCTCGGCCAACCGGGACGAGCGCGTCTTCGCGGATCCGGACCGCTTCGATCCCGGCCGCACGAATCTGAAGGAGAGCCTGGCCTTCGGGCGAGGGGCCCACTTCTGCATCGGGGCGCCGCTGGCGCGGCTCGAGCTCCGGGTGCTCTACGAAGAGCTCGCGAGGCGGGTCGAGACGATCACCTTCCCGCCCGGGACCACGCTCGAGTACGAGCCGAGCTTCATCCTGCGCGGGCTGAAGGCGCTCGAGATCGACGTCGTCCGACGGGAGAGCTAGGCCGCCGCGGCCTCCCGGAGGAGGTCCTTCGCGCTCCTGGCTAGCGCGCCTCGATCTCGATCGTCAGATCGCGCCCGTCGAACGCGAACTTCGCATCGTCGAAGTCGGGCGGGCCCATGAAGCCCATGGCGTCGTTCGAGAAGCCGAACTTCTCCTTCGGGCCCATCAGGCCCATGTCGAGCTGCTGGTTCTCGTTGGCGTCGTGGAAGACCTTCACCGCGTACTCGCCCGGACCCAGCTTCTCGTAGACGGCGCGCGCCTCCACACCGCCGACCGGCACCTTCCGGATGAGCTGCGCCGCGCCCTCGCTCTCGAACATCGCGCGGGACCCGGCGACGGAGAAGATGACGACGCCTCCGGCCTCCTCGATCCCGGAGAACCGGATCGTGAGCGTCCCAACGGTGCTCTCCTCCGACCGACCCGGGCTGGCGAGTGCAAGAAACGCGCAGGCGCAGAGAAGGGTGGTGTGTCTCCTCGACGGCCTGCGCATCGTGTTGGACATCGACCTGGACGTCATCGGGATCTCCTTCCACCGGGGCTCGAGCTCGAAGCTCCCGGGGAGCTCGATCGGAGCTGCAGTGGCTCTAGGATCTTCGATGAGCGGCAGCTTGTCACGAGCGATACGGAGCGCTGTGGGCATTCGCCCTCTGTCTGGGCTTCGCCCCCCTCTCATCGATCCCCCTTCGTTCCGAACGCTCGGCGTCGCACATGGGAAGTCCAACCGCGGGAGCCGTGATCGTGAGACAAGAGGCTCGACGGCGCACCGGGAATGTCCCCGGACGCCGTCTCCCCACATGGAGGGTCGATCGATGAAACGATTCGCAATCCTGGCTGCCGGGCTTCTGCTCGGGCATGTCGCGTCCGCAGCACCCAACTGGCAGGTGAAGAGCTTCTCCGTGGAGCCTCAGAGCCTCGCCGAGGTGGTCGCGGCGGCCGACGCCCTGATGAGCTCACCCGCGGGCAAGAAGCTTTCCGGCACGGTTTCGATCATGACGAACGTGATCGACGGGAGCGATCCCTCGACACACTGATCTCCGTCGGCTACGAGAGCGAGGCCGAGTCGGAGACGTGGAGCGACAGCATGAATACGACGAGCGACTGGGCCGCCTACCTCGCGGCCTCCCGGGATGCCTCGGCGTTCCGCGGCACGTACGTGATCCGCACCGTCAAGACCTGGGGTGCGCCGGCGTCGGAGTAGGGCCCCGACCTCGGGCTGCGACGCAGGTCCCGGTCCGACGCGGCTCGCCGGGTTCGGGGCGCTGGTCGCTATTCGTCGGCCGATGTCCGAGACTCCGGGCCGGAGGAGGAATGCCATGAAGACCGCCCTGAAGCTCGTGGTCGGGCTGCTCGCCGCACTGGTGCTGCTCGCCGGGGGGCTGGCGATCGGAGCCCGCTTTGCGGACGGGCCCCTCGCCATCGTCGCGGGTGGCCCCTTCCGCAGTGGCGAGCAGGTCACGGGCCCGGAGCCCGACTGGTCCTTCGCACGCGATGTCCAGGAGGTCGAGTTCCAGCTCGTCGAGCCGCCGCGATCGCGAACCACCTGGATCCTCGAGCACGAGGGCAAGATCTACATTCCCAGCGGCTACATGACCACCACCTGGGGAAAGCTCTGGAAGCAGTGGCCCTTCGAAGCGCTGAAGGACGGGCGTGCCATCCTGCGAATCGACGGCAAGCTCTACGATCGACAGCTCGTGCGCATCGAGGACGGGCCCCTGCTCGCGCCCCTGACCGCCGAGCTCAGCCGCAAGTATCTGGGCGGGGCGGAGGTCGGCGTCGAGGCCGTCACCTCGGGCTATCTCTGGCTCTTCGAGCTCGCTCCGCGCAGCTGAGCGCGCCCGCCAGGAACTGCATGGATCCCGGAGGAGGCCCCGATGGCCCGATCGAACGAGACGGCCCAGAACGCGCGGACCCGGCGGCTGCTCCTGGCAGCGCTCGTACTCGTCGTGATCGCCGCCGTCAGGGTCTTCCTGCTCGGCGATGGGGATGGGCGTCGCGGTAGTGGAGGTGGCGAGCGAGGGTTGGAGGCTCCCGCCACCGCGACCGGCGGAGCGCCGCCGGCCGCAGCACGGGCGTCGCGGGAGGAGGGCGCGGGCGAGGCCCTGCCCGAGGTCTTCGTGGCGAGCGAGGAGGGCACGCTCACGATTCCCGTTGTCGCGCTCGAGGAGGGCCGGCCAATCGAGGTCGAGCTTCGCCTTGCCCCGGACGAGATCAGCGACCAGCCGATGACCGCCAGTATCCGCAGCGGCGGCGAGACCTACGAGCTGGGGGCGGCGAAGCTGGATCCTGCCACCGGCCGCGCACGTCTCTCGATCGATCCGAACCGGCTCGCACCGGGACAGCACCTCCTCGCGATCCGGGTCGCCGACGACTCGTGGAATCCCCACCGCCGCATCGCGATCACCGTGACCGAGGACTGAGAGGGGCCCGGGTCGCGCCGAGGCGGCCGGTCCGGGCTCAGCGCTCCCGCTGCCGGACGACCCCGATCCCCGTGGCCGCCATCAGAATCCCGAGGACCCACACAGCGGAGGGCGCGATCGGGACGGGCGCCACGTTCGGGTCCGACCCGCCCGCGACTTCGTCGCCGTCGTTCGTGCCGTCGCCATCCGTGTCCGGGTTCAGCGGGTCGCTTCCGGTTTCCGACGCAGACACGAAGGTTCCGGTGTTCGTCTCGACGACGTCGAGGAGGCCGTCGCCGTCATCGTCGTCGTCGCAGGCATCGCCGGCCCCGTCCATGTCGAAGTCCTCCTGGCCGGGGTTCGGGATGGAGGCGCAGTTGTCGGTCGCATCCGGCTCACCGTCCAGGTCGGCGTCGGGGAGCGAGACCTCGCATGCGTCGCCGACGCCGTTCATGTCGGTGTCGGTCTGATCGTCGTTCGGCACGCCCGGGCAGTTGTCGAGGCCGTCGAGGAAGAGATCCTCGTCGCGGTTGATGCCGAGCCGCTCACCGGATCCGGGAGGCACGCAGCTGAACGTGATCGGATTGGCATCCGAGGCCAGGTTCTTCAGGGCGTTGAAGCTGATCGTGTTGTTGGTGTCGTCGCGGAAGGTGTCGTTCTGGAAGCGCCAGTAGCCGATCCGATTCCCGCCGCTCGCTCCCTTCGCGATCATGTCGCACTCGGGCACGTTGCCGCCCGCCACCAGCGAGTTGTAGTTGATGCCCGCGCGCGTCTCCATCAGGTTCACGCGCGGCTCGGTCCCCCCGGAGTTCGAGCTGGTCATCGTCACCTGCTGGCCGACGATGGGCGCGAAGTCGCTCGGGAACTCGTGGGCGAAGGCCTCGAGGTCGAGCTCCTGGGCATTGTTGGTCTGGAACACCGCCGCGGACAGGAAGTTCTTGATCGTGTCGACGCTCCCGTCGTGGAGGAAGCCGAAGCCCCGGACCTGATTCCCCGCGACGCTGAACATGCCGATCTTCGAGTAGACGTTCCGCATATGCGGGACCTTCATGCTCTGGGGCTCGCCCTCGAAGGTGGCGCCACCGTTGGTCGAGAAGAAGCCGTTCGGAGGATCCAGCGTGTGGCAGCCCTCGCAGGTCTCGACGATGTCGGTGCCGGCGGTATTGAAGAAGATGTCCCGACCGGACGAGGCATCGGAGGTCAGCCCGTTGTCCAGGGCCCGGATCGGGTTCGGCGGCAGCTGGACCTGGAGCATGAAGTCGGCGAAGGCCTGCATCTCCGTGCCGCTCACCGTTCCGTCCTTCCCCACCAGGCCTTCGAAGGCGACGATGAAGTTGCGGAAGGCCCGGTCCTCGTCGCACGCGGCTCCAGTGGGCTCGTTGCACGGATCGGTACCGAAGAATCCGTCGGCGCGGTCGCCGCGCCAGTGCATCGCGCCGTGGGTCGAGAGCCCCTTCAGCGTCTGGGTCGTCATCGGCCCCTTCATCGGGTGGAAGGTGGGGTCCGGGTCGATGAAGCCCGCGTTGGGCGAGCTGCTCGGGTTCGGCTGGTTGTTCGTGCCCACGCTGCCGTCCGGGTCGCCCAGGTTCCAGGCGAGCTCGTCCTTGTCGCCGAAGATGTGGCAGCTCGAACAGGAGGCCTCGCCGTTGCCGGAGGTGAGCGTCGCGTCGTAGAGGAAGGGCCTGCCTGCGACGAGGTCCATCGGCTCCACGTCGTGGAGCGGGATGGTGTCTACGACGGATCCGCTACCGAGGTCCACGATCTCGATCTGGTTCGCGAAGCGCGTGAGGACGTAGAGGCGGTCGTTGGTCTCGTCGAGCGCCATGCCGGCGGGGCCGCCGCCGACGTCGATGTAGCTCGCGCTCTGGACCTCGGGGTCGAAGTTGGCCTCGAAGCCCGGGTCTTCGATGTCGCTGGCGGTGAATACGCCGATCTTGCCCGAGCCAAAGGCGGCTACGTAGATCGTGCTTCCGTCGCTGGAGACGATCGGCTGGAGCGGCGTCGCGAGGCTCGAGTCGATCTTCGCAGGATCCGGGTGATTCGCCGGGTTGGGGTCCGTGTAGAGCTGGCTGTAGTCGATGTGCTGGTTCAGGTGCTGCGGGTCGACCGCGCCGGTCCCCGTGTTCAGGACGCTGATGCGGGAGAGCGAGAGCCGCCCCTGCACGGTGGAGCCGCCGTGGTCGCCGGGACCCTCGAAGAGGACCTCGTTGGGGAGCTCCGTGTTGGTGACGTAGAGGCGCCCGGAGACCGGATTCACTGCCATGTTGAAGAGGATGGTGCCGACACCGTCGAAGACCGTTCCGGCCGAAAGGGTGTTCGCGTCGACGGCGAAGACGTCGTGGTCGGGCAGGTCGAAGGGAACCGCGCCGCTCCAGTCGCGTCCGAGGGTGTCGCGCCAGGCGGCGCCGTCGTACTTCACGATGATGCCGGTCTCCGGGGCATTCACGTTGCCGGCGTTGTCGTTGGGGCCGGGGACGCCACCGGGGGCGCCCGCACCGCAGCCGCTTCCGCCGGAGAACTGGAAGCCGTCGCAGACCACGGTCTCGTTGATCGCCGTGGTCTGGTTGCCCGACTTGAAGGCCGCGACGTAGACCGTGTTGCCGTCGGTGCTCGTGGCCAGTGCGCGCGGCGAGTCTGCGAAGAAGCTGAGGATCTCGACCGGTGTGCCGCCGAGGGTGTTGCCGAGGCTGGTCGCGTCGAAGACCCAGACGTCCGCGCGTCCGATTCCCGGGGTCGTGAGCTGCGGGTCGCCGGCACCGGTCACGCCGGCGATGCTCGGGTCCAACCGGTGCTGGCCGCGGTGGGCCGTGGTGATGAATGCGCGATTGCCGCCGGTCCCGGCGAAGACGATGTCCTGCGGCTCGTCCCCGACCAGCAGGGTCCGGACGACGCGAGCCGGCAGGAGCGAGAGGTCGACGACGCTCACGCTGTCCGAGAGGTGGTTGACTACCCACACCTCGTCGTTGCTGCGCGCCGCTACGGCGACGGGCTCCATACCGACCGGAATCGAGTCCAGGAGCGTCAGTGCGCCGCCGGCGACGGCGAAGACCTCCAGGGTGTTGTCGGGTGTGTTCGCCACGAAGAGCCGGCTGCCATCGGGCGAGAGCGCCAAGGGCCGTACCGGCCCGCTCTCCCAGGCGACGAACGCGGACTGCGCGAAGGCCGACGGGGCCAGGAGCGTTGCGAGGAGTAACTGGATCAGGATCTGGAGCCGACGCATCATTCGAGGTCCTCTGGGAGTTCGCTGGCCGGGTCGTCGTCGGGATTCGGGAATGCAGGGTGGGGCACCGGCACGTCCGGGTCGGAGCTCGAGGATCCTACTGCTTCGGACTTCCGCGCCATTCCCCTTATACCACCGCGCCCTTATACCACCGCGACGGCCTCCGGGGGGTCCGCGCCGAGGGCCGACCCTGCCGGGCGAAGGGGATGCCTACCAGCTCCCGGTCCGTTGCAGGAGGCTCAGGATGGTTCGATCGGGTGGCCGGAATGGCTCGATCCGGAGGGAAACAGGGCATACAGGGGATCGAGGCCGGGTGTAGACTGCGCCCTGATGCCGGATTGGAAGTGGTCCGTCGAGCCCACCTACGAGGGGATGCGGCGTGCGATCGAGGAGATGCCGTGCGGTGTGCTCTTCGAGGACGCGGAGGGTCGGATCCTCTACGCCAATCAACGCATGCTCGAGTGGACGGGATACTCCGTCGAGGAGCTGGAGGGGCGTCCGGTCGCAATCCTGGTGCCGAGCGAGCTGCTCGACAAGCTCCCGGAGGCCCGGAAGCTCGTCCACGAAGGCGACCACCGCGCGCTGCTCTCCGCGCTGAGGCGACGCGACGGTCGGACCTTTCCGGTGGCCGTCGTGCCGCAGGCGGCGACCCGCGACGCCGACGACTCGCTCGTGGTGATGTCCCTGCTGATCGACCTGGGCGAGGTCCAGACCGCCCGGCCGATGGGGGAGGAGTCGGGCAGCCTGGCTGCCGAGCTCGCGAGCGTCGCCCAGCGACTCCAGGCGATGAGCTTCGCAGCGTCGGTCTCCGGGGAGAGAGTGGCCCCGGTCGATCATCCACTGCTCGTCGAGCTCTCCGAGCGCGAGAAGGAGATCCTCGCGCATCTGGTGCGGGGCTCGCGGGTCCCGGCGATCGCGAAGTCCCTCTTCATCAGCGCCAACACGGTGCGCAACCACCTGAAATCGGTCTACCGCAAGGTGGGCGTGAGCTCCCAGAGCGAGCTGATCGAGCTGGTCCGATCGCTGAGCCGATCGGGCGCGGTCTGAGGGCTCGCGGGCCAGCCCACCCGCCC
>Ga0209536_100000858_pt1 | contig 50310 bp, 40 predicted proteins | sample DeeMarSeWOR28_12_FD_187461 | JGI IMG/M metagenome (GOLD analysis project Ga0209536, IMG submission 187461) | Marine sediment microbial communities from White Oak River estuary, North Carolina - WOR-2-8_12 (SPAdes) (version 2) | ecosystem: Environmental > Aquatic > Marine > Intertidal zone >...
CTGCTGACAGCGGAGCGCCGGCCCGGAGAGCAGACGAACCGGAGCGTCCTCACCCGCGAGCGAGGCCGCGAGATGGGTCGCGTCCTCGAGGCCGCGCTCGTCGAGCGGACGCAGCTCCTCGTGGCCCTTCCACTGGTCGCGCGGAAGGGCGCGGGCGTGCCGGACCAGATACAGCTTCAAGCCAGGTCGTCCTCGCCCGCGCGGCGGGCCCTCTCGCCGCGCGCGCCGCGCGGCCGCCAATCCGTGATCGTGATCGTGATCGGAGCGTCCGAAGCGTGAGTGTCGTGAGCGTGATTACGGGGGCGGAGGGCCGCGAACGGGTGCAGGGTCCACGCTCGCGGACTCTCAGGCTACCACAGCCGACGGACCTCCCAGGCTCGGCTCCTGGCCTTCGCCGCCGAGCCGAACGCACGACGACGAGGTGGAGAAGGCGCACGCGTCGGCTAGACCCGCGACTTCCAGAAGGGCCGCCGCCGGGCGAAGGACCGCCAGTCGGGTTCGAGATCCTCGAGGATCTGCTCGGCGCCGCGTGCGCTCCATCCCTCGACGAAGCCGGCCGCCGCGACCAGGTTCGGATCGGTGGATCTCCGCACCCTCTGAAGCGCGGCACCGAGCAGCTCACGTGCGGCCGCAGCGTCGTTGAGATGCCCCAGCCGGTCCTGGAGTGCACGGATACGCCGCAGGAAGCGCCTGGCGCCGTGGCCCGGGAACAGACCTCGCAGGAACTCCGACGCGTACCGGAGCTTCTTCAGCTGGATCCGCAGCGCGTGCCGGTCTGCCTCGCGCGCCAGCGCGGGCCCACGCCCATGGCGCCGCACCTTCTGGTATCGACGCTTCAGGAGCTCGCGGGCCACGGTGCTGGCGGGCTGGAAGATCCGAGCCGAGACCGGCGTCAGCGGCTGATCTCGCCACTCACGCCCGTAGACGAAGCGGCCGGCCCGAAAGGTCAGCTTTGCGTAACGGTCGCCGTCCAGGGCCTCGCGCACGAGAGCCTGGGCGTCGGCCCGCATCGCCTCGCTCTCGTTCGTCAGGCGCTTGAGGTGCGGATCGTCCGGGCGCATGCGTCGCAGGGGAAGCAGCGTCTCCTCGGTGAAGACGTCCAGATCCCGAGCACGTCCCAGCTCTCCGGCAAGCCAGCGCAGCTCTTCCCGGAGCGGTCCGGAACGCTCCGCCGGCAGGAAGGCGCCGAAGAGCGACAGCGCCGAGCGCAGCCGCCGCACCCCGACGCGCATCTGGTGCACGCCCTCCGGATCCACGCCCCTCCGCGCGGGCTCCTCGTTGGCCAGGATCTGCTCGAATGCGCTGGCGAGGGAGGCCTCGATCACGGCCTCCAGCGTCGCCTCGGGTCCGGTGCGCACGCGCCCGGCGCGCTGGGGCGAGGGGTGGACGCCGGTCAAGAGCTCCACGCCACGCTCGAGGGGAGAGCGCGTGGCGATCCGCAGCGGCAGGCTCTCCTGCAACGAGGCGGCGATCTCGAAGAGCTCGGAGCGCTCGCCGTGCTCGAGCCGGAGCGTCAGCTCGCAGATGGGCGCCAGCCCCCGCAGCGTGCGGACCTCTCCCGCGTCGAGATCGAAAGAGATCACCGTGCCCTCCCGACGCAGCGTTCGCCGCGAGCGGACGAGCTCGACCTCGGCGACCCGCGTGAATGCCTCGAGCGAGGCGGCACGAGCCACGAGCTCGCGCAGCTCCGGCTCGGGGATCCGCTCGGGCTCCGGCTCCAGGCGCGGCACCGGAATCTCGAGGGGCGAGGCGCCGGACTCGCTGCGGACCAGCCGCTGGACGAAGCGCCGACCGACCCGCCGGATCTCCAGCAGCACCCCGGACTTGAAGAGCTCGAGCGACGGTGTGTCGAAGAGGGCGCGCTGCAGGCGACGGCTTCCCGACCGACCTTCTGTGAGTTCGCGCAGCAGCCGATGCCGCCGCAGCTCCGGTAGTCGCGTGGGCTCGAGCGAGAGGCGGAGCGTCGCCAGCGCAGGGGGAGGGGCCGGCTTCGCGGGGGCCGGCGACTCCGGGTGGGAGGATTCGCAGGCGGGGGTGTCCGTGTCGGGGGAGCGGGGAGCCACGACCGCCAAAAGTTACCCCAGAGCCCTGGAGTTTGGGATCAGGCCAGCTCCCGCGGTGTGACGAATGCGGTGAGGACGCCCTGCCCCGGACCGAGCTCCCCCCAGCGCCCGATCGGAAGCTCCAGGACGGCCACGGCGGCGGTCGGGAACTTCGCCGAGACGCGCTCCAGGGCCTCCGCATCGCCACCGGCGGCGAGCCACAGGGTCAGGTCGCGCATGCCCGGCTCGTGGGCCACGACCATCGCCCGCTCGCAGGAATCCGGCAGCGATCGGAGGCGCTCGAGCATCTGCTCGGCAGACGCCAGGTAGAGCTCCGGAACGACCTCCTGGGCGGGCTCCGGCTCGATCCCGGCCAACACCCGGGCGGCGGTCTCCCGCGCGCGCCTTGCAGACGAGCAGAGCAGGGTATCCGGGGGCCGGCCTTCTGCGGCCAGCCAGGCTCCCATCGTCTCGCAGGCGCGCCGCCCCCGGCGATTGAGCGGCCGGTCGTGATCCTCGAGATCCGGATCGTCCCAGCTCGACTTCGCGTGGCGAAGCAGGAACAACGTCCGCATGGGTCGGGTCTCGCTCCACTCGCGGTTCCCGCCCTGTATACCACTCCGACAGCAGCCCCAGGCCGCGCCCGATCGTCGGCGATCTTCGACATCGAAGGCGACGGAGACCTCGTCATCGTCATCGACGAATTCAACTCCGCACCGATGTTGCTCGTGAGCGATCTGAGCCAGAAGAAGGAGGCCCACTTCCTCGAGGTCTCGCTGATCGGCACGCGCTGCAACCGGGACGGCCTGGGCGCCACCGTCACGGTGAAGGCCGGAGACCGGAGCTTCACCCGCTTCCACGACGGCCGGTCCGGGTACCTGGCACAGAGCCGGATGCCGCTCTATTTCGGCCTCGGCGACGCGACCCGGATCGCCTCCGTGACGTTGCGCTGGCCGTCCGGGTCGGAGCAGACGCTCCGCGACGTCGAGATCGACTCGAGGCTGGTGGTCCGCGAAGAGGACTGATCCCGCGGCCGGGGGGAGGGCGACCCGGGTGGCGGCCCTGCGAAGCGCTCGGCGCGCCGACAGGGGACAGAAAGCCCCGTGGACGAGCGCTCCCCATGGGGCTGGATTCAGCGACGGCTCCGGGGCTGGGCTCCGCGCCTGCGCCGCCGGGCCAGCGCGGCCAGGCCCACGAGACCCGCCAGCAGGCCCTCGCTGCCCGGCTCGGGCAGCCGGATGGTGGTGATCGCGGCCGTGCCCGTCGCCCCCAGGGAGTCGGTCGCACTGGCGGTGATGACGTGGGTGCCTTCGGAAAGGCTCGAGGTGGTGAAGCCCGCGCCGGTGCCGATGCTGCCGTCGAGGCTCGAGCTCCACGCCAGCGACGCGCTGAGGTCGCCGTCCTCGGTGTCGAGCGCGCTGCCTATGAAGGTGAGCGGCGTGCCCGGAAGGCTCGACGATCCGTGCAGCGGGGACGCGATCTCCACCACTGGCTCCGCGTTCGCGTTCACCGTGACGGTGACTGCACCACTTCCAGCGTTGCCGTCGCCATCGATCGCCGTGGCGGTAATCGTGTGGGCTCCGGCCGTGAGCGCGGCGGAGGTGAAACTCACGCCACTCCCGATCGGCCCATCGAGATCCGACGTCCACACGAGGCTCGCGGTGACGTCTCCGTCCTGGGGATCCGTCGCCGTGGCCTCGAAGGTGAGCGGCGTCGCCTCCGTCAACGCCGCGCCGTCTGCGGGCGAGGTGATGGTGACCGCGGGCGAGTTCACGGTGAACTCCACATGGAGGCTCGTGGAGCCCGAGAGCGAGGGATCTCGCGAGCGCGCGCTGCGGTGCGAGGAGGGATCGATCGGGCTGATCAGGAACGTCATGGCCGAGCCGGAGGTCCAGCCCGCCCGGTTCACCACCTCCTGCATCACGCCCGAAAGGTCGGCGCTCCGCTGAGCTGCCTTGCGCTGGTAGACGCGCAGCCAGCTCGGCGGTGCCCAACCCGCCCAGGTCGTGGTGCGCGAGCGCGCGGAGAGGTCGAAGGGGGTCGCGGTCAGCGCGGGCGAATCGTCCGCGGCCTCGGCCTCGATGCGCAGGGACGCGGGACCCGAGTCGATCTCGTGCGCCTGGAACTCGAGATAGGCGCGCTCGATCGTCGCCCCCTGCGGAATCCCGACGCCCGCGTAGCGCAGACCCACCAGCAGCGGCTGGCCGGCCTCGGTCGCGAGGTCCAGATCCGTGCTCGTCAGCGAGACCGCGCCCGTCGTCACGGTCTCCTCGGCGTCGTCCTCGCCGCCGGCCAGCAGGGCGACCAGCGGTGTACCGAGGGGCTCGCAGACGCCGAGATTGCCGTCGACCAGACAGGCGTCGCAGACGTCGCCGACACCGTCCCCGTCGCCGTCGCTCTGATCCGGGTTCGGCACGGCGGGACAGTTGTCGGCGCAGACGCCGTCCCCGTCCAGGTCCTCGTCCAGGGTCGCGCTGTCCGGGCAGGTATCGCAGAGATCGCCGACGCCGTCGCCATCCTGGTCGCCCTGGAAGGGGTTGACCACGAGCGGACAGTTGTCCGCCGCACCGCAGACGCCGTCCAGGTCCGGGTCGGAGCCCGCCGGACAGGCGATCACCGTGAGCGAGATCGCGTCGGAGGCCGGCGCGCCCTGGGCATCCAGCACCAATGCCGTGATCGTGTGGATGCCCGCCGAGAGCGACGAGGTGGAGAAGGCGGCCCCACTGCCGATGGCGCCGTCCAGATCCGAGGTCCAGGCGAGACCGGCACCGATGTCGCCGTCCTCGGGATCGCTGGCCGATCCCGCGAATCCGACGCTGGCCGACGCGCCGACGCTCCAACCGTCCACGGGCGAGTCGATCGTGACCGTCGGCGGCTCGTTGCTCACCACTACGAGCGAGATCGCGTCGCTGGCCGAGGCCCCGTGTCCATCGACCACCGAGGCCGTGATCGTATGGGTGCCGACCGTGAGCGAGGCCGAGATGCTCGCGCCGCTGCCGAGCGCTCCGTCGAGGTCGGAGGTCCAGGACACACCCGCGCCCAGATCTCCGTCCTGAGCGTCGGTGGCCGTGGCCGTGAAGAGGACGGGATCGTTCCCCACCGCGCTCGCGCCGTTCCCGGGCGAGGTGATCGTGACCAGCGGCGGGGTATTGACGCTCACGTCGATCGTCACAGCCGCTGCGCCCTCGGCGCCGTGGCTGTCGGTCACCGCGGCCGTGATCAGGTGCGTCCCGAGCGAGAGCGTGGAGATCGCGAAGCCGGCGCCATTGCCGATCGCACCGTCGAGGTCGGAGGTCCACGCGATTCCGGCGCTCAGGTCCCCGTCCTCTACGTCGCTCGCCGTCGCCGCGAAGGAGACCGGATCCCCTTCGACGTACATCGCCCCGGCGCCGGGTGCGGTGAGTGCGAGCTGCGGCGGGGTGTTCGGAGTCACCGTGAACCCGACCTCGGCCGAGTCCGAGTTGCCGTCGCCGTCGACCACGGACGCCGTGATCACGTGCGCGCCCAGCGAGAGCGTCGAGAGTGCGAAGCCCGCACCGCTGCCGATGGTGCCGTCGAGATCCGACACCCACGCGATGCTCGCGGAGAGATCGCCCTCCTGGGGATCCGTGGCCGTGGCTGCGAAGCTCACGGGGTCGCCTTCGACCGCTTCGGCGCCCGGCGACGGCAGCGAGATGGTGACCAGCGGTCGGCTCGGCGTGTAGTCCACGTGCAGCAGCGGAGCGTTCGCCGCGGAGGCGTCACGCGACTCCGCCACCCGGTTCGAGGCCAGGTCCAGTGCGCTGAACAGGAGGGTCAGCGCCGATCCCGAGCTCCAGCCCGGACGATCCACGATCTCCTGCACCAGCTCGGAGAGATCGCTCGTGCGCTGTCGAGCCCCGGCGTCCCCGACGGCCAGCCAGGGAAGGGGCGTCCAGCCCGCCCAGGCGGCGCTCCGCACCCGGCTCGAGAGGTCGAAGTCCGCCAGGCTCAGGGGGGGAGAGTCGTCCGAGGCCTCGGCCTCGATCATCATGGTGGTCGGATCCGAATCGGCCTCGTCCGCCACGAACTGGACGTAGGCGCGGTGGATGACGGCGCCCGGCGGGATGGAGACGCCCTGAAAGCGCAGGGCACCCATCTGGAGCTTGCCGTTGTCGCTGGTGAGGTCGAGGTCCGAGCTGGCGAGACTCATGACGCCGCTGGGAACGCGCTCCTCGCCGTCGTCGTTCGGGTCGGCGACGGCCACCTCGAGGACGGTCCCCACCGCGGCGCAGCTGCCGCCGGTGCCATCGAGGGCACAGGCGTCGCATACGTCGCCCACGCCGTCTGCGTCGGCGTCCTCCTGGCCCGGATCCCACACTGCCGGGCAGGTGTCGGAGCAGACACCGTCACCATCCGGATCCATGTCGATGGTGGTGCTGCTCGGGCAGACGTCGCAGGCGTCGCCGAGACCGTCGCCGTCGGCGTCCTCCTGGCCCGGATCGAAGTCCACGGGGCAGACGTCCAGCCAGTCGCAGGCTCCGTCGAGATCGGCGTCGAAGCCCGCAGGACAGGCACCGCACTGGAGGTCCGATGCGTCTGTGGCGCCGTCGCAGTTGTTGTCGATCGCGTCCCCGCAGAGCTCTGCCGTGACGGGGTCCGGGCTGATGGCGCCATCCGCGTCGTTGCAGTCCTCGCCCTCGCGATAGCCGTCTCCATCGCGGTCGGGATCGCATGCGTCTCCGAAGCCGTCTCCGTCGAGGTCGTCCTGGAAGGCGTTGGGGACGGCCGGACAATCGTCCACGTCGTCCGTCACACCGTCGCCATCGGCGTCGCCCCCCGCGTCGCCGCGGGCCAGCACGTAGACGTCGGACGAGGCGGAGAGGGCGCCGTCGTCCGCGGCGAGGCGCAGCCGATAGGTGCCCGGCGACGCAAGGGTCGCGGTGGTCGAGGCCAGCGTGGGATCGCCGATTCCGACCACTCCGGGTCCAGCCACCACGGTCCAGCTGGTGTCCAGCGTGGACGCGGGCTCCCCGTCGTCGCTGGCGCGACCGCTCAGCACCGTCGGGACGCCGACTTCGGTGATCCGATCGGGACCGGCATCGACGCAGGGGGGTCGATTGAGGGGCGTCGATCCCGCGGACCAGGGATAGCGCTCGGCCACGAAGGCGTTCTGTGGATCCTGGTCCATCGTGACCGTCACCCGGACGGGCGGGTCCGTCAGGAGCCCGCGCTCGAGCTGGATGCGTGTGAGGTTGGGCTCGAGATAGGGTGTGTTGAACCTCCAGTCCCGGTTGTCGCCATGCACGTAGGCGACCGGCTTTCCGAAGCTCACCACCGACGCGCGGAAGAGGCTCTCGAAGGGCTCGACGGCGGGCGACTCGTGGGCGAAGACCACGGCCGCGCGCACCACCCCGACCTTCGCCTGGAGCTGGAGGTCGACCCAGGCCGCATCGTCCTGCAGACGCGCCGCCTGCTCGACCGGATCCTGATTCGCACCGCCGACATGATGAATGCCGACGAAGAGCACGCCATTCTGCACGAAGGCGAAGTTCTCGGGCCGGATCACCTGGGTCTCCACCCGCGGTGCGCCGCAGAAGCCCTGCTCGAAGCCCAGGAAGTGGCTGTTCCAGCGGGCGAAGCCCTGGACCGTGTCGTCGCAGTCGGCCCACTCGTTGTCCCCGGGCACGACGAAGGTCGGCACGGCCAGGCCGCTCAGGATTGCCGCCGCCGCGGCGTAGTCGGCGTCGTCACAGGCGAGATCGTCAGGCTTCAGATCGCCCAGATGCACCAGGAAGGCGGAGGGGCTGAAGCGGTTGTGGTCGACCACGTGCTGAAGCAGGTCCGCCTCCTCGGCACCGCTGTAGGGCACGTCGCTCACCACCGAGAAATCGATGGGGCTTCCCTGGCCGAAGGCCGGAACTGCGATCGCGAGCCCCACACAGGTGCAGAGCAGCATCGAGAGACGGCGACGGACGCGAGCGGCGGGGATCGGCAAAGTAGGTCTCCCAGGGAAGCCCGGCAGGGCGAATCCGGCCCGTCTCCCGGCTCCCGGACCCGCCGACCGTGCCCCTGGTGAGTCGCAATGCCGCGACGCAGGTGACGCCGGTAGGATGGGAGGATCCGGTGACGAGCGGACCGCGGATGCAGGGCCGGATCGCGAGGCGGCAACGCCTGCGCAGAGCGCCGGAAGGTGCGAGAGGAGAGGTGCAATGGGCGAGAAGTCCTACCGGGACCGGGTGGCGATCGTGACCGGCGCGTCGTCCGGGATCGGCTGGGAGACGGCCCGGGCCTTCGCACGGCGCGGTGCCATCGTCGTCGGCGTTGCGCGCCGCGAGGAACGGCTCGTGCGCCTCGGCGAGGAGCTGCGCCGCCACTCGCCCGCGTCCTCCCACCTCTGCGGCGACCTGGGCAGCCAGGCGTTCGCTGAGCGCGTGGTGCGGGAGACGGTCGCGCACTACGGGCGTCTCGACGTACTCGTCAACAATGCCGGCATGCCCAAGCACAAGCACGTCTTTCATCTCTCCGGCGCGGAGGCCGAGCAGGTGACTCGCGTGAACTTCCTCTCCGCGGTCTGGACGACGCTCGCGGCGATCCCGCCGATGCTGGCGCAGGGCGGCGGCTCGATCGTGAACGTCTCGTCCTTCGCCGCCGTGGTCACTCCTCCCCGGGAGGCCATCTACGCAGGCACGAAGGCGGCGATGAACGCATTCACCGAAGGCTTGTGGAGCGACCTTCGCGGCACGGGGATCCACACGGCGATCGTCAATCCGGGCCCGATCGACACGGAGATCTGGCAGAAGCAGGAGGAGCCGACCGCCTACCACGGCCCCCTCTACCCGCCCGGAATCGTGGTAGACGCCGTCTTCGAGGCCATCGAGAAGCGACGCTTCGAGATCACCGTGCCGCGACGCAGCGCGCCACTCGTCGCGGCGCGAGTGCTTCGCCTGCTGGCCCCCGGCCTCCTGCGCTTCGGAATGCACCGGATGGATCCCGTCCCGAAGACCCTGATCGATACGGCGCAAGCCCGAGCCCGTGGCGACGGCAGCTGAGGGCGAGCCACGGGCCCCATGCGGTAGCGTGTCGGCGTGGAGATCTGGAAGACCGCGTGGCGGAACGTCTGGCGGAGCCGGCGCCGCACGCTCGTCACGGTCTCGGCCATGGGCTTCGCCCTATGGATGATGATCCTCTACACGGGCCTCCTGAACTGGTACCTGCGCGACATGGAGGCGACCATCCTCGACCTCGAGGTCGGCGACGTACAGGTCCACGCGGCGGACTACCGCGACGACCCCTCGCTGCACACCCGGATCGACGACGCGGAGGCGTTGCTGGCCGAGCTCCGGGACGCGGGCTACCGGGCCTCGCCGCGCCTCCTGGCCTACGGCATGGCGGCCGCCGGCGAGACCTCGGCCGGGGTCGCGTTCTTCGGCGTCGACGTCGCCCGCGACGCAGAGGTGAGCCTCGTCCACGAGCACCTGCTCGATGGAAGCTGGCTGGACCCGAAGCAACCCGGTGGCGTCGTGCTCGGCCGCCGACTCGCCCGCATGCTCGGAGTCGAGCCGGGCGCAGAGATCGTGGTGATCTCCCAGGGCACGGACGGGGCCATGGCGGCCGACCTCTACCGCGTACGAGGCGTGCTCGAGAGCATCGGCGCCGTCGTCGATCGCGCCGGCGTGTTCATGACGGCCGAGGCCTTCCGCGAGCTCTTCATCGTCCCGGTCGGCGTCCATCAGATCGTGGTGCGGCGGCCCGAGGGGACCGAGCTCGACGTCGTCGCCGAAGTCGTGCGCGGCGCCGCTCTCGGGCTCGACGTACGGACGTGGCGCGACCTGATGCCCACCCTCGCATCCCTCCTCGACTCGGCGCGCGGAGCGCTGATCATGATGATCGTGATCGTGTACATCGCGATTGCGATCCTCATCCTCAACGCGATGCTGATGTCCGTCTTCGAGCGCATCCGGGAGCTGGGCGTCCTGAAGGCCCTCGGCGTCGGTCCCGGCGGCATCCTGGGGCTGATGTTCGCCGAGGCGCTGATCGTGACCTCGATCGCGGTGGCGGTCGGGATCGCTCTCGGCGCGCCGACGCTCTACTACCTGGCCACCGAGGGCGTCGAGCTCACTTCCCTGACGGGCATGTCGATCATGGGCGTCGCCATGAGTCCCGTGTGGCACGCCGACATGCGCGCTTCCACCTTTGCGATCCCCGTCGCGGTGCTGGTCGGGGTGGTGGGCCTGGCGGTCGTCTACCCCGCGCTGAAGGCGGCCCTGATCGACCCGGTGCGGGCGATCCACCATCAATAGGAGCGGCCATGAGCGGACCGAACCTGATGGCGATGGCATGGCGGAACCTCTGGCGCCACCGACGACGCACGCTGCTCACGCTCTCGTCCATCGCCTTCGGGACCATGCTGGCGTGGCTCTTCACCGGGCTCGGCGATGCGAACTGGCGGAAGATGATCGATCTCGCGGCCCGGCTCGGCGGCGGGCACGTGACCCTCCAGCACGCCGAGTACCTCGACTCGCCGACGCTCTCGCGGACCGTGGCCGCAGCGTCCGACCTCGCCGCCGTCGCCCTCGCGGATTCGGACGTGAGCCGAGTCGTCTCGCGCATCTCGGGCAACCTGATGATCGCCTCCGCCGCGCGAAACTACGGTGCGGGATTCATCGCCTTCGACCCCGACGCGGAGGATGCGGACACGCTCTCGCTCCTTGAGGCCATCGACGAGGGCGAGCTCTTCGGAGCCAACGGGCGCGGCGGGATCGTCCTGGGTACGAAGCTCGCCGAGAACCTCCGCGTGGGAGTGGGTCATAAGGTCGTATACACGCTCACCGACAAGGACGGCGAGATCGTGCAGGAAGCGGTCCGGGTGAGTGGAATCCTGCGCACGGGTGCGCCCTCTGTCGACGCCGCACTCGTCCTGCTTCCGATCGACTACGTGCGCACCTCGCTCCGCTACGGAGCGGACGAGGCGGTTCAGGTTGCGGTCTTTCTCGACGACCAGCGCGCCGCCGACGAGGTGGCGACCCGACTTGCCGGAGAGATCGAGAGCGAGGCCGAAAGCGTCGTGGCCCTGCCCTGGCACGTGCTCCAGCCCGAGCTCGCCGGATTCATCGCCATGAAGGTCGGTGGAGCCTGGGTCATGGAGGCCATCATCATGCTCCTCGTCGCGGCCGGCATCTTCAACACGATCTTCGTGGGCGTGATGGAGCGCATGCGCGAGTTCGGCATCCTGCGCGCCATCGGGTGGACCCCGGGCCAGCTGGGCCGGCTCGTCCTCACCGAGAGCACCCTGCTCGCGGTGTCCGGAATCGGGCTCGGCGTGCTCGTGACGGCCGGCCCCTACCTCTACCTGAACCGGGTCGGCGTCGACCTCATGGCGGCGATGGCCGGGGGACAGGTGGCGGAGGTGGCCGGTGTCGCGATGACTACGCGGATGTATGTCGACATCTATCCCGAGAACGCCGTCATGATCGGTGGGGCAGCGCTGTGCGCGACGCTGCTCTCCGGGGTCTACCCGGCCTGGAAGGCCGGCCAGGTGGACCCGGCCGACACCATCCGACTGGTGTAGGGGGGACGATGGCGCCGGATCCGATCGTCGTGGATTGCTCCGAGGTGACGAAGGTGTACCGGCAGGGGACCCAGGAGGTCCACGCCCTGCGCGGGCTCACGCTGGAGGTCGCGACCGGTGAGTTCACGGCGATCTGCGGCCCGTCGGGCTCGGGGAAGACCACGCTCCTGAACCTGATCGGCGCGCTCGACCGCCCCACGTCGGGCACGATCCGCCTCGAGGGACACGACCTGGGCGCGATGGGGCAGCGGGAACGAAGCCATCTCCGCCGTGATCGCATCGGCTTCGTCTTCCAGGCCTACAACCTGATGCCGGTGCTCACCGCCTACGAGAACGCCGAGATGGTGCTGGCCCTCCAGGGCGCACCCATCCCGGAACGACGCGAGAGGGTGGAGCGACTCCTGGCGGAGGTCGGGCTCGAGGGCCTCGAGGATCGCCGCCCGGACGAGCTCTCGGGAGGCCAGCAGCAGCGCGTCGCCATCGCCCGCGCGATCGCCTCGGATCCCGCGGTGGTCCTGGCCGACGAGCCCACGGCGAACCTCGATTCCGAGAATGCGACCCTCCTGCTCGACATCATGGAGCGACAGAATCGGGAGCGGCGCGTCACCTTCCTGTTCTCGACCCACGACCCGCGTGTGATGGAGCGCGCCCGCCGCATCGTCCACGTCGTCGACGGCCGCGTCGAGAGCGACGAGCGCGCCTGAGCCGAGCCGGAACCGGATCTTCGTCGGCGGCCGGGCCGGCCCCGGCCCCGGCCCCGACGGACCCCCGCCAACCTCTCGCCGGTGGGGCCGAATGTCCCGACGGCCGTCGCTGCGTGGCAGCCTGCCCTGACCGGGGCTCGATGGGCACCGCGTCGAGTGCTCGGATCTCCGTAGCTCGGCATCCGGGTTGCAGTACACGGCTCCGGAGGCGGCAGGCCAATGGCCTCGAAGAGCCGATTCCTTCTCGCCCTGGTGCTCGTGACGACGGCCTCGGGGACGGGAGCCGTGGAGCTGTTCCGGAAGGGGGACTTCGAGGCTCGGCTCGACACCACGCTCTCGATCGGCGCCTCGATGCGGGTGTCCGACCGCGACTCCGACACGATCTTCGTCGAGAACGGCGGCGCCGCCACGAATCCGGAGTACCTGAACCGCGACGACGGGGACCTGAACTACGACCAGTGGGACGTGTTCTCCGCCAGCGCCAAGGCGCTCCTCGAGCTCGACATGCGGTGGCGCAATCTGGGCGCCTTCGTCCGCAGCAACCTCTTCTACGATGCGATCGGGAACTGCGACACCTGCACGCGCCGCACCGACCTGACATCGCAAGCGCGGCATCGCGACAGCGTCGTGGAAGGGGGCGTGATCGGCGCCCAGTTCCTGATCCTCGACGCCTACGCCGACGCCCAGTTCGACGTGCTCGACAGACCCCTCGGCCTGCGCGCGGGGCGTCAGGTCGTGAGCTGGGGCCAGAGCATCTTCATCCAGGGGGGCATCAACCAGACCAACGCCATCGACGTGGCGAAGGTCCGCTCGCCGGGCGTCGACTTCGGGAGGGAGGCCCTCTTCCCGGCCACCATCGCCAAGGTCTCGACCGAGATCTTCGAGAACCTGGGGCTCGAGGCCTACTACCAGCTCGAGTGGAACCGGACCTTCCTGGACCCCCTCGGAGCCTACTTCTCCCAGAGCGATACGACCGGGCGAGGCGCCGATGCCCTCTACTTCGGAGTCGCTCCGCGGCTCGACCTCCTCAACCCACAGGACCCGCCGCCCATGGGCGACCCGGGGTCCAACCCGGTGTTGCCCGCGCTCGGCGAGATCCCCGCATCCGAGCTCTTCGGCAACCCCTACGTGCCGCCCTTTCCGGGCTGTGGTGGAGTGAACGAAGATCTCACGCGGCAGCGGGCCTGCGACGCCTCCGACCTGGTCGATGTCTTCGCCGGCGTTCCTCGGGCGTCCGACGACGACCCCACCTCCCAGGGCCAGTGGGGCTTCGCCCTCCGCTACTTCCTCGAGTCGATCCAGTCGGAAGTCGCCGCCTACTACATGCGCTACCACGCGAAGACGCCCGTGATCGGATTCAAGGGCATCGTCGTCAACGTCCCGATCGAGGGCCAGCTCGTCGCCACGAATCAGCCGACGGACTACTTCCGGCAGTACGCACCCTACGTCAGCCTCTACGGGATCAGTCTGGACGCCGAGATCTTCGACATCGCCATCGGCGTCGAGGCTTCCTATCGGCCTAACGATCCCGTCGTCCTCAACCCCAACGCCATCATCGAAGGCCCGGCGCTGGCGGACGTCGGAGACCCGAAGGGATTCGAGATCGACGGCTACGAGCGCGAGGAGCGCTACCAGTTCCAGCTCAATGGCCAGTACAACGTCCCGCCCGGCAACCGCCTGATCGGACCACTCGTGGAGTGGATCCGAGCCGACAACCTGATCTTCATCGCCGAGGCCGCCCTTGTGAGCTACCCGAATCTGGATCGGAAGACGCCCTACGCCGGACCGCCGGACAACCCGGTGAGCAGGGAGGTGGACGAGAACTCCTGGGGCTACCAGTTGCTGCTCCAGGCCCCGTACAGCAATCCTCTCGGAGTTCCGATCGACCTCACCCCTCGCGTCATCTGGCAGCACGATGTTCGCGGGAATACGCCCAACCTCCTCCCCTTCATCGAGGATCGGCTCGGCATCTCCGCAGGGGTCACCATCGACTACCTGCAGACATGGTCGTTCGACGTCGGCTACACGAACTTCTTCAACGCCGGTCCCTCGGACGTCCTGCACGACCGCGACTTCGTCAGTGCGACCGTCAAGTACAGGTATTGATTCGAGAAGGAGGGAGCGTGCTTCGACGCGAGAACGACTCACCGAAGAGGAGAAGGCTCCCGAGGCGCATCCTCGCGGCGGCTGTGCTCCTGATCGGACCGACCGCGACGTCCGATCCGGCAGAGGACGCCGCGGCGCTCGGGGCCGGCCTCACGCCGGTCGGCGCCGAGCGAGCGGGAAACGCGGAGGGCACCATCCCCGAGTGGACCGGTGGGATCACCGAGATGCCCACGGGCTGGGAGCCCGGCACGCCGAGGGTCGACGTCTTCGCCGAAGATCAGCCGCTCTTTACGATCGACGCCGGCAACGTCGGCCAGTACGCCGGCAATCTAAGCGAGGGCCAGATCGCATTGGTCCGGGCCTACGAGGGCTTTCGGATGCACGTCTATCCGACGCGGCGCAGCTGTGCGCTTCCCCCGTCGATCTACGAGGACGTGAAGAAGAATGCGACCACCGCAGAGGTCGACGAATCGTGCAACCTCGTGGCCGGGATCCGCTCGCCGCTCTTTCCCACGCCAAGGAACGGCTGCGAGGCGATCTGGAACGGCAAGACCGCCGTTTTCAACGGGCTCATCGGCTACGACCGCATGGAGGCCACGATCGTTCCCACCCGCGGGGGCGACTTCGTGCCCGTGCGGCGCCGTCAGACCTTCTTCTTCCGCTTGAACAAGCCCGAGAACGAGAGCTACCAGGCGCTCGACGGCATCCTTGTGAAGTCGTTGTCCCGCACCGTTTCGCCACCGAAGTCGGCCGGCGAGATCACGCTCGTGCACGCGCTGACGTCGGGCAGCCTCCGCGCCTGGATCTACAACCCCGGCCAGCGCCGCGTTCGCCGCGCCCCCAACTTCGAGTACGACAACCCGGTCCCGGGCTGGCAGGGTCTCGTCACCGTCGATCAGGTGAATGGCTTCGTGGGAGCCGGAGACCGCTACGAATGGAAGCTGCTCGGAAAGCGGGAGCTCTACGTGCCCTACAACAACACCCGGATCCACGACAAGAGCCTCAGCTACGAGGACATCGTGGGGGCGCGCTATCCGCGGCGTGATCTCGTGCGCTACGAGCTGCACCGGGTCTGGGTGGTCGAAGCCAACGTTCGCAGTGACCGCCGCCACGTGATGCCGCGACGCGTCTTCTATCTCGACGAGGACAGCTGGCTGATCGTAGTCTCCGACAACTACGACCGGCGGGGGCGCCTCTGGCGCGTCACGGAACACCTCCCGGAGCTCCTCTACGAGATCCCTTCCTGCGTGTCCAACACCTCCTTCTACTACGACCTGGTGGCGGGGCGATATGTGATCTCGCCTCTCTTCAACGAGGAGGAGGAGAGCGACTACCTCGCCGGCCACACCGGGAAGGTGAAGGACGAGGGCTTCGGCCCCGATGACATCCGCCGCCTCGGGCGGCGCTGAACGGGCCGGCGGCACCCGCCCAGATGGTCGCTCGACTCGAGAATCTGGTCTTCCGACACCGCCTGGCGATCCTGGCGCTGCTCGGAGTCCTCACCCTGGCGATGGGCTGGTTCGCGAGCCAGCTCCGGATGGACGCAGGCTTCACCAAGCAGCTGCCTCGCGAGCACGAGTACGTCAAGACCTTCTTCGAGTACCAGGATCGTCTCTTCGGAGCCAATCGGGTCATCGTGGCGCTGCGTGCGCGCGAGGGGAGCATCTGGAGCGCGCCCTTCCTCTCGAAGCTACAGGCGCTCACCGACGACATCTTCTTCCTCCCGGGCGTCGACCGCCGAACGGTCACCTCCCTGTGGACGCCGAACACCCGATACTTCGAGATCACCGAGGACGGCATGGTGGCCGACGACGTGGTGCCGTCCCACGTGCTGCCGGACACGCTGGGCGACAGCGACATCGCCCTGATCCGCGACAACGTCGTCAAGGGCGGGTTCGTGGGGCGCCTGGTGTCGAACGACTACACCGCCGCGATGGTCACGGCAGAGCTCCTCGAGGTGGACCCGACGACCGAGGAGCCGCTCGACTATCTGGCCCTCGCCGACACCCTGGAGAAGGAGATTCGCGCCCGCTACGTCGACCAGCGCTACGACATGCACATCCTTGGCTTCGCCAAGCTCGTTGGCGACATCGCCGACGGCGCACGCAGCGTCGTGCGCTTCTTCGGGCTGGCCTTTCTGCTAACGGCGGCCGCGGTCTTCGCCTACTCACGCTCCCTGCTCCTGACGGTGCTGCCCCTCGGATGCTCGCTCGTCTCCGTCGTCTGGCAGTTCGGTGCCATTCACCTGATGGGGTTCGGCCTGGATCCGCTGGCGATCCTGGTCCCCTTCCTCGTGTTCGCAATCGGCGTCTCCCACGGCGTCCAGCAGATCAACCTGATCTCGCACGAGGTGTGCCGAGGTGCGGACGCCGAGACCGCCGCCCGCCGGAGCTTCAGCGACCTGCTGATCCCGGGCTCGATGGCGCTGGTCACGGACCTCGTCGGCTTCTGGACACTGGTCCTGATCCCGATCGACATGATCCAGGAACTCGGCATCACGGCGACCATCGGCGTCGCCTTCAAGATCGTGACGAACCTCGTCCTGCTGCCGATCCTGGTGTCCTACTGCCGCTTCGACGGCGGCTTTGCCCAGCGAATGGCCAGGATCCGGCTGCGGCGCGAGCGCTGGCTCGCATGGCTGGCTCGCATCGCCGAGCCCCGCAAAGCCATCTCGACCGTGATCGTCTTCTCCTTCCTCTTCGGCCTCGCCCTCTCGGAGAGCCGCGGCCGTCAGGTGGGAGACGTGCAGGTCGGCTCCGGCGAGCTGCACGCGAACGCTCGCTACAACGTCGACGCCCACACGGTGGTGGACAAGTTCTCGCTGGGCCTGGACGTGCTCACCGTGATCGTGGAGACACCGCCCCACGCCTGCATCGACTACGACGTGATGCAGTACGTGAACCGCTTCAGCTGGCACATGGAGAACGTCCCCGGCGTGCTCTCCGTCGTCTCTGCACCCTACATCGCCAAGCTCGTCAACTCGGGCTGGACGGAGGGCAACCTGAAGTGGCGCGCTCTGCCGCGCAATCGCTACGCCCTGGGTCGCTCGGTCGGCGCACTCGACGAGAGCTCGGGGCTGATCGACGTCGAGTGCACGCTGATGCCGGTGTACGTATTCACCGAGGATCATCGAGCGGAGACCATCGCCCGGGTGATCGGCGCCGTACACGGCTTCCGCACGACCGAACCGCAGGAGGGCGTCCGCATCCGACTCGCCAGCGGAAACGTGGGCGTCCTCGCCGCCATCAACGAGGAGCTCGAAGCGAAGGAGCTCATGATGTTGTTCTACGTCTACGCGGCGGTGATCCTTCTCGTCTTCGTCACGCATCGCGACTGGCGCGCCACCCTCTGCTGCTGCGCGCCGCTCACCGTCGCGACCGCCCTCGGCTACTGGTTCATGAAGGAGTTCGGGATCGGACTCAAGGTGGCGACCATGCCGGTGATGGTGCTGGCCGTTGGCCTGGGAGTGGACTACGCGTTCTACATCTACAACCGACTCCAGCGCCACATCCGGAGCGGTACGAGCGTCACCCACGCGTATCGCCTGACGCTCTCGGAGACGGGAATCGCAGTGATCTTCACGGCGATCACGATGGCGATCGGCGTCGCGACCTGGTCGTTCTCCGACCTGAAGTTCCAGGCCGACATGGGGATCCTGCTCACCTTCATGTTCGCCATGAACATGGTGATGGCGGTGACCCTGCTTCCGGCGCTCGCCGTGGTGCTGGATCTCCTGCTGCCCCGTCGCGGTGCGGGCCGACGGGGGATCCCCGAGTTCCACGTCGCCCTGCTGCTGGGCCTGTTGGGGTCGCTGCTGCTGCCCCACGACGCGGGAGCCGAGGAGCCGATGGCGGCGAGGGAATCGCCTCTGGCCTCCCGATCCCTGCTCCTCGACGTCACCCGCGCTGAAGGGCGCCTGATCGCGGTAGGAGAATGGGGCCACGTCCTGCTCTCCGACGACGACGGCGGAAGCTGGCGCCAGTCGCTCTCGGTTCCCACCCGGGTCACCCTGACAGAGGTCTTCTTCGTCGACGAAGGCCGCGGCTGGGCCGTGGGCCACGACGCCACCGTGATCCACACCCGCGACGGAGGCGAGACCTGGCGCCGCCAGTTCTTCGCGCCCTCGGAGGAGGTACCGCTCCTCTCCGTGTGGTTCGCGGATGCATCCCATGGCTTCGCTGCCGGCGGCTTCGGCCTCCTCATCGAGACCCACGACGGCGGGGAGAGCTGGAAGCGACGCGTCGTCGCCGATCCCGGAGAAGATCCGCACCTCTCCCACGTCTTCGGCGGTCCGGACGACGTGCTGGTGCTGGCCGCCGAGGCCGGGGCGATCTTCCGCTCCGAGAACGGGGGCGTCGAATGGGAGCGGCTCGAGCTGCCCTATCGGGGCTCCTTCTGGGGCGGGCTCACGCTGGAGAGCGGGGCGATGCTCGTCTTCGGTATGCGCGGCCACGCCTTTCGCAGCGACGACCTGGGGCGGAGCTGGCAGGCGGTGGAGACCGGGACGGACCAGTCCCTGCAATCGGGACTGCAGCGATCGGACGGGAGCGTCGTGCTGGTGGGTCTCGGGGGCGTCATCGCGAGCAGCGAGGACGACGGGCGCCACTTCACGTCCCGAATCGAGGCGGAGCGAAAGGGCTTTGCCGGAATCGTCGAGGCCCCGGAAGGAGAGCTGCTGCTGGTCGGGGAGGCGGGGATTCGAAGCGCGAGCTTCGCGATGGGTCCCGCCCACCGGGACCCGAGCGCCGCCGTGCTCGCCGAGTAGCGGTCGAGATCGCCGCCGCCTCGCTCACTCGCCGAGCTGCGTACGGATCCGCTCCACCTGAAGCGGTGCGCCCATGCCCTCGTAGACGTGGAGCGCGTCTCGCAGCGCGGCCAGCCGCAGCTCCGCGTCGCCGAGCGCCTCGGCCAGCTGCGCGTGCAGCTCGTGGAGGTCCGGCAGCGGGCTCACGAAGCCGAGCTCGCTCGCACCCGAGATCGCTCCCCCGAGATCGGCCGCCGCCTCGCGCAGGCCGTCCGGTCGCGGCTCGGCCAGCGCCAGTCGCGCCATGGCCTGGTCCGCGGAGATCCGCCCGAACCCCAGCCTGCGCTCGCTGGCCAACGCCCGTGCACGCTCGGCGCTCGCGCGAGCGCCCTCCAGGTCACCCAGGCCACAGCGCGCCATCGCCAGCTGGGCCAGCAGGTCGGGCTCGATGTGCTTGCAGCTACCCGCCGCGAACTCCTCGCAGCGCGCCAGGATGGATTCTGCCGCGGCGGGATCTCCGCTCCCCAACAGGATCGGCCCGAGAGAGTTGGCCGCAACGACCCGAGAAAGGTTGCTGTCGATCTCCTCCGCAATGTCGTAAGCCTCCTGGGCCGAACGAAGCGCACGACGCGCGTCGCCCAGGAGCCAGAAGGCATTGGCCTCGATCCCCCTGAGCCAGCCCAACACCTCGCGAGCGTCTCGCTCGCGGGCCAGCTCGATCCCGCGCCCCACCTGCTCCAGGGCCGCCAGGGTCCGGCCCGCGAACAGCTGGGGCCAGGCACGAAAGCCCGCTGCCGCGGACGGGGCGTCGTAGCCGATCAGCGGCGACGCGCGCTCCATCACCTCCCTCGGCCTCCGGTTGGCGGCCTCGATCGCAGCCTCGAGCTCGGAGTTCGAGGTGATCGCCGTGGAGGCGAAGAACACGCGCAGCTCCAGCGCGAAGGCCAGCGCCTCGTCTCCCGCGTCCTCGGCGAGACGCAGGCCCTCGAGCGCCAGCTCCCGGGCGCGCCACACCTCTCCCACCGAGAAGGCGAAGGGCATGCTGACGGCGTTGTAGAGGGCGGCCAGGGCCCGGGGATCGTCGTTGCGGCGCGCCCAGGCCTCGCCCTCTGCGAGCAGGGCATCGGCCTCCTCGGGGGAGATCCCCGTGCGCCAGCCGTACTCGAGGACCATCCGTCGGGACTGCTCGCCGAGCTCGTGCGCGAGGCGGGGATCGTCGATCTCCATCGCCAGGTCGCGCACCCGGACCCAGTGTCGCCGGGCCTCCGGCGGATTGCCTCCTGCGATCCGCTCGGCGGCACGCCGGTGCCAGTGGGCGGCCGGAGTCACCTCGCCCGCCTCGTCCCAGTGATGCGCGAGCAGCGCGGCGTTCTCGTCGAGCCGATCCGCGCACTCCTCCTCGATCGCCGCGGCGATGCGCGCGTGGACCCGCGTCCGCTGGTCGGTCAGCTGGCTCCCCTGCGCGACCTCGTGGGTGAGCGGGTGCCGGAACGCGTATTCCAGGTCGGGATAGAGGGACTCCTCGTGGATCAGCTCGGCGCGCCGCAGCGCGGAGAGCGCGTCGTCGAGCTCGGCATCTCCGAGCTCGCAGACCCTGCGCAGGAGCGACTGCGGAAAGCGGCGGCCGATCGCCGCCGCCGTCTGCAGCACCGACTTCTCCCGAGCCGGAAGTCGATCGATGCGGGCCGTCAGGATCGCCTGTACCGAGGAGGGAACGGTCAGCCGATCCAGGGGAGCGGTGAGCCTGCGACTCCCCCGCTCACCCACGAGGCTTCCGGCCTCGACCAGCGACTGGACGAGCTCCTCGATGAAGAAGGGGTTGCCCGCCGTCCGCTCCCGGATCAACCGGCGCAGCGGGGCGACCGAGGGATCCGAGCCCAGGAGATGATCGAGGAGCTCGGAGATCGCCTCGTCACCGAGCGGACGCAGCGGGAGCTGCTGATAGCTCGAGTGGCTCATCCACTCGGCGCTGTACTCGGGGCGGAAGTTCAGCAGCAGCAGGGTGCGCGTGCCGGGAACGATCTCGGCGATGCTCGCCAGGAACTCGTCGCTGCCGGAATCGATCCAGTGCAGGTCGTCCACCAGCAGGACCGCGGGCTCCCGAGCGCTCCGCGCCCGCACCAGGCGCCGCATCAACGACCGCAGCTCGCGCTGCCGCGTCGCCGGATCCATCGCCTCGAGCGGACGATCGGGGTCCGGCACGCCGAGGAAGTCGAAGGCCAGTGGCAGCAGCGGTTCGAACTCCCGGTCGAGCAGGAGCAGCCTCCCGGCGATCTTCTCGCGGACGCTCTGCTCGGAGTCGCTCTCGGAGATCCCGAGCACGTCGCGCAGCAGCTCCAGCACGGGGAGATGGGGGATGAGCCTGCCGTGGGCGGGGCAGTGGGCCTGGTAGACGGGTACCTTGCGTGCGCGGCAGCGCTCGATGAACTCGAGGCAGAGCCGGCTCTTGCCCACGCCGGCGTCGGCGACCACGCCCACCACCACCCCGTCGCCCTCGCGAGTGCGCTGGAGCGCCGCGTCGAGGAGGGCGATCTCGTCGCCTCGACCGACGAAGCGCGAAAAGCCGCGAGAGCGCGACAGCTCGAGGCGCGTCCGCAGCGAGCCCGTGCCCTCGAGCTCGAAGACCGGAAGTGGATCGCTCACGCCCTTGATCGAGAACTCCCCCAGGTCCCGCAGCGAGAAGAAGCCCTCGACCAGGCGTGCGGCATGGCCGGTGAGGTAGATGCTGTCCGCGGCGGCGAGCTGCTCCATGCGCTGGGCCAGCCCGACGGTGAGTCCCTGGGCCGTGTAGTCCATGCGCAGGTCGTCGCCGATCGTCCCGACGACGACGTCCCCCGAGTTGATCCCGATCCGGACCGAGAAGCTGAGGCCCCGGGTGCGGCGCAGTTCGTCCGCGTAGCGTCTCAGCTCGTCCTTGAGCCGAAGCGCGGCATAGCAGGCACGCTGCGCGTGGTCCTCGTGGGCGATGGGCGCCCCGAAGAGCGCCATGATCCCGTCCCCGGTGTACTGGTTGATCGTCCCCTCGAAGCGATGGATTCCTTCACCGAGGATCTGGAAGAACCCGTCCAGGAGTCGGTGCCACTCCTCGGCGCCCACCTGGTCGGCGAGCTCCATGGAGCCTTTGATGTCGGCGAAGAGGACCGTCACCTGCTTGCGCTCGCCCTCGAGGGCCGACTTCGAGCCCAGGATCTTCTCGGCCAGGTGCCGGGGCGTGTAGTCTCGCGGTGCGCGGGCGCGGACCACGGGCGACGAGACCGAACCCGCCGGTGCGTCGATCGGATGCGCGCAGGCCGGGCAGAAGCGGGCCCCGTCGGGAAGATCGGCTCCGCAGGCAGTACAGGCGCGAGTCAGCGGAGCCGCACAGTGCATGCAGAAGCGGGCGTCGGCGGGGCTCTCCTGGCCACAGCCATCGCAGCTCACGCTCACGACCCCTCCACCACGACTTCTCGCGAACTCCGGAGCGCGCCTCGATCTCCGCTACAGATACATCCCCACACCGGCCCCGGGCTTTTGCGGAGGTGGAGCCTCGGCACCGCGGCCCGCGAGGACCTCCTGGTAGGTGACCCCTCCGAACATCTGCTTCAGGCGGTCGTCCCACTCGTCCGCGGTGGCAGCGACCATTCCGATGGCGAAGCGGAGCTCCTCTTCGCGGAACTGCTCGCCCAGGAGCGTTTCGTCGAACCAGATCGAGCGGTTCTCGGCATCCAGGGCAAACCGGCCGAACATCAGGCCGAAGTTGAGGCGCGCCAGGAAGAGACCCAGCTCGGGGGTCACGTTCACCCCGACGTTCGCGATCGCGAAGATGCGCACGACGACCTGCCCGTTGGGCATCGCCCGCGGCGCCACCATGACGTGAACCTCGTCGATCGGGAGCATGTAGTCGCCGTCGGCATCCTGAGCCGGCGTCGCACCCAGAACCTCGCTTGCAACGCCCTCGATCCGCTTGCGGGCGAGGGCCAGCTTCTTGCGCGCCTCGTGCTCGATCCGATGACTGCCGTGTCCCAGGTCGAGCTTGGCGTCGGGCTTCTCTCCGAAGACCTCCACCAGCAGCGAGAGCGCGAGGTCCACCGCGGCGGAGGCTTCGGCGACGTCCTTCCGCCAGGGCTCGGTCGGGTCGGCGGGATCGCTGCTCGCGAAGCCCCGCTCTTCGAGGGCGCCGCGCTCCGCGCCGGTGAGCTTCGGGACGATCGGTGGGCGACCCGGCACGCGAACCTCGAGCCCCCCGTCTTCACTGCGCGTGACCTCCACGAGGTGGAGCGGGCGGCCCGAGGGGAGGACCGCCAGGAAGTCGAAGGGCTCCAGCTCTGCAACCTCCCCCAGCAGGAGGTTGCGTAGCGCGGTCGGGTCGGTCATGAATCGCTCCTCGGTGGTCTCGAGCCCACACTCTACACGAGCCGGAAAACCGCAGCGGGGGGCGCGTGGGGTGCGCGACCGCCGCACCCCTGCCCTATCGGAGATCGGGGTGGTACCTGGTCTCGAGAGTGGCTCGCAGCTCGGGAGGGATCTCGATCGAACGTCGGGCACTGATGTCGAAGGCCAGATTCAGGATCGAGCTGGTGCAGAGCAGCTTCCCCCGCTCCACGTCGTACACCCAGTGATGCCGGAAGGACGTCTTGCGGGCGAGCTCGACCTCGGCGCCGAAGCTCTGGATGCGTGTACCGGCTCTCGGAAGCTCGAAGAGCAGTGCACGGCTCTCCAGGGTCGCCCAGCCGAACTTCCCACCGCTCGGCAGCTCGAAGAGCGGCGGACCGGGTGCCCGGCCATCGGTGGGCACGCCCCCCCACACCAGGTCCTGATGGCTCGATGCGGGGAGGATTCCGTCTTCATCGCACTCCTCGGCGGTCACGACGCGCTCCTCGCGCATCGCCAGCCCCCGGCTTCTTGCCGACGCCAGGCTCAGGGTCGGAGGAACACGATCGAGGTCGAGAGTGCGAGGCTTCCCGTGCTCCGGCCAGTCGATCAGGGCCTCGGACGCGCTCTTTGCCACGATCTCCGGAACCGGTAGCGGCTCGCGCGTCTTCCGGTCCTGGAGCTGCAGCTCGTGGACGAAGGTTGCGGAGAGCTCGTCCCCCTCGGCTCCCCACAGCTCGTGATAGAGCCGGAGACCGTCGCCGCGAACCCCGATCACCCCGCCTCTCACGCTCAGGCGCGCCCCGGGAAGCTGCTCCCGGTAGTGACGGGTGAAGACGTCCGCGATCGTGAGCAGCGCCCCCCGCTCGCGGCACGCCCCTTCGTCCAGACCGTGAGCCGCAGCCAGCGTTCGCGACGCGAGCAGCGCCTTCGCGAGGTAGAAGCGGACGTTCATGTGACCGAGCTCGTCGATCTCCTCATCGGCCACCGCTCCTTCGTAGAGCGGGATGAGCCCCTTCGAGCCCGGATCTGCACTCATGCTCCTGCCCTCCTCACCAAGGCCCGGTTCTTGTAGCCGTTCTCGGCGGATCACGCGACGCACGCGCCATCCTGGAGGCGCGACCCGCAGGGAGCCGGGCCCCGGACTCAGCGGTCCGACGCGAGGCCTCCGGGATTCGCGGGGAGGGCGACGAAGCGCCCCTCGGGTCGCCGCTTCCGATAGGCCCGGAGGATCGGCTCGAGCTCCGCCGGAGTGGCACCGTGCAGGATCACGCCATCGCAGCCCAGATCGAGCTGTCCCCGGATCTTCTCCACACACTGCTCCGGACTACCCGTGGCGGCCGGAGCCAACCACTCGGCCGGGACGAGGGTCGCCACGTGCTCGAGCTCCTCGGCCGTGGCCAGTCCGTCGAGGGCGCCTCGAAAGCCCGAGACGAAGGGGTCCGCCCGAAAGCGCTCGAGTACGGCCGGGTCCCAGCGATTCGTCCTCACCAGGAGGTCTCCGTAGGCCTGGAGATAGGTGGCCATGCGGCCCACGGTCTTCCGGAGCCGCAGCTCCGGGGGCAGGTGGTCGCCGACGGTGGCGAAGCACGACCAGACCCGCACCGACGCCGGATCGCGACCGGCCTGCTCGGCCGCGCGCTTCACGCTGGCCACACAGCGGGCCGTGGTCTCGTCCGTGAAGAAGGTGTGGAGCACCACCGCATCGAATACCCGCCCCCCCAACGCCAGGGAGTTCGGCCCGAAGGCGGTGAACGTCATCGGGATGTGTTCGCGGTACTCGGGGCCCATGGTGAGCAGGGGATATCTCCCCGCCGGTCCGTCGTGGCCCACCACGACCTCGCCTCGCCAGATCCGGCGCATCAGGCCGACGAAGTCCTCGATCTCGGCGGTCTTGATCCTCGGCAGACCGTAGGCGTCGAAGAGCGGCGCAATCCCCCGACCGAGCCCGAGGGAGAAGCGCCCCTGCGTGAGGCGGTGCATCGTCATGGCCAACGCCGCGGTCACCATGGGATGTCGGGTGTTGTGGTTCGTCGCTGCCGTGGCGATACCGATCTCGGAGGAGACGGCCCCCACCGCGCCGCAGAGGGTGGCCGCCTCCTTGACGTTGAAGCGCTCCGAGATGAAGGCGGAGCCGAGGCCCAGGGACTCCGCCTGCTGCACCTCGGCGATGAGGTCGCGCGGCGTACGCGGCGCACCGGCCAGGGTGTAGAAGCCGAGCTCGTTCATGCGCTGCATCGCAACTCCTCAGCCCCCGGACTTCTCGAACGTGGAGTCCGCCAACGTCCAGTAGCCGCGCAGGTTCGTGAGCAATCCCGCATCGTTCACTGCGTAGGTGAAGATTCCGCGCACGATCATCCGCGCTCCGTTCGCGAAGGTCGTGGTGAGCGTCATGCGGTGGGCGGACTCGTTTCCCGCGACGAAGGACTCGTGGGTCTCGATGCGGATCTTGTTGGGCGCCATGTTCTGATCGAAGAAGTCGGAGAGCGCCTGCTTGCCGCGGATGCCCTCGCCCGTGGGGTTCGTCGGCCCGACACCGATCGGGTCCTCGAAGAGGACGTCGTCGGCCATCAGCGCCAGCCAGGCTTCCTTGTCCCGGGCCTGGACACTGCGCCAGGAGCCCCGGGCGGCGACCAGCGCGGGATGTTGCTCGTCCATGGGTCCTCCTACAGGGAGCACGCCGCGCGGGCTCCCTCCTCAATCGCCTTCCGGATCAGTCCGAGGCCGGTGCAGTCGCCGATGGCGATCGCCTTGGGCACCCGACCTTCGAGCGCAGCGTACAGGCTCTCATCGGCTTCGACCTCGCCGGCGAGGATCACCGAGTCCGCGGCGAACACACCCCCTCCGGTGAGGTGGACCCCGTCGTCCGAGATCCGCTCGACCCGGACGCCGGTGTGGATCGTGACGCCGAGCCGATCCATGCGGTCCATGTGCTCGCTCCGTCGCTTCAGACCCACCTCGGGCGCGATCTCGTCGCCACCCTCGAGGAGGGTGACGCGGCGACGCCTCTCGGCCAGGAACTCGGCGAGCTCCACCGCTGCCAGATCACCCCCGAGGATCGCGATGCGGCGACCGAGCGGCATCCACCAGCGGGTGATGCCCCGCAGCCTGCCGGGCTCGACGAGGCGCCGCAGGGGTCCGCGCAGGAGGCGGGCGCCGAGGCGCTGCCAGCCAGGGACCGTCCCCGCCGCCAACTCCGGAGCGCCGCCCTCGAGCAGGGATCGCAGCCGTGGACCACTGAGCACCAGGGGTCGCTCGTCACCCGGGATCCTCGGCACGACCACCCGACCCCCGGTCGCCACGATCACGGCGTCCGCGCCGAGCGCTACGACGGCGTCCGCCGAGAGCGATGCGCCGAGATGCACCTCGACCCCCAGGCGATCGACCTCTCCGAGCAGGTGGTGGAGGAGGGGCTCGTTGTCGGAGTGCACCGTCGCGGCCAGCCGCAAGGCACCGCCCAGGCGCGCCCGCGCCTCGTAGAGGGCGACGCGATGACCACGCGACGCCGCCACCCGCGCGGCCTCCAGACCCGCGGGCCCGCCGCCGACGACGACCACCCGCCTGGGCTCCCGAACCCGCTCCAGGGACAGCTCGCACTCGCGCCCTGTGAAGGGATTCACCGCGCAGCTCATGCGGCCCGTCTCCATCGAATCGATGCAGCTCTGGCAGGAAATGCAGCGGCGGAGCTCGCCCAGCCGACCTTCGCGCGCCTTCGCCGGCAGCTCCGGGTCCGCCAGCATGGGGCGGCCCATCACCACGAGATCTGCGCGGCCCTCGGCCAGGATCCGTTCGGCCAGGGCGGGCTCGTGGATCCGGCCGACGGTCATCACCGGCACGTCGACCGCCTGCTTCAGGGTCTCGGCGGCGGCCAGGTTGTGGGCCGGTCCGTAGTGGGAGCCGGTCACCATCTGGGTGGTGAGCCGGTCGATGACGCCGCCGCTCACGTGGAAGGCATCGACGCCGGCGCGCACCAGCCCGGGGGCGATCCGTGCGCTGTCCTGGACGCTGCGACCTCCCGGCACGCGCTCGTAGCCCGAGAGACGCAGGGTCAGCGGGAAGTCCGGCCCCGCCGCCTGCTTGATGGCGCGCACCACCTCGACGAGGAGGCGGACGCGCCCCTCCTCCGTGGCGCCGGTGTAGGCATCGGTCCGCCGATTGCGGGTCGGCGTCAGGAAGGAGCCCAGCAGCATGTAGCCATGGGCCGCGTGCAGCTCGATGCCGTCGTAGCCGGCCGCTCGAGCCCGTTCGGCGGCGACGGCGTACTGCGCCACGAGGCCCGGCAGCTCCTCGAGGGCGAGCTCGCGGCACGGGATCCCCGTCAGATAGGAGGGAATCACCGAGGGGCCGAGGTTGGGGAGGTCCGAGAGGTAGGGAGCCAGGCCGTCGGGTCCGGGGTGGACGAGCTGGGGCTGGATCCGCGCACCGTGGGCGTGGACGCGCTCCGTGAGCTCGCGGTGCGCGCCGAGCACCTCGTCGCGCCCGAAGTCGATGGAATTCGGCACCTCGCGGTGCCTCGGGTCGATCGTGCACGCGCCCAGGGTGATGAGCCCGATGCCGCCGCGCGCCCGCGCCTCGTAGTAGGCGATGGTGCGGGGCGAGGGCGTCCCATCCGGCGTCGCATAGCAGGTCTCCATGGGCGACATCACCAGTCGGTTGCGCAGCGTCAGCCCGCCGATGCTCACCGGGGAGAAGAGGTGGGGAAAGGCCGTCATCTCACTCCGGCACCCGGGCCGCGGCGGCGCTGCGGCCGGCCAGCCGACCGAAGAAGCTCCCGTCGCCGATGGAGAGGCCGCTCGCATAGCTGCGCCCCTCCCGGCACAGGCCCGCCGTGCAGCGGCCGGCGGCATAGAGGCCTTCGACCGGCTCGCCGTCCGGATCGAGCACCTCTCCGGAGGCCCGTACCGAGAGACCTCCGAGCGTGAAGACGCCGAAGATCGAGCCCCGGGTGCTGCAGTCGAGCGCGCCGAAGGGAGGTGTGACCAGGGGCTTCAGGTACTTCGCCGCCTTGTGATGGAGCGGGTCCTCCCCCACCGCCGCGAAGCGGTTGTAGGTCTCGAGGGTCTGGACCAGGGCGCCGGAGGGGATTCCCAGTGCGGACTCGAGCGCCGCGAAGCTCTCCTCCACCGCCGCCAGCTTGTGGAAGGCCTGGGTCTGTCCGTGGATCTCGTCGTCCACGATCAGATAGGCGAGCCCTTCCGCCCGGTTCAGGATCGCATCACTGGTGCGCCCGAGGTAGGAGTCCTCGTTCACGAATCGGCTCCCCCGACCGTCGACCAGGACCCCCTTGAGGTGGGACGCCGGGGGGTAGTAGGCGTTCAGCACCAGCCCCTCGCTCATGTTGATCGCTTCGGCGCCGGCCCCGAGACCCATGTTGATGCCCGACCCGTCGTCGCCCTCGGTACCCACCTTGTAGTTGCACTGAAGCAGCTGCGGCGCGTGCTTCGCGACCATCTCGCGGTTGAAGATGAAGCCGCCCGTCGCCAGCACCACGCCGCGCCGGGCCCGTACGAAGCAGGGGCGGCGCTCTCGCAGCGCTGCGACACCCACGACCCGACCCGTCGCATCGACCACCAGCCGCTCGGCGCGGCACTCGTTCAACACCTCTGCGCCGGCCTCGAGAACGCCCCGGAGGACCGCCTCCATCAGGAACCCGCCCGCCTCGCCCTCCCGGGCGGGCTTGTGGCCCCGGGGTACGGGACGCGCCAGGGTGCAGTGAGGCCAGGCCTCCTCGTTGCCGCTGAATGTGAGGCAGTCGTCGGAGAAGGGATGGGTCGTCTTCTCCTCGAGGAAGCTCGCCTTGTACTCGACGCCCAGGTCCCGGAACCACTGGAAGTGCTCCAGGCTTCCCTCGCAGTAGAGCCTCACCCGCTCTGGGTCCGCCTGGGAGCCAGCGGAGAGGCTCACGAAGGCCTTCATGTCCTCGACGCTGTCTTCGAAGCCGCAGGCCCTCTGCACCTCGGTCCCAGCGCCGAAGTAGGTGATGCCCGTCGAGAGCGCGGTGGCTCCCCCGCCGCGGGTCATGCGCTCGAGGACGAGCGTGCTCGCGCCGGCTCGCGCCGCCTCGATGGCGGCCGCGCCTCCGGCGATTCCCTGGCCCACCACGACGACGTCGCCCTCGGCGTCCCAGCGCGAGACGTCGTCGGAGCGGAGCGGGCGGGAGGAGGCGGCGCTCACGATCCGAGTTCTAGGCCCTCGAAATCGCCATTTCAAGGGCGCGCCCCCGACCGGAGGACAGGACGGCACCTCCGGCCGGGGGACTTTCTTCGACCTGATCCGGAAGGTGGCTCCGACGAAGAGCGCGGCGCTGATCACGGGCGAGACCGGAACGGGGAAGGAGCTGGTCGCGCGAGCGATCCACAGCCTTTCTCCCCGCAAGGGTCGGCTCTTCGTCCCACTCAACTGCTCGGCCATTCCGGGCGAGCTGCTCGAGAGCGAGCTCTTCGGTCACACGAAGGGAGCGTTCGGCGGCGCCCAGGCGGATCGCGTCGGCAAGATCCCCGCAGCCGACGGCGGAACCCTCTTCCTCGACGAGATCGGCGACATGGACCCGAAGCTCCAGGCAAAGCTCCTGCGCGTGCTCGAGGAGGGCATCGTCGAACCCGTGGGAAGCAATCGACGCACGCCGGTCGACGTGCGTGTGGTCTCATCGACCAACCGGGACCTCGAGGCCGGAATCGCCGCCGGAAGCTTTCGCGAAGACCTCTTCTATCGGCTGAACGTGTTACGATTCGAGCTTCCGCCCCTTCGCGAGCGCCGTGAAGACGTGCCCGCACTCGCATCGGCCTTCCTCGCGCGCTTCGGCGCCGAGCTCGGGAAGGGAGGCCTCGCATTGGGCGAGGACGCAGCCCGGGGCCTCGCCGCCTACGACTGGCCGGGGAACGTGCGCGAGCTTCGCAACGTCATGGAGCGCGCGGCCGTCCTGGTCGACGGGGGGATCGTCGCGGGCGATGCGGTGGCGCGACTCCTGCCTCGGGTCGACGCCGGCCTGACGAGCGACGAGTCCGGCGACCCCCTCGACCTGGGGACGGCCGTTGGAGAGGCCGAGCTCCGCGCCATCTTGCGCGCCCTGGCTGCCGCCAACGACTCGAAGCCCGAGGCCGCCCGGCTCCTCGGTATCGGCGAGCGTACACTCTGGACGAAGCTCAAGAAGTACGAGCTCTGACATCCGGATCGGCCCTCTTGGGAGGCTGCTCCGACCACGAAAGGAGCCTCGAATGCAGCGATCCATCGAGCCGAGCCCCGAGCGCATCGAATCTTTCGTCACGTGCGACGAGCCCGGAGCGCCGCTCATCATGATCAACCTGCTGCGCTACCGCGAGCGCGCCCGGTACCCCGACGGCTTCGAGGCCGAGCCCTGCACTGGCCGCGAGGCCTACGAGCGCTACGGCGCGGTGGCCGCGCAGCGCGTCGCCGCGGCCGGGGGTCGGCTGCTGTGGATGGGTCGGGTCTCGGCCTCGGTCATCGCGCCGGACGGCGAGGAGTGGGACGACGCCATCCTGGTCGAGTACCCGTCGCGCGAGGCCTTCCTGAAGATGATCGCCGATCCCGCCTACCAGGCAGCCGCTCCGCACCGCACGGCGGCCCTGGCCGACTCGCGCCTGCTGGCCAGCCACACCGCCATGGGCGGGCTCGGCGAACGGGAGTCGTGACCCGGCTCGGAGGCCACCCCTCCGACTCCGATCGCCAGGGCTCGACTACGGCCGCGCTCGATCGACCTCCCTCAGGAGTCTCGTCTGCACGTCGTAGACGAAGCCGCGTACGGAGTCCTTGTGGGGCACGAACGGACTCGTCTGGATGCGTGCGATCGACTGCCGAACGTCGTCGTCCAGGTCCGCGAAGCTCTCCAGCGCGAAGGGCGGCCGCACCCCCGTCTCGCGCTCGACCTCGGCCTTCAGCTCGTCGTCCGTGAACATGAGGGCCCCGCACTCGGTGTGGTGGATCAGCATGATCTCGCGGGTTCCGAGCAGACGCTGGGAGAGCATCAGCGACCGGATCATGTCGTCGGTCACCACGCCGCCCGCGTTCCGGAGGATGTGCGCGTCACCGGGCTCGAGGCCGAGCAGGGCGCAGATGTCCATACGCGCGTCCATGCAGGTGACGATCGTTAGCTTCTTCGAAGGCGGTACAGGCAGAGCTGGCTCAGCCGTGCTCTCCGCATACCTCGCGTTCCTCTCGAGATAGGTGTCGATCGTGCTCATGACGCCCGCCTCGCGCTCCTCTTCAGGTCATCGGACACGGCGATTAGCGCCTTCCGATCGCACTCGCCAGCGCCCATGATACCCTCTGGCGTCCCGGGGCCCGGTGAGGCCCAGCTCTCGAGGCCCCCCATGCACGACCCGGCGATCCACTTCACGACGATCCTGATGGCCTTCTTCGCCATCATGAACCCGATCGCGAACATGCCCATCTTCGTCGGCCTGACCGAGGATCTCGACGCCCCCACGCGGCGAAGCGTCGCCCTGCGCAGCGTCCTCCTCGCCTTCGCGATCGTCGCGGCCTTCACGCTCCTCGGTCGCACGATCTTCGACCTCTTCGGAATCACCCTGCCGGCGTTCCGCATTGCCGGCGGGATTCTGGTCGGCCTCGTGGGCTATCACCTGCTCCAGGGCGGGGAGTCGAGCGTTCACACCCCCACGAGTGAGGACACCGAGCGCAGCCGGGACGCGGCCCTGGGTGTGGCGATCACCCCCCTGGCCATGCCGATCCTGGCGGGCCCCGGCACCATTGCCACGGCCATGAGCTTTGCCGCAGAGTCGACACCGACGGAGATGACTCGCGTGATCGCCGCCCTGGGCGTGGTCTGCATCCTCACCTGGGCCAGCTTCCTCGGCAGCGACTCGCTGGTGCGATTCCTCGGACAGAACGCGATCAAGGTCGTGAGCCGCTTGATGGGGCTCATCCTCGCCGTGGTCGGCGTCCAGATGGTGATCCAGGGCGTCCAGGGCATCCCGAGCGCCGTCGCTGCGGCACCGCCCGGCTGAGCCCTGCGGTCTCACGACGTGCTCCCCTCGCCTCGAGAGCCCCTGGCGCTGCTGGGGGCCACCGCGGTCGTGCTCGTTTGGTCCGGCATCCGCCCCTACGACCGCTTGACGTGGTGGCTCGAGGTCGGCCCGGTCCTGATCGGTGCGCCCCTCGCCATCGCCACCTTCCGCTCTTTTCGCCTCTCGCCCCTCCTCTACCGGCTGCTCTTCCTGCACGCGGTCATCCTGATGGTGGGTGGCCACTACACCTACGCCCACGTACCGCTGGGGTTCTGGATGCAGGACCTCCTCGACCTCTCGCGCAACCACTACGATCGCCTCGGACATCTCGCCCAGGGGTTCGTTCCCGCGATCCTGGCGAGGGAGATCCTGCTGCGGCGCTCCCCCCTGTCCCGGGGACGGTGGCTCTTCTTCCTCGTCGTCTGCATCTGCCTCGCGTTCAGCGCGTTCTACGAGCTGATCGAGTGGTGGGCGGCGCTGATCGGAGACGGCGCCGCGGACTCCTTCCTGGGCACCCAGGGCGACGTGTGGGATACCCAATGGGACATGTTCCTCGCCCTGCTGGGTGCCCTCTCGGCCCAGCTCCTGCTCGGGACCGCCCACGACCGCAGCCTCGCGCGCATCGGCGCCGGATCGGGCTCGCCTCAATCGGCGGCGAAGGGATAGTCGAGCAGCGCTCCCCTCGCGCGCAGGCGATCGCGCAGGCCCGCCACGTCCACCCGGCTCGGATCGACTCCGGCCTGGCAGGCCATGGCGGCCGCGATCCCGGCGGCCTCTCCCGTGGCGAAGCAGGGCGGAATCTCCTTGGTGGCGTTGTGGGTGGGGTGGTCCACGGAGATGTCGCGACCCGCCGCCAGCAGGTTCGAGCGCTCACGCGCCTGAAGGGAGCGGAAGGGGATGGCGTAGACGGCGCCGTACTTCGTCCAGTGGCCGGTGATGGCGATGGCATCTTCGAAGTCGCGCCCGCGGTCCTCGATCCGCAGCACGTAGCGCCCCTCCAGGCGACGGCTCTCGGTGATGCCGAGCTGGGTGGCGACGTTGCAGAGATGCGCCTGGGAGAGCTCGGGCCGCGAGCCCTTCAGCTTCTCGAACTCCTCCATCACGAGACGCCGGCACTCGAGCTCGGCGAGGGTGAGGTCCCGGGGATCGGTGGCGTCGATCTTGCGCTGCAGACTCGCAACGCTGCCCCAGGGCAGCAGCATCTGCCCCTCGTTCGGCGTGCGAAAGAAGGGCGCGCCCTCCTCCAGGACGCGCTCCGGATCGGCCACGCCCCCGATCCGGAACCAGAGCCAGGGATGCACCCGCTGGTGGGCAAACGCGCAGCCCGCCGACGCGAAGACGTCCCCGTCTCCCGTGGCGTCGATCACCACGTCGGCCAGCACCGCCCGCCGGCCCGACTTCGACTGGAACGCCACCCCCGTCAACCGATCGCCGTCCAGCAGCGCGTCGGCCCCCCAGAGGTGGAAGATCAGGTCCACGCCCGCTTCCTGCACCATCTCGGCGAGGACGAGCCGCATCACCTCCGGGTCGTAGGCCACCGAGTAGCGCACCCGGTGATGAGCCCCGCCACCGCCCCAGACGAGCCCCCAGCGCCGATACGCCTCGATCTTCCCGACGTCGTCGTCACCCCACTCCTCTCGCGGTGGATGGAAGGCCCCACCCCGGTCTCGCATGCGTCGCGTCACCTCCTCGCAGAGGCCGCCGATCACGGGACGGCCGAGACCGTCGTCCAGGGTCAGCAGCAGCGCGATCAGTCCCCCGGTCGCGAGGCCCCCGAGCGACCCGTAGCGCTCCGCCAGGACGACGCGCGCACCCTCCCGCGCCGCCGCGATCGCAGCAGCACTGCCCGCTGCGCCTCCTCCTACGACCAGGACGTCGCAGCGCGCGAGGATCTCGGTCTCGCGCGCCGACTCGTGGACGGTCCCCGGGACGCCCTCTCCTTCGCTCATCGCTCCGCGCCCGCGCTCAGGCGAAGTCCCGGGCCGCGGCGTCGAACGCCGCCCCCAGGATCTCCACCACCTCGTCCACCTCCGAGGGTGCGATGCACAGAGGCGGAGCCAGGGCGACGGTCTCCCACAGGGCCCGCGCGATCAGCCCGCGGTCCCAGGCCTGGTGGCAGACGGCGGAGGTGAAGACCATCGGCCGCCTCCCGACCGGCTCCAGGGAGCCGGGCCCTGCACACTCGATGGCGGCGAGCAGGCCGATGCCGCGGATCTCGCGCACGAAGGGATGACCGCCCAGCCTCGACTCCAGCGCAGAGAGCAGCAGCGCACCCATCTCTCGCGCGTTCTCGACCAACCCCTCCCGCTCGATGATGTCGATGTTCGCGAGAGCCGCCGTGCAGGCGGCCGGGTGGTTGTTGTAGGTGAGGCCGCCCATGAAGGGCAGCCCTGCCGGCGATTGGTCGCGGATCGTCTCGTAGACCTCGCCGCGCACGGCCACGCCTCCGAGCGGGAGATAGCCGCTGGTTACGCCCTTCGCGAAGCTCACGAGATCGGGCTCGATGTCGAAGTGCTCCATTCCGAACCACCGGCCCGTGCGCCCGAAGCCGGTGATCACCTCGTCGAGGATCAACAGGATGCCGTGCTCGCGGCAGATCTCCTGGAGCCGCGCGAAGTAGTCGGTGGGCGGGAGGATGATGCCGCCGGTCCCCTGGACCGGCTCCGCCACGATTGCCGAGACGGTCTCGGGCCCTTCGCGCTCCACCACCGCCTCGATGTCCTCGGCGCAGGCCAGGCCGCAGCTGGATCGCTCCCGACCGAACTCGCAGCGCAGGCAGTAGGGAGCCGCGACCTCCCGATGCAGCGGATCGCGGTCCGCGAAGACGTGATAGGCCGGCAGCGTGGTGGCGCTGCCGGCGGCGCGGGTGATGCCGTGGAAGGAGGACCTGCGCGAAAGCACCTTCGCGCGGTCCATGTCGCCGCGGCTGCAGTGGTAGAGCCGAGCCAGGCGGAAGTTGGTCTCGTTGGCGTCCGAGCCACCGCTGGTGAAGAGGAAGCGATCGAGCTCGCGGTCCGCCGGAAAGAGCCCCGCCAGCCGCTCCGCCAGACGGATCGAGGGCTCGTTGGAGACGTCGTAGAACGAGGGGTAGTAGGCGAGCCGCTGCATCTGCGCGTGGACCGCATCGCCGATCTCCGTGCGCCCGTGGCCCACGTTGATGTTGAAGAGGCCCGAGAAGCCGTCGATCGCCGAGCGGCCCTCGCTCGTCTCGACCCGGACGCCCTTTCCCCCGACGATGATGCGCGAGCCCTTCGCCTCCTGCTTCCGGAACTCGGTGATCGGGTGGATCAGATGGCGGCGGTCGAGGGCGCGCAGCTCCTCGTGGCGCGACTGGCTCATGCTGGGCCCTCCTGGATCGATGGGCTCCATTCTACCCGCGCCGGGAATCCGCCGGGGGCGGAGCGCTGGTCCGACCCGCGGAGAGCGGGGTAGGCTCGGCCAGCGCGCGCAGGATCGGGAGGAGCCGATGCCCCAGGAGATCTCGCACCTCGACTTCGAGGTGCTCGAGACGTCCGCCCTCGATCCGCGCCAACGCGCAGCCCTGCTCGAGCTCTTCGCGTCGAACTACCGCGACGCGGACCCCGGGTTCGTGGACCGATCCCTCTCGACCCTCCGTCACGTGGCCGTGGCCCGGGACCGCGGCACCGCGATCGGCTTCGCGCTGGGTGAGACCCGGACCATGGATCTGCCCCGTCTGCCCGGGCAGATCGTCAACCTGGCGGGGCTCTGCTGCATCGATCCCGCCTTCCGGCGCCACGGTCTCTTCGGCGACCTCACGCGGCGCGCGATGGGCTCGGACCCGCACGCGGGGACGGCGCGCCGCCTCTTCTGTGGCCGGGTGGCCCATCCCGCGGCCTATCGGACCATCGCGCGCCTGGCGGGGACCGTCCCCCGAGCCGGGATCCCGCCCACGCCCTGGCAGCGCGACGTCGGTCGCGTCATCGCCGCGGCGTACCGCGTCTTCGACTTCGACCCGGACACCTTCGTGTGCATCGGCCGGGGCTGCCCCATTGGCGTCCCCCGCATCGAGTTCGAGATCGAGCCCGCGGAGTGGCAGGCCTTCGCCGCCGTGGACCGCAGCCGCGGCGACGCACTGCTGGCCCTCGGCTGGCTTCCCGACGCACCGCCGGGCTGGTAGCGCGCCGCCCTCGCCACCCGCAGGTTGCTAGAGGATGCCGATCGACTCCAGGTGGCTCAGGACCACCCGTGCGACGCGGCCCCGCCCGAAGGGCGCGAGGTGGCTGCCGCTGAACCAGTGGATGCCCGGCTGTCCCCAGTGACGGTGGAGTGCCGCGGGATGCTCGGGCGGCACGATCCGGTCGCCGCGCCCGGCGACGATCATGACCCGCTCCTTCGGAATGCGGAGCGGGTGGGTCAGGGGCGAGTGGATGCGAAAGCCCCGGCGCAGCTCCTCGAGCGAGAGCGCCGCCGCCCCGCCCTCCCGGTGGTGGCGAGTGCGCACGAAGAAGCGCCAGGCCAGGTCGCCAATGCAGACCGGCGGCACCATCGGAACGGCGAAGTCGAGGTCTTCGATGAGCCCGGCCGCCAGCGCCGCCAGATAGCCGCCGAGGGAGAGCCCGATCACGCCCGTCGGCGCGCCGCTCTCCTCGCGCAGCCAGTGGGTCACCTGGCGGATCTCGTAGATCGCCTCGCGCACGGCCTCGCCGAGGCGGCTCACGTCGGGAACGGCGAAGTGCTCGCCGGAGAAGCGGGCGTCCGCCGGCTTCCGCGCTCCGTGGTGTGGCAGGGTGAGGAGGGCCACGTTCAGACCCCGCCGATACCAGTGGGACGCGAGCAGGATCGTGGCGTCGACGCGGGGATTGCCCATGGTGAAGCCGTGCAGGGCAAGGACGGTGCCGCGGGGGCGCCCGGGCTCGTGGACCCAGTGGTCCACCAGGATCGGGCCGTCGCTCCCCAGCACGCCGGCCGTGTAGGGCCTGTAGTCGCTCTCGATGCGACGCGCGAGGATGCTGCCGCCCTCGATGCGCCGCCGGTAGCGACTGGTCATGCGGAGGTCGTGCGGGGGCTCGTCCAGGAAGGTGAAGAAGCGCCGCGGCTCGGCCTGCAGCTCCGGGTCGAGCGACGCCTGGGCCGAGCTGCGCAGGGCATCGATGTCCTCGGGATCGGGAATCAGCGCCCGCTCCACGACGAACTGCATCGCGCGTAGGACCGTGGCGTCGAGGGCGAATCCGACGCCGGTGAAGACCCGACCGGTCCAGGCCTCTCGCGGAAGCTCGACGGTCGGCAGTGCAGCGCCGACCGCATCGCCGATGGCTGCATCGATCTGGATGGCTGGCGACAAGCTCGACTCGCCCTCTCGGTACACTCACCTTAGCATCGCGGTCCGACGAAACGGATCGAAGAGCTGTCCACCCCGCGAGTGGGGCAAGATGACCCTCCGACGTCTCACCGGAGTCGACGCAGCCTTCCTGGCGGCCGAGCGCCCGGGGCAACCGCTCCACATGATGGGGCTCCTGCTCCTGGACGTCTCCACGGTGCCCGGCGGCTATCGCTTCGACGACTTCGTGGACTTCCTGGCGCGGCGGCTGCCGCTGCTGCCTCCCCTGCGTCGGCGACTCGTCGAGGTGCCCGGTGGACTCGGCCTGCCGCTGTGGGTCGAGGAGACCGAGATCGACCTGGACCTCCACGTACGCCGCGCCGCGGTGCCGAGCCCCGGAGGCCCGCGGGAGCTCTCGGTCATGGCCTCGGAGATGCTCGAGCGCCCCCTCGACCGCTCGCGCCCGCTCTGGGAGATGGCCCTCGTCGAGGGCGTCGAGGGCGACCGCGTCGCGCTCCTCGCAAAGCTCCATCACGCGATGATGGACGGTCTGGCCGGGATCGCCCTGATGGCGTCGCTCTTCGGGACGACGCCGGAGATCCCGGATCCGCCCGAGGCACCCCGGAAGATCGCGGAGCGGGTGCCGACGCCGGTCGAGCTGCTGGTGCGATCGCTGCCCTGGCTCCTCGATCAGCCCGGACGCGCGACGCGCGCCGGCCTTCGAACCGCCTGGGGGGCGCTGCGTCGCGGACGCTCGCGCCGTGGCGACGCCGAGGCCCCCGCTCTCGAAGTTCCGCGGAGCTGGCTCAACGTGGAGACGACGTCCCGGCGCGCGGTCGCCTACCAACGGCTTCCGCTCGAAGCCATGCGCGCCGTCGGACGCCCGCTGGGTGCCAGCCTGAACGACGTGCTGCTGGCCGCGGTCGCCGGCGCGCTGCACCGCTACCTGGACGACCACGGGGTCCTCTCCGAGCGAGCCCTGGTCGCCGGGGTGCCGCTGGCGGTGCGCGAGCAGGGAGACGAGCGCGCCAACGCCTTCTCCAGCGTGTCGGTGGGCCTGGCGACCGATCTCGAGGATCCGGCCGCGCGTCTGGTGGCGATCCGCGACGCCATGGCGGCGCGCAAGGGCGAGCGGGGCAGCAGCCTGGGCGAGGACATCGCCGCCTGGGCGGAGGTGCCCCCGCCCCGGGTCTTCTCCCTCATCGCCGACCTCTACCTGAACCTCCACCTGGCCGAGCGCATCGACCCGGTGTGCAACCTCGTGATCTCGAGCGTGCCCGGTCCGCCGGAGTCGCTCTACCTGGCCGGCGCCCGTCTGGAAGGGATCTACCCGCTCGGGCCAATCTACAGCGGGCTCGCCCTCAACGTCACGGCCATCGGCTGCGGCAACTCGATGGACATCGGCCTGGTGGCGTGCCGCGGCCGCATGCCGGACCTGTGGGACCTGGCCGACGCGATTCCCCCGGCCCTGGACGAGCTCGCGGAGGCCGTCTCGAAGCGCTGCGCTTGAGGGAGCCGATGCGGGAGACGTCTACCGACCCGCGCGATGCACGGGCTCGGCCTCCGTGCGGAAGCGCTCGATCTTCGCCTTCCCCACGTCGAACTCGACCTTCTCCGAGAGTGCGCGCAGCGCCCGCTCGCGATCGTCCTGATCGAACTCGCCGGTGGTGACGCACCACTCGACCAGCGTACCGTTCGGGTCCGTCGTGTAGACGGAGTGGCACCAGCCGTGGTCGATCTCGAGCACGTCGTAGCCGTGCTCGAGCCAGCGCTTCCGGTGGATCTCGAGCTCGGCGACGCTCCCGGACCGGAAGGCGATGTGGTTGACCCAGACGGGGAGCCCGGCCGCCTCGGAGAGCCCCGTCGGAAACTCGTCGGGCACCTCCTCACCGTGCAGCTCCCAGAAGGCCATCATCTCGCCGTCGCCGGTGTCGTAGAAGAAGTGCTTCGCCCAGCCGCCCTCCGGCGACTCGCGAACCTCGACCTTCACCAGCTCGAAGCCCATGGCTCGGCTGTAGAAGAGGTGATTGCCGACGACATCACGCGTCGCAACTGCCAGGTGATGAAATGCCATCGCGATCGGACCTCCACGTTGGCACGCGCAGCACGGCGAGCACCGTGGAACAGGGTACACTGAGAGCGGTTCCGGTCGGTGTCCCTTCGTGCCCCAATCCGCGTCCTCTCTCCCGACGAGAGCGCGGCTGCGCGGCGCCGGGGCCGGCGCCTTCGGGAGCGAGGAGGGATCCATGACCGACGCAGCACCGGGCGCAGATCTGCTCGCCCAGCTCTTCACCCAGAAGCCCCCGGAGACGGCCCAGGAGATGCGGACACTCCTCGAGAGCTTCGCCGGCTTCATGAATGCCGATCTTCCCCAGGTGGGCGCTCTTCACGAGGCCGTTCCCGTAGCGCCCGGGGTGACGGCGGACGTGATCGAGCCGAGCGGAGACGGTCCCCACCCCGTTCTCGTCTACCTGCACGGCGGCGGCTGGGTCTGCGGCAGCCCCGCCACCCACCGCAAGCTCGGACACCGCTTCGCCGAGGCCGGTCATCTGGTCTTCAACGTGGACTACCGGCTCGCCCCTGAGCACCCCTTCCCCACACCCTTCGAAGATTGCGTCGAGGCCATTCGCTGGGCCGCGCGAGAGGCACCGCGCTTCGGAGGCGACCCGGAGCGTCTGGCCGTGGGCGGAGACTCCGCTGGAGGCAACCTCGCCGCCGCCGCCGCCATCCAGCTGGCCGGCAGCGCCGCGGCGCCGAAGGCGGCCCTGTTGATCTACGGCGTGTTCGACTTCGCCGCGCTCGGCGACGCGCCGGAGGGCACGGGCACCCCCGATGCGATGCTGGAGATCGGCAGGGGTCTGGTGGATCTGATGGTCGGGAGCTACCTGGGCGCCGAGCCCTCGGGATCGGTACTCGCGGATCCGAGGGTGAGCCCCCTCCACGCCGCGGAAAAGCTTCCGCCCAGCCACATCGTGGTGGGGAGTGCCGACCCGCTCGTCGCCCAGGCGGAGGCCCTGGCCCGAGCCCTGGAGGCGGCGGGGGTTCCCTTCGAGCACCACGTGGACGAGGGCATGCCCCACGGCTACGCGCAGATGGAGTTCCTGCCCGCTGCGCGTCCGGCGATCGACCGGATGGTGGAGTTCCTGCGCACCCACGTCTGAGGAGCGCACTCTGCCGACGCGGGGCGGAGCGCGCGAGGCGCAGTCCGCCTAGCGAAGCGCCGCATCGACGGGGCGCTCGACCAGCGCCCCCCCGATCCAGCTGCCGAGGGGAAGCAGCACGAAGACGCCCAGCCGTCGGAGCGTCGCCGCATCGATCGGCCACCCGCTCACCGCCTCGACCCGGCTCTCCCAGGCCAGCAGACCGGGAAGGCGCGCATCCTCGCGCTCGCGTCGCGCCTCGGCGATCTCCCGCCGGACCCGGTCGAGCTCCAGGCACTTCGCGTCCGCCATGAGGCGCCGCGCTCCTCGCGTCGGCAGGAAGAGAGCCAGGAACGCGAAGCCCGAGAGCCCCACCGTCATGAGCATCCCCTGCCGCACGAAATCCGCGTCTACCGACGCGGGCGGAGTCACCAGAGCGGGGATCCCGATCGCCGTCATGACGAGCCAGAGCCCTGCCAGTCGCGTTCCGTTGCGCGTGAGCGGCGCGAAGCCAGCCGGATCGAGGAGATCCGCCCGAGCGTGGACCTCGGTGAGTCGCGACAGCTGGACCGCGGCGCCCACCGCCCATCCCACGGTTCCGAAGACCCCCACCTCGATGGCGAGCTCACGAATCACGAGAAAGACCAGGGCAGGAGTCGGAAGCGCTTCGAACCCGAAGCCTCCCGCGACCATGCCGAACGTCAAGCTGAGACCCACCGCCACTCCGGCTCGGACGAAGCGGGACGGAACGCGTAGCGCGTCGATGCGGAGCCGATCGGCGACCCCCTCTTCCCCCCCCCAGCGCACGGCCAGCTCGGTGGCATCCCGCTCCACGCCCCGCACGAAGAGCACGGCCGCGATCGGAACCCAGGCGAACCAGAGCGCGTAGGCCACGTCCACTCCGAGGGTCTGCGTCGGCGTCGCCGCCCCGAGCACCGGGCCGAAGACGCCCGCCCGCTGGACGCTCGCCGCCACGACCCCGTAGACCGCGGCCGCGGCGCCACCGAGCCAGAGCGGGGAAATCGGAAGGTGGAGGGTCCAGCGAAGGGGCCCGGGAAGTGCGGCCCGGGCGGCAGCACGATCATCAACCGCGGCGAGGCGCCCTTCCGCGACGTCGACGTTCAATGGAGCACTCCCCATATGGTGGTACACCCTCTCCGGGGCAAGCCCCTTCGCGGGCGATCGCATCGCACTCCTCGCCGGCAGCTTCGACCCCGAGGCCCAGAAGGCCATGGGACGGTGGATGGCCCAGCACGGTGCCGCGCTCGCGGAATAGCGGCCCGCGCGGTAACCGCGCGCAGACTGCATCGAATTGGAGGAGGCGCGCGTTCAGCGATCGCTGCCTTTCCGGCAAGCTGCTAGCATCGCCTCGCGCCGCATCCTTGACCCTTCCGTGTGCATCCTGCTCGGAATCGGGAGCGCGGACCTCGACGGGCGAGCCGCGCAGCCCCGGTGCATGGCTGGCTGGACGAACAGCAGCGCTTCGTTGCCGTGTCTCGTGCTCCTGGGATCTGTTCGGATGGCCCGTGCGAGTTCCGTGAGATCGAAACACCGTCGGGAAGGGAGTTCAATCCGTGCTGAAGAGACATCACATCCAGTTCCCTCCCGCCGATGTACGCGAGCTTTGCCAGGATGAGGTCTACTTCTACCTGATGGATGGTGGGTCGAGAGAGAAGATTCGACTTCACGACTACGATCGGATCTTCGATGTCCCCGGGCTGTACGAGCAGGTCGTCTATGAACGATTGAAGTGCCAGTCACCGGCCACTGTGGTCGATGTATTGCGCTATGCCGTCTCCCAGTGTCACCAAGAGCTGAACGAGCTGCGCGTCCTCGATCTCGGTGCAGGAAACGGGATGGTTGGCGAGGAGCTGAAGAAGCAGGGAATCTCGCGTCTCGTCGGTGTGGACATCATTCCCGAGGCGCAGGCGGCTACGGAACGCGATCGGCCAGGGGTCTACGATGCCTACTATGTAATGGACTTCTGCAATATGAGTGAGGACGATCGCGACGAGCTGCGCACGTGGTCTGTGAATTGTCTGGTCTGCGTGGCTGCGCTCGGCTTCGGAGACATTCCAACTCGCGCCTTTTTGGAGGCGTTCAATCTGGTCGGGAAGGACGGCTTCGTTGCATTCAACATCAAGGAGACGTTCCTCGATCGCAGTGATGATTCGGGGTTTTCGCAGCTCGTGCGGGAACTGATCTTCTCGGAGTACCTCGACCTCTATCACCTACAGAGATATCGGCACCGGTACTCCATCGAGGGCGAGCCCCTCTACTACTTCGCGCTAGGCGGCAGGAAGCTCGGCGACGTATCGCCGGAGTTCGTCGAGTCCCTGGACCTACCGGATTCCTAGGCCCCCACCCCCAGTCATGTCGCCGCCCGCCTGATCGACAACGAGAAGCTGCGCAGGATGTCCTCGGCCGACCTGGCGCTGCTTCTCGGATCCTTCAACGGTCCGCGTTGGCCAGCATCGCCTGGAGCGAGCGACCGAGCCGGCCCTCCGTGTCGGCCAGGTCCACCTCGGCCAGGCCGATCCCCTCGTGGTCGGTGAGCAGCGCGTGGCGGAAGCCGAACCAGCTGCCGACGGGCGGGCGCTCCCAGTAGATGGTCGTGTCGGTATTGATCATCGGCACGCGCCAGGCGTCCACGTCCACGATGCGCTGGCGCAGGAGCGAACGTCCCGACAGGCCGAAGGTGAGGTCGGCCACGGCGGCGCAGCGCTGCAGGGGAGTCATGGGCTGTCCGGGCAACAGATCGAGGGGTGTCGTGATCCACGCGGCGGGGCCGTGCTCGTCGGACGCCATGCGCACCTCGATGCTCCAGTGGAAGCCGGGCGGGAAGCTGTCGCGCATCGCCGCCGGCATGAACTCGACCGGCTCGGCGGCCTCGAGCTCGGGGGCCGGCGCGGGCGCGTGGCCCCAGGACGATTCGAGATCCCGGGTGGGCCGCAAGAGCACGGCGGAGGCCCGGCTGATCGGCTCGTCGTCGTCGGGCCGGAAGAGCGCGGCCTCGAGATTGGCGATGCGGCGTCCACGCCGGACGAAGCGCCAGCGCAGGCAGAGGGGCACCTGCGGCACCGGTCGGAAGAGGTCGACGGTGAGCCGCACGACCCGCAGCCCGGCCTCGGACGCCGCCTCCTCGGCGGCCAGGGCGAAGAGCGCGTTCACCGGTCCGCCGTGCTGGTAGCGCCGTGACCAGGGGCTGCCGGCCCACTCGGTGGGGGCGTAGACGGCCCCCTCCCGCTCGTAGACGTGATCGGTCAACGCGCCGGGCCGACGGAATCAGCCACGGCGGGCACGCTGATCATCGCTCCCGGGCCCACGCGTGTGCCTCCGGGCTGGCGACCCAGCGCACGGCGTTCTCCAGGAGCTTTCGGAAGCCCGGGTTGGCGTAGGCCGAGGGACCATCGCCGAGGGTCAGCGTCACGATCGGGCTGCGGCCATCGCGTCGCGCCCAGGCCACCAGGCTCGTCCCTGGCGGATGCGACCACCCCCGCCGCGAGAACATCTCGCCCCGCACCGCCAGGGCGGCGGAGAAGAAGTTCTCCGCGACGAACGCATGGTCGCTGCGCATCAGGGGGACGACCTCGTCTTCGAAGGCCTCGAAGAGATAGAGCTCGTCCTCGATCTCGAAGCCCTCATCGAGCCCCTCCACGACCGGGTGGGTCGGATCGACCGGAGAGACGCGGTGCTTCACCCCATGCCGATAGCCGGAGTCCGGACGGCTGCGGCCGCGCACGGTTCCGGACTCGTAGAGGAAGCTCCCGCCCACGATCTCCGCGTACTCCTTCCAGGCCGGCCAACCGGCGACGGCGTGATGCAGGAAGACCAGGCCCTTCCCCGCATCGAGCAGATCCCGGAAGCCCCGGACTGTGGATGCGGGCGGCGCGTGGAAGACGGGGCCCGCGCCCGGCCGGAACTCGATCCCGGGCATGTCGTAGAGCAGGATGGCGTCGTAGGAGCCCGCCACCTCCGGATCGAAGAACACCTGGGCCGCGGGCTGCTCCACGGCCGTGTGCGCGATGTCCTGCCAGGATTCGAAGATCGAGAAGAAGGCGTCGCGCTCGAAGGGGTGGCCCTTCGTCACGATCAGGATCTCCAGCTCCGAGCCGTAGCGGAGGAAGCCCATCGCAGGACTCTAGCGCCGCAGGGGCGGACGCCGGAGGTTTCGTTACGTTCCGCGCCACATGGCGAATCGAGAGTCCTCCGGAACGCGTTTCCTCGAGAGCTTCTATCGCTTCTTCGACCGGGCCGCCCCCCACACCGGGCTCGACGCCTCGCTCCTCGAGCAGGTGAAGAGCTGCAATGCGGTCTACCACATGAGCTTTCCGGTGCGCCGGGACGACGGATCGGTCGAGGTCGTCGAGGCCTTTCGCGCGCAGCACAGCTACCACCGGCTGCCCACGAAGGGGGGCACCCGCTTCAGCGTGCAGGTCGATGCGGCGGAGACGGTCGCGCTCGCCTCGATCATGACCTTCAAGTGCGCCATCGTGAACGTTCCCTTCGGAGGGGCGAAGGGAGGCGTCCGGATCGACGCCCACGCCTGCAGCGAGGGCTTTCGCGAGCGCGTGACCCGCCGCTACACCGCGGAGCTTGCGCGCAAGGGCTTCCTCGGCCCCTCCGTGGACGTCCCGGCTCCCGACTACGGCACCGGCGAGCGCGAGATGGGCTGGATGCTCGACACCTACAAGGCCCTGCGACCCGACGAACGCGATCTCTTCGCCTGCGTCACCGGGAAACCGATCCTGCTGCACGGGATCCCGGGCAGGCTCGAAGCCACGGGCCTCGGCGTCTGCTACGGGCTGCAGGAGGCCACCTCCATCGCCGAGGACATGAAGCCCCTGGGGCTCGCTCCGGGGCTGGCCGGCAAGCGTGTCGTGATCCAGGGCTTCGGCAACGTGGGCTACCACGCGGCGCGCTCCCTCGAGAGGGAGGCCGGAGCCGTGATCGTGGGCATCGCCGAGCGCGACGTCGGCATCTACGCCGCCGACGGCATCGACGTCGACGCAGCCCACGCCCACCTCTCCGAGTGCGGCACGTTCCGGGGCCTGGGCGGGGTCGAGGAGGTGGTGCGCCCCGCGGAGCTCCTGGAGCGCGACTGTGACATCCTCGTCCCTGCGGCGCTCGAGAACCAGATCACCGCGGAGAACGCGGGACGCATCCGCGCTCGGATCGTCGGCGAAGCGGCGAACGGACCCATCGACGCCTCCGGCGAGCGGATCCTGCGCGAGCGCGGGGTACTCGTCGTTCCGGACGTGTACCTGAACGCCGGCGGCGTCACCGTCTCCTACTTCGAGTGGCTGAAGAACCTGACGCACGCGAGCTTCGAGCGCATGACCACCCGCTACGAGGAGATCGCCGCCGAACGCATGCTCAGGGTGGTGGAGCAGCTCACGGAGAGGACGCTGGACCCGGAGACGAGGAGCCGCCTCACCCAGGGTCCGAGAGAGCTGGACTTCGTGCAATCCGCACTCGCCGAGACGATGGAGGTCTCGTACCAGAACATCCGCGATCTCTGGCGGCGAAAGGGCCTCGAGGACCTGCGCGTCGCGGCCCTCGCCTTCGCGATCCGCCGGGTGGGCGAGATCTATCGCGCCCAGGGGATCTTCCCCTGAGCCGACCCACCGGGCGCGGAACGCTCAGCGCCGAGTCGGATCCCGCTACACCACGATGCTCGCGCTCTCGGTCTCCGAATCGAAGACGACCCGGACCTCGCCGGCCCGGAGCTGGTCCATCACCCGCGCGACCTTCTCGTCGAGGGTCCGCTCCACGGCCCCGTAGTCCGTCCCGTCCCGGGTGACGAACTCCTCGACCAGACCTCGCAGAGCCGCAGCACTCAGCTGATCCGGCGCGAGCTCCACGCCACCGCCCTGGTCTCCGTCGCTCACGCCCCCCCCTGACCTGTGGTCAGCGTAGCGCGCACGCAGGTCGCAGCGGTGGGCCTGACAACCCGACGCCGGGTGCCTACGATTGCGCCCGCAAACCGAGGAGGATCGAAAAAGTGGCCCGCAAGAAGAAGAGCGCTCCCAAGAAGAAGAGCGCGGGCAGGCGTCCCGCGGCCAGGAAGAAGGCCAGCAAGCCCGCCGCGAAGAAGAAGGCCGTCAAGAAGACCGCGAAGAAGAAGAAGGCGGCGGGGAAGAAGATCGGGGGAAAGAAGACCGCGAAGAAGGCCCCGAAGCGCAGCGCGAAGGCCAGGGCGGCAAAGGGTCGGGCGAAGACCACCCGGCCGTCGAACGCGGCCCCCATCGATCCCCTGCTCGAGGCGGCTCGCTCCTTCGCCGCTCGACTCCTGCGCTGAGGCGGGAGGCCGGCGGGAAGCCCCACCCCGAGTGGGGTGATGCGCCCCGTGAGGCTCCCCATGCGGCGCGGCTCCACCACCGGAGCCGGCAGACGATCGACCCGCTAGCATCCCGCCGGGGACGAGGCCGCGAATCGCGGGGCGGGGGCCCGGTCGCCGCCTTTGGCGTGATTCGTGCATCCGAGAAACCACGAACCAGGTTCAGGAGGAAAACCGTGCGAAGAAGCATCGTATGGCTGGGCACGGCGGTCGCTCTCACGACGGTCGGGTGTGCCAGTACCGGCGACCTCGACCGCGTGACGAGTCGTGTCACCGCCCTTGAATCCGCCTCGGCGGAGCACGAGCGGCGCATCCAGGCGCTGGAGGCGGAGATGGCCAACGCCACGGCTTCAGCGGAGAGGAGCGCCCGAAGTGCCGCGGAGGCCGCCGCGCGCGCCGACGAGGCCGCGCGCAAGGCCGACGCCATCTTCAGGAAGTCGGTGTCGAAGTAGTCGAGGAGTCGGGCGGCGGAAGCCGCCCGACTCGCACCGGCACGCCCTGGGCCTCGTCCACGGCCCGCCACACCCGCTCGAGATCGAGCTGTTCGAGGAGCCCGAACGCCCGGGGCACACGAAGGGCCTCGGCCAGGCGGTCCGGTCGCAGCGAGTACAGGTCGGGGTGGACCTCGAGGTAGAGGTCGTCTCCCGCAAAGCCCCACTTGAAGGGCTGGTAGACGAGCTGCACCCGGGTGCCGCTCGGAACGCGCTCGAAGAGCCGCTGCACCTCGTCCTCGTAGAGACGGATGCAGCCGTGGGTCGCCATCCGGCCGATCGACCAGCGCACGTTCGTTCCGTGGATCCCGTAGGACGTCTTGCCGATCGTCATCCAACGGCTTCCCAGCGGATTGTCCGGTCCGGCTGGGACCGTCGCCGGCAGCTCGGGCTTCTCTGCGCGGATCGATGCGGGCACGTGCCAGACCGGATCCTTGCGCTTCGCGCCGATCTGGAAGTCGCCCAGCAATGAGGGGTCTGCCATGTCGCCGACGGCCGCCGCGAAGATCTCCATGGGCTCCACGGTGAAGTCGTAGAGACGCATCTCGGGCACGTTGAGCACGAGCCCCGTCGGCTCCGCCTCGGGCAGCACGACCGCGGTCGGGAGCCGAACCACCGTGCCCGGAACCGGAACCCACGGGTCCACCCCGGGATTGAGTCGCGCCACCGCGTCGAAGCCGAGGCGGTGCTCGAAGGCCACGTCGAGCAGCGTGTCGTCGTCGCGCACCAGGACCTTGCGCACCTCTCCGAGCACCGGCATCAGGCGGGGAGTGGTCTCCTCCGGAGCCGGCTCTCCGCGCCCCCCGGAGGCGAGGACCAGCAGCAGGGCGAGCAGGAACGCGGGCTTCGCCCTCGGATGCGACTCCAATGCTTCTGCCTCCCCTCTTCGGCGCGTCGCTAGAGTGTGGTGGTGGAATGCTCTCGACGCCCGTATCGCGCCATCGGCCTCGCCCTGCTCCTGCTCGGAGCCTGTGCGAAGGCGCCGCCGGCCAGCGTACCGCCTTCCGAGCCCACGCTCCCTCCCCGCGTGGATCCGCCTTCCCTCGCCTGCGATCGGGTGGTCCACATGGAGATCCGCAAGTCGGAGCGCACGCTCCAGGCCCGCTGCGAGAACGGGGCGACGCTGGAGCTCGCCGCCGCCATGGGCCGTGTGCCCCTGGGCCACAAGCTCATCGCCGGCGACCAGCGCACACCGGAGGGGACCTATCGGATCTCGGGCCCCGCCGAGACCAGCCGCTTCCATGCCTTCGTCCCGATCGACTATCCGTCGGTCCGGGACGCCGACGCGGCCCTGGCGGACGGGCGCATCGACGTGAGCGACTACGCCCGGATCGTCGGGGCCCACGAGCGGGGGGAGCCGCCGCCCGCCGACACGCCCCTCGGCGGCGACATCGGGCTCCACGGGGAGGGAGACCGCTGGGCGGGCGACTCACAGCACCTCGACTGGACCCTCGGCTGTGTCGCGCTCACCGACACCGACCTCGACTACCTGATCGAGCGCATCGAGCCCGGCGTGACGGTGGAGATCCGGCCGTAGTCGGGCAGCGCGGGACACGGTCCCGGCGGCTCAGGGGAGTCCGGCCTTCCGGAGATTGCGGCGACCCCGCTCGGGATCCAGGATGCGGGTCTCGATACCCGACTCGAAGACGAGGTCGGCAGTGAGCTCCGGCTGCACGCGAAGTGCCTCCCCGATCAGCGCCCGGGCCTCCACGAGGTCTCCCGCCTCGACGGAGTAGTCGGCGAGAATGAGCCGCGGACTGATCAGGTCCGGGTTGGTCTCCCGCGCTCGCTGCCACAGCGCGAGCGCCTCGTCGGTCCGACCGGTATGGGCGTAGAGCACCCCCATCAGCGTGGAGAAGGTGGAGACGCCCGACAGCCGCGGGCTCAGGCGCAGACCTCGCTCGAGGTAGTCGAGGCCCTCGAGGCCCCGACCGGTCCGAGCGAGCACCATCGCCGTGAACACGTACGGGGTGTAGTCACTGGGCGCGAGCTCCCGCGCCCGCTCGAACCAGCGGAGCGCGGCCTCCGGGCTCCGGCGCAGCTCGAGGACACCCAGGGTGATGTGGGGAAGCGAGAGCGAAGGGTCGATCTCGATCGCGCGCTCCGCCAGGGCCTTCGCCCGCTCCTTCGCCGCCGGATCGAGGGTCCAGAGCAGGCCGTACTCCGACGAGTAGGTGGCGCCGAGGAGCGCGATGGCGGCCGCGAACTGCGGATCGATCTCGATCGCGCGCTCGGCCAAGCGCCGCGCCTCCGCGTGGTCCGCCCGGGTGAACTTCACGAAGTGGTGCTGGGCCCGCGCGAAGGCGTCGTAGGCCGTGAGGTCGTCGGTCGGCTTCCTGCGGATCCGCTCCAGCTCCGCCTCGCTGATCTGGGCGCCCACGGCCCCGAGGATCCGCTCGGACATCTCGGACTGGAGGGCGAAGATGTCCTCGAGACGGCGGTCGTAGCGGTCGCTCCAGACGTGGAAGCCGGTGGTGGCGTCGATCAGCTGCGCGGTGATCCGCACCTCGTCGCCGGCGCGCCGCACGCTGCCCTCCAGCACGTAGCGCACGCCGAGCTCGCGACCCACGTCCTCGACCTTGACGGCGCGTCCCTTGTAGGTGAA
>Ga0209536_100000859_pt1 | contig 50290 bp, 44 predicted proteins | sample DeeMarSeWOR28_12_FD_187461 | JGI IMG/M metagenome (GOLD analysis project Ga0209536, IMG submission 187461) | Marine sediment microbial communities from White Oak River estuary, North Carolina - WOR-2-8_12 (SPAdes) (version 2) | ecosystem: Environmental > Aquatic > Marine > Intertidal zone >...
TAATAAAGATCTTCACCTTCAATTTCATAAAACGGGTGTTTCTCAATTTTTATTGTTAAGTAGAGATCACCTTTAACACCCCTGCCAATTGCATCTCCACCCTGACTTTTTAATCTGAGTTTTGTCTCGTCTCTGGTTCCCGGCTCAAGTCTTATTCTCAACTTTTTATTATTTATCAAAATCTCTTTACTGGTTCCGTTGTAAGCTTCTTCCAGGGGAATGTACAGAATAGCAGAAAAGTCCTGCCCCTTCTGATCCCGCATAGTTGATTTGTTAAAATCCCTGAAACCAGTTCCACCTCCACCGAAGAAACTATCAAAGAAATCAGAAAATCCGCTCAGGTTACCGAACAAGTCCCCCATATTACCTGAAAATTTAAATGAACTCCCATCGCTTCTGTTTGCGCCTCCAAACTTAGAAAAGAAATCCTCGAATCCGCTTCCTGTTCTTTGATATTGTTTCCAATTTGCACCAAGAGTATCATATTTTTTCCTTTTTTCAGCATCGCTCAATACTTCATGAGCTTCAGTAATCTCCTTAAACTTTTCTTCGGCTGTTTTATTCCCCGGATTACGATCAGGATGATACTTCATTGCAAGCTTGCGGTAAGCTTTTTTTATTTCATCCTTAGTTGCTGATTTTTCAACGCCGAGTATTTTATAGTAATCTTTAAATTCCATATTAAACCTCTACTGAAACTTAATCAGGATTTAAAAAGAAAAGGGTGACCATATGGCACCCTTTCCATTCCCAATCATCGTATTTCTTCTTAGTTAACCTTTATGTCAATCTCTTTAGGTTTTACTTCGTCAGCTTTTGGAATCGTGATGGTAAGTTGTCCATCTTTAAACTCGGCTTTAATCTTATCTTCCTTTATTTCCTTTGGAAGATTGAACGACCTGAATAGCTTGCCGTAGGTTCTTTCCACGCGATGACATTTTGCATCCTTAGTTTCTTGTTCCTGAACTCTTTCACCGCTGATGCTTAACTGTCCATCAGTATAGGAGATTTTTACATCATCCTTTTTCATTCCCGGAAGATCAGCTTTGATTGTGTAGCCATCCTTTGTCTCATAAATATCCGTCAGGGGCATCCATACAGCGTTTTCGTAACCATTCTCTGAATCTTCACCCTTGGAAACTCCAAAACGATTTTCAAAGGTTCTGAACATTCTGTTAAATTCTCGTTCAACATTCAACAGATCTCTAACCGGATTAAATCTAATGATAGCCATTTTACTACCTCCATTTATTATTTTAATTAATTTATTTTTTGTTCTCGATTGTGAACTAACAATTGATGTGCCGAATAGAAATATTCTCGTAATCGATTGAAATATAATGAGTTATGAGAGTTTGAAAAAGTGCAGTAAGGATATGCCATAATGGCGCAATTTATGATAAATAGTTAAGTGATGGTTCATAATGATAGAAATAATGAGTCATATTTACATCCTGCTAAAAATTGTGGAAAAAGTGTGAATATCCTTGCTTTATTGTTAATGTTATAGCAAATATTTAATTTTGCGCCCGTTTATTTTTATATGAGTTTGAAGACTAAAGAAGATACAATTGTTGCTTTAGCAACACCCCCTGGAATGGGTGCAATTTCAGTAATTAGACTAAGCGGACCAGATTCATTTAGGCTTATTGATACCATTTTTAGCAGCAAGGAAAAGGTAAGCTCTTCTGAGGGCTATTCAATAAAATATGGAAAAATTTCAGATAATGATACTATTCTGGATGATGTTCTGGTTTCTGTTTTCAGAGCTCCCAATTCATATACCGGCGAAGATGCGGTAGAAATTAGTACTCATGGTAGTCCTTTTATTGCTCAGAGGACAATCGAATTATTGATAAAACTTGGAGCCAGAATTGCTGAACCAGGCGAATTTACAAAAAGAGCTTTTCTAAACAATAAGATAGATCTTGCTCAAGCTGAAGCCGTTGCGGATATAATAAATTCCAGAACAAGTGTATCTCTGAAGGGAGCGAGAAATCAACTTGATGGATTACTATCTGCCAGGGTATCAGAAATCAGGGAAAAATTGGTAAATGTTTCTGCTTTGCTGGAATTAGAACTGGATTTTTCAGAAGAGGATATCATATTTGTTAAGAGAGATGAATTAAATGCTAAAATATTGTTAATTTTGAAAGAAATTGAAGAAATAATTTCCACATATAGATTCGGTAAAGTAACCAGGGATGGAGTTAATTTAGCTATTGTCGGCGAGCCTAATGTTGGTAAATCCTCTATTCTTAATTACATTTTGAAAGAATCCCGGGCCATTGTGAGCAGCATTCCCGGAACAACCAGGGATATAATAAGAGAGGATATCTCAATCGATGGATTTCTTTTCAGATTATACGATACGGCAGGAATCAGAGTTTCAAATGATGAGCTTGAAAGAGAGGGAATTCTCAGGTCAAGAGAGGCACTTAAAAATGCAGATATTGTTTTGTTTGTAATTGATACGAAATCAGGATTTTCAGACGAAATTTATGAGGAAATAAAAAGCCTCAATCCTAATGTAAAAGTTGTTAAAGCATTAAATAAGATTGATCTGGAATATGAGAAGATGAAGGAGATTGATTTTTATGTCTCTGCAAAAAATGGAAATGGAATGATAGAGTTAATTAATGGTTTAAAAATTGCCGGACTAGGAGAGAAGATTTATACAGAAAGGGATATTATCGTTTCAAGCTTGAGACATGTTGATTGCTTGAGGCTTGCGGTAAAAAATCTTCAAAAAGCAATAAATACACTGGAATCTAAATTAAGTGCAGAATTTGTTGCGTCAGATATCAGGGCGGCGGAAAATGCTCTAAGAGAATTAATAGGAGATATTGCCCCGGATGATATTTTAAATGATATATTTTCAAGATTTTGCATAGGCAAGTAAAGTTTCACGTGAAACTTCTGGAAATGAATTAATATAGTCTCTGGACCTGAACAATATTTTTCACGTGGAACACATTGTAATTTAATAAGTTATGGATACACGAAAATTTGATATCATAGTAATCGGGGGGGGACATGCGGGAATTGAAGCAGCTTCTGCTGCAGCTCGTATGGGTTGCTCGGTTGCTTTAATGACTATGGATAAAAATGCCCTTGGCAGAATGTCATGCAATCCGGCAATTGGCGGGACAGCAAAGGGGCATTTAGTCAGGGAGATTGATGCCTTAGGCGGAATTATGGGACAAATCGCTGATCGAACAGGGATTCAGTTTAGAATGCTAAATAAATCGAAAGGTCCGGCTGTCTGGTCTCCACGTTGTCAATCTGATCGCAGTTTGTATTCAATAGAGGCAGCTAATACTATTAAATCGATTGGAAATCTTTCGGTTATTGAGACTTCAGTTTCTGATATATTAATTGAAAATTCAAATGTCGCCGGTGTTAAAACTTCATCCGGTGGAGATGTGCATTCAAGAGCGGTAATTCTCTCTTCCGGGACATTCATGAATGCAATTATGCATACTGGTTTAAACGCAATCAGCGGGGGTAGATTTGGAGAGAAATCATCTACCGGCATAACCGGATCATTGGAAAAAATTGGATTTACCTCAGCCCGATTAAAAACCGGGACACCTCCAAGATTACTAAAGAGCAGCATTAATTTTGGCTTACTTGAAGAACAGCCGGGTGATGAAAATCCGCAGCCCTTTTCACACTATACTGATTTAGCACATTTCCCCCCCCTTCCGCAGGTCAGCTGTCATATTACCAGCACAGATATTCAGGTTCATAGAATTTTGGAAAAGGGATTTAAGCTTTCACCAATGTTTACGGGGGTAATTAAAGGTGCAGGACCACGATATTGCCCTTCAATTGAGGATAAAATTGTAAGATTTTCTGATAAGGATAAACATCAACTTTTTATTGAACCTGAAGGTCTGGATTCTGATGAGGTTTATGTAAACGGTTTTTCTACATCACTTCCGGCAGAAATACAAATAGAAGCACTCAAAAAAATAAAAGGTCTGGAAGAAGTTAGTATGGTTAGACCTGGATACGCGGTTGAATATGATTTCTTTCCCCCGCACCAGGTTGATTCAACATTGGAAACAAAATTAGTGAAGGGATTATATTTTGCTGGACAGGTGAACGGAACATCGGGTTACGAGGAAGCTGCAGCTCAAGGATTAATTGCCGGAATAAATGCAGCTCTTAAAATTCAAAACAGACCCGAGTTTGTTCTTAAAAGAAGTGAAGCATACATAGGTGTTTTAATAGATGATCTTGTTACGAAATCTACAGATGAACCTTATAGAATGTTTACCTCAAGAGCTGAACACAGATTGCTCTTAAGGCAGGATAATGCGGATCGAAGATTAATGCATTATGGAAAAAAACTTGGATTGGTTGAAGAAAATTTCGCTAATGATGCAGCTAGGCGGGAGATAAAAATCAATAGCGGAATTGAATTATGCAGAAAAATTAAAATGCACGCCCGGGATGTAAATGAATTTCTTCAATCTGCAGGCTCATCTGTTATTGAATCTACTGAGACCATATCAAATTTATGCCGGCGTCCGGAACTGAAGCTGGCAGATCTGCTAAAATTAAACGGATATAAAGAAGATGAGTTTATCAACTCACTGCTTAACGATGAAAAAGCACTAAGACAGGTTGAAATCGACTTAAAATATGAAGGCTATTTAAAGCGCCAGCAGGAAATGGTAGAAAAACTTGAACGATATGAAGACACAATAATTCCTTTAACCTTAAATTATTTAAACTTAAAAGCTTTATCGACCGAGGGGAGAGAAAAGCTTGAAAGATTTAAACCGCGTTCTATTGCACAAGCCTCCCGCATATCAGGTGTTACACCTTCTGATATTTCCATTTTGTTAGTATATTTAAAACGTTAATTTCTTATTTTTTTATGACAGACAAGCAAGAACAATACTTAAAAGAATTAAAGGTTTTTTGCTGGGAAAATGGATTTAATCCTGAGCCTACGAGAGCAGAAAGACTCGCCTTTTTTGCGCAATTAGTCGCCGATAAAAATAAAAAATTGAATCTTATTTCTAAAAGAGATTTAGATTCTATCATTGAAAAACATGTTTTCATTTCTGCGTACATTACAAAATATTTACCCGAAAAAATCTCAAAGTTTTTAGATATCGGAACCGGCGGGGGTTTTCCGGGAATACCTATTGGTATAATGCGACCAGATCTAAGGGGGATTCTTGTAGATTCAACATCCAAAAAAGTCGATGCTGTTAAAGAGTTCATTGATAAATTAAAATTGAGCAATATTATCACAGAGAACCATCGTGTTGAAAGTGAAGAGTTTATTAATCGGTACAAAGGTTCGTTTGATTTAATTGTTAGCAGAGCTACAGTCCCGCTGATCATTCTTTTTCGATATGCAGTTCCTTTAATCCAGGAAAAAGCATATTTAATGGCAGTTAAAGGGGGCGATTTAACTGATGAATTTAAAAAAGCTGAAATGAAGTATAAATCGTATATTAAGAAATCTACAGTCTACGAACTTCATTACAAACCAACAAATATCCGGAACAAAAAAGGAAAGAAGCTGGTTTTAATTGAGTTACAGCGGTAGTTAACTTGTTAAGGATTTTTTTAGTTTTAGGGTTCAACTCTGTTGAACCTTTTTTTTTGCTATGAATTTTGATATTGAACATAACCTAATTAACCGAAATTTATTTGGGGAAATCTTTAAAAAGATTTCAGCTTTGGACCCAGAACAAAACAGAATTTTGATCTCTCCACTTCATGGATCTTCAAAAGCCTTTCTGATAAAAGAATTATCAGATCAAATTGATCAGCAATTAATTTTAGTTAATGACCCGAAAGCCGCAGAAGAATTAAATGTTGAACTCACCCTTATTGGTTTAGATGGTAAAGTAATACTGATTGATGATTTCAATCTCGAACAAATACAACAGAAGCTTACTGAAATTAATTCCCGTAAAAAGTTCATTCTTCTTTCCACTTACAATGTTTTAAATCTGAAATTTCCTTCGAAAGAAAATTTAAACAGATCAACCACAAAAATTCAGCTCGGGGGAGAGTTAGCTTTCGAAGAGCTTATTGAATATTTAAATCTGATTGGCTATCAGAAAGATCAGTATGTTGAAACACCGGGTGAATTCTCTATCAGGGGTTCTATTGTAGATTTTTGGTCTTACAGCGAGCACAATCCCGTCCGTCTGGAATTTGATGGAGATTTTATTGAATCAATCAGGTACTTTGATCCGGAAAGCCAGCGCTCTATTGAAAAAGCAGAAAGTGCAACACTCGCTGCTGCTTTTGTAAACAGAAATGATAAATACCGCGCTGATATTTTTGATTATCTCGATAAACCATTAGTAATTGCTTCATCATACGATTTGGAAAACTTCAACTATGAACCTTCCGGTTTTAATGATTATCAAAACGCTGAAAGCGGAAATAATTTTAACACTACTTATGAAACAGCGGAGGATGAATTTCCAGAACCAATAATAATGACTAATCAGTCATTATTTTCACAATCTAAGGAAATAAAAGAGTTTACAGGATCGGAAAACACAGTCTGGTTGCTTGAGCAAGAGATTTCTTCTTCACAAGGCAGAATTGAATTGGGTTTCTCAGAAGCCCCGACCATTAACTCTAATTACGAGGTTCTTTTTAATGTTTTAAAGGATTATGCTGAAAAAGATTTTGAAATCATTTTAACATCTGAAAACGAATTACAAACAAATCGTTTAAAAGATCTGCTTTCAGAATTTAAAATTGAGCTTGCTGAACTGATTGAAGCTCAAAGGATAAAGTTGGAGACCCTTGCAATTAAAGAGGGCTTTCTTCACAAAAAAGAAAGACTGTTGCTATTAACTGACTACCAGATTTTTAACAAACCGTACAGAACCAAAGCACCACTAAAAAAGAAATACAAAAAATCAAAGTCGAAAGCATTTGCCTCAATTAAAAACGGCGATTATGTAGTGCACGAAAATTATGGAATTGGCAAGTATGCAGGATTAAAGACAATAAATATAGGTGAAACTAAACAGGAAACAATGAAACTGCTTTATAACGAAGGTGGAGTGGTTTATGTTAATCTGAATTATTTAACGCTTGTAAAACGGTACTCATCCAATCAAAATCTTGCACCAACGCTTTCAACTTTGGGTACAGGTGAATGGGATAGGAAAAAAGCAAGAACAAAAAAGAAAATTAAGGAAGCAGCAAAAGAACTAATTGAGCTCTATGCAAAAAGAAAAGCTACTAATGGTTATAAGTATGGTTCTGATACAGTCTGGCAAAAAGAATTAGAAGCCTCATTTTTTTATGAGGATACACCCGACCAGGAAAAAGTAACAGACGAAATTAAAGCAGATATGGAAGCTGATAATCCAATGGACAGGCTTGTATGCGGCGATGTGGGATTTGGTAAAACTGAAGTTGCAGTTCGTGCGGCATTTAAAGCTGTGCAGGATGGAAAGCAGGTTGTACTGTTGGTTCCGACTACGATTCTTGCTGAGCAACATTACAATACTTTTAAGGACCGGCTAACTCAGTTTCCTGTAAAAGTCGCCGCTCTCTCAAGATTTCAATCTAAAAAGGAGCAAAATCAAATCCTTGAAGAATTGGAAGAAGGTAAACTCGATGTTGTGATCGGAACCCACAGGTTGCTTTCTAACGATATAAAATTTAAAGATCTTGGTCTATTAATGATTGATGAAGAGCATCGGTTTGGAGTAACAGCAAAAGAAAAGCTGCGCGCCCTGAAAATAAATGTTGATACATTGGCACTAACGGCTACACCTATTCCACGTACTCTTAATCTTTCGCTGCTCGGTGCACGTGATCTTTCAATAATTGCCACACCTCCGCCAAACAGGCAACCGATTTATACTACCGTTTCAACTTTTGATGTATTAAAAATCCGTGAATGGATTTACAATGAGTTAAAAAGAAACGGACAGGTTTATTTTGTTCACGACAGGGTTCAATCCATTGTTAAGTTGGGAGATTATTTAAATAGGCACATCCCGGATATTAAAATTGGAATCGCTCACGGTCAGATGAAAGCAACTCAATTGGAAGATGTTATTCACGGATTCTTAAGTAAAAAGTACGATGTGCTCCTTTCAACAAAGATCATCGAATCCGGGTTGGATATTCCGAATGTTAATACAATCATTGTAAATAGGGCCGATCGTTTCGGCTTGGCGGAGCTGCATCAGCTGCGCGGAAGAGTAGGAAGATCTATACGTCAGGCTTACGCTTATTTTATCGTTCCTTCCTTGAGCGGAATATCGAAAAAAGCATTGCGTCGTTTACAGGCAATTGAAGAGTTCACTGAAATCGGATCCGGTTTTAATCTATCAATGCGCGATCTTGAAATACGTGGTGCGGGAAATCTTTTGGGTAGGGAGCAAACGGGATTCATAAATGAAATTGGATTCGATCTTTATTTAAAGCAGATTGATGAAGCAGTTGAAGAACTTAAATATCAGCAATTTAAAGAGTTGTTTAAAACACTTCCAATACAGAAAGAGAAAACAGAACCCACAATCGATACGTATTTTGAAATTGGGATTCCGGAAACTTTCATGCCGGAACAGACAGACAGGCTAAATTTTTACACTGCACTTTATTCCATTAAAAATTTGAACGAGCTGAACGATTTAAGGGAGGAAATGGAAGACAGATTCGGGCCAATTCCACCTTTAGTAAGGAGACTTTTAATGGTTGCAACATTCAGATATTATGCTTCATATGCACTTTTTGAGAGAGTGATTATGCAAAGAAACGTTATTAATATAATTCTTCCCAGAGGTGAAAAAGAAGAGTACTATAAATTCAAGTTTATCGAACTGATGAGATATATTTTGGACCAGCATAAGGAAGAGGTCAAGTTTGAGCAGAAAGGGGAGACGATGAAGCTTATAATTAAAAATAATTTTGAGTCTGTGGAACGTTTGCTGGAGTTTTTAATTGAGTTTTCTTTGAATGTTTCCGGGCTGTTTAAGCCCGTGAGCCCGGAAAAGGAAACTGCTGATTAATCTGCTTTTACCTTTATCACTAGCTTTTTAACGGAAGATTTCCCTTTTACATTTATTCCTGGCATGTGCGCATCTTCGGGGAAGAAGATCGCGAACATTCCTTCCTTTACCTTTATAAACACCTTTTCTCCATTAAAAAATACAATATCTTTCTCCTCACTGTAATGTTCAAGAATTTCCTGCCTGCCTGAGGAAGTTTCAGCGAAGGAAGGATTACTGAGCGGTGCATACCCTATAAGCTCTTCACCATTAATTACACATTGAACATCAATATACTTTCTATGTGCCTCTAATTTTCCTTCTGATTCTGCTTTCGTTTGATATTCACTTATCAACGCAAAAATATTGTCCCCGTCAATATCATATCTGCCGGGTTGAAGCTTTTTTAAATCAGTTTTTTTGATGAAGTCGAGTGACTTTTGAATTCTGTCCCCGAGATTTGAATATTGTCCGGCGTTTTCAATTTTATCAACGATCATTTTACATCTCCTTTTCTGCAATCAGAGGTTTATCTGTAACGAACAGACCATGTTTTTGATGTTCTTTGTTTATATATACAATTCCATCTTCACTGTGCGGTTCACCGTAAACAGAATGGACCGATTTCAATCCACCTAAATACTTACGGGCATCAGATATATAAACAAGATCACCCGGTTCAGCTTTCATCTCTTGCATATCCTCCCTAGAAAAGTTTATCGTGTCATCGTTACCTTCTTTTAACTTCCAGTTCACTTTTACTTTTTCACCTTCAGATTCATTTAACTTACTCCCCTTGAAGAGTTCTTTCGCTCTTTTTATTGACCAGGCGGTTAAACCATCGGTATTAAACGTCTCATCATATTTTATATAGTATCCTGCAGAAAGAATTACAAGTATTGTCAGAGTTAGCGAAATAATCAGAGATAGAATTAAAGAGCCAATGTTGAAAACAACAAGAATTAGCAGTACAAATATAATCCCCGTAGTAAATGCCATTATCCCTTTATGATTTTTATTTCTTTTGATTCTATTGATGATCTGCATTTGTGAGTTTGTAGTTAGTGCTGTAAAAACACCAACCGCGATACAGACAACGAGGTTGTAAAGCGCACTTATATAAATGTAAGGATGAGCCGCATCGTATTTGGTTCCTTGTGCAAAAAACTCAATTAATGGGCGAGGGTAGTGCATACCGACAACCATAAAGGCAATTCCTCCAATCAATGTTGACATAACACCAGCAGGAGTGAATTTTTTCCAAAATACTCCAAGAAAAATAGCCACAACAAGTGGGGGAGTTAGTGTTGAGTGAAAGTATCCGTGAGCTTCGTAGATTGTTGGAAAAGAGCTGAAGGGAATTACTGCAAGTACTCCAAATAATGTAAAAACTATCGATGCAATTCGTGCGGCACCGAGCTCTTCTCTGTCTTCCTGCTGCCAGGATTGAGAGATTTTCTTCATCCATTTTTTTACAGGACGATGAACATCGTTAATATAAATTGCAGCTATAGCATTTAGAAGTGTATCTACTGTTGACATCAAAGCGGCAGTCAATGCAGCCATAATAAAACCAAAGACACCCGGGTGGGATACAATATTTGAAACAACCACAAAGATTGAATCGGGTTTTATAGCCGGATTGATTATACCAGGACTCATTTCAGAAATTGCCTTGCCGATCCAGCCTGCATTTCCAACAACAAGTGCGGAGATAGGAAGCATAAACAATACATTGAATGCAGCAGCTTTTCTTCCCTCATTAACGCTTTTAGTTGACATGAATCTCATTATCAATCCCATATTCATAAATAAAAATCCAACTGAACCTGCAACACCATCTTCCCAAAAAATCCCGACAAAATTAAAACTCGGTGGATCATTAAAGTTTGCAAGCGGCAGCTTCCAGCTGGTTGGCAATAAATTCCAGAAAGTATCAAATCCGCCCAGATATGAAACACCCAAAAAGAAAACCAGCAAACCTGCAAAGATCAAAATAAATCCTTGAAGCAGGTCAGTGAAGATTACAGCAGTCTGTCCACCGAAGGTTATATAAATTCCTGTAATGACAGCTATAAGGGTAACCAGACCCATCAGGGTAATATGAATTTCAGCACCAAAAAAGGTGAAGCTTTGAGGAAGCATCGGCAGAATAGCTTTTCCCATTGTAAGAAAACCAATTCCTACATAGCCAATCATATAAAGGAGAAGTAGAATTGTAGCGAGGAATCTGGTGACGGGACTAAATCTTTTTTCAAAATACTCAGGAATTGATCTTATTTTCGTATAAACGACAATCGGCAGCCATCCGAAAAGAAAGAAAGGCATAAAGAACCAGTCATTCAGGTAAGTCATTGTTGAAGAAAATCCTGCTTGGAAACCCATAGCTGAATATTTAATAAAACTATGACTCCCAACTCCGGTTGCAACTATTGACATGGCAATCAGCCACCATGAAAATCTTCTTCCGCCAAAGAAGAAATCTGTGGTAGTTCTATTGTACTTACTGAAGTAGCTGCCGAAAAGCATGATTGCCAGAAAGTAGACAACCATTACTATCCAATCAGCAGATGTTCCGATACTGTGATATGTGCTCATAGATCAAAGGTAAAGTGCGGCTAAGATTAAAAGCGCGTGAAGAATTACAAAATATATAAACCCGAAAATCATAACTTTGTACCAGTAAACATGTCGTTTCTTGGAAAAATCAACGGCGCCAATTTTTCTGATTAGTATCATCCCTGTTAAGAAAAATATTCCACCGACTCCGTAGAGGTAAATAAATGGTAGCCACGTATTTTCAAAAGGAAGCATTGTTATTGATTTTCGATCTTTAAATAATATTTTGTTTGAGGTCGGGAAAAATTAAATGGAAGGAAAATCAGTTCCTAATTATTTTTTGGTAGGATTTTTTATCTTTCTTTGGTAAAAGCAGGAGGTTTGAAATGGCAAAAAATTCATCATTCGATATAGTTTCCGAAATTGATTTTCAGGAAGTGGACAACGCCGTAAACCAGGCAGTAAAAGAGATACGGCAGAGGTATGATCTAAAGGATTCCCACACTGAAATTGAATTGAATAAAAAGGATAAGCTTATCAACCTGAATACAAAGGATGATTACTCATGCAAGCAATCGATTGATATACTCCAAACAAAATTTATAAAGCGCGGTTTATCGATAAAAGTAATGAAACCGGAAGAGCCGGAACCCGCAGCAAGTGGAAGGCTGAAGCAGAAAATATCGTTGCAGAGTGGAATCTCGAAAGACAATGCTAAAAAGATTACCAGGATGATTAAAGATATGAGTCTTAAAGTAAATGCCCAGATTATGGACGAAAGAATCCGTGTGCAGGGAGCAAAAAAAGATGATTTACAACTTGTAATTCAGGCAGTAAAAGAGGCTGATCTTGATTTCCCGGTTCAGTTTGTTAATTACCAGTAATGAGTTGGATTGTAATAAAAAATATTTGGTGGATATTGAATCCAATATCGTTCAGTCTAATCAAATGAAATGCTAATTTAATTAGATCTTGTTAGATTTTGGTTTCAGTTGAACAAATCAGGATAGTAACAGAGAAACGGTTAGAGGTAGGTTTTTCCTTCATTAAGTAATCTTCTCAAAAATTAAAATCAAAGCAAATCTTGACGGCCAATTCTGTCGTTGAAACATTATTTAATGGCAGATTAACCTCGCATCTTAACTTATCTGAACTTTTTTCCTCTGGTATGGATATTGAAACCCTTAGTAAAATTTATGAACATATGATGCATTATTACCAAATATGAGAATATTTCTAACTGCCTTTATTGGAGTTTTTTCACTTCTATCAATTTCAATTTCTAACAGTGCACCCGGAGAGAAAAGAATAAATTCAAGCGATGAAATCATTTCTGACGTCGATTTTCACCGATTACTTCTTATTAGTCTTTATACTGAATGTGAGCTTGAGGACAAATTAGATTTTGATGTATTTAAAAGTGCGATGGATGGTTATAACTCTATCGATGCACCGAATAAGAGATTGCTTTCAATAATAGATTATTCAAAACCATCTTCAGAAAAAAGATTTTTTATAATTGATGTTGAAAATCGTAAGCTGCTTTATAATATATTAGTTGCTCACGGAAAAAAGTCTGGTTATATAAACGCAACTAAGTTTTCAAATAAATACGGATCGCACAAAAGTTGTCTTGGATTTTTTCAAACAGGAAATTCATATTACGGTAAAAGAGGCTATTCGTTGCAGCTTGAAGGATTGGAAAAAGGCATAAACGATAATGCCAGACAAAGAGGAATTGTTATTCACGGTGCAAATTATGTGAGTGAGAGGATTGCCAGTGGAAACGGTGTTATTGGACGAAGCTGGGGTTGTCCATCCGTTTCGAAAAAATTATCAAAGGAAATAATTAATTTACTTAAAGGCGGCAGTCTTCTTTACATTTATGCGGATGATGAACATTATAAGGAAATGTCTGTAATAGCAAATTTTCAAAACCTGAAGGATTCCGGCCTGAATTAAAAAGCTGCCATTCCCCACACTTTCTTTATCGACGAATTATTCTAACACATTGTGAGCTAAATCAATTCACTTCAATTTTACACTATAAAATCTATCCTTTCGTGATATCTTCGTGATATTTCAACTCTAATTTTGATGTACATAAGAATATAAAACCTGCCTTTCGGCAGGCAAGTTGAATTTTTTGGTCATCAAAATTGTTTAAGGATTAACTATGAAAAAATTATTAAGCATATTGTTTACCGTTTCGCTTATTGCAACTGCTTGTTCAAAAACAGAGCAGAAAATGGAAGATAAATCTTCTGAAATGCAGAAAGATATGGTTGCTTTAAGCGGCGACGAAGAAATTGCAACTCTTGCCGGCGGATGCTTCTGGTGTATAGAAGCCCCGTTTGAAAAAGTGCAGGGAGTTGTAAAAGTAATTTCCGGTTATGCGGGAGGAACAAAAGAAAATCCTACTTACAGGGAAGTAAGCAGCGGAAAAACAGACTACCGTGAATCTGTTCAGATATATTACGATCCTTTAGTGATTAGCTATGCTGAAATCCTGGATATTTTCTGGAAGCAGTTTGATCCGACAGATGAGGGTGGTTCTTTTGCAGACAGGGGATTTCAATACACTTCTGCAATTTTTTATCACAACGAAGATCAAAAAGAAATTGCAGAGTTATCGAAGAAAGAATTGGATAAATCCGGTATATTTGAAAAACCGATAGTTACACCCATAATTGAGTTCACAACATTTTATCCTGCTGAGGATTATCATCAGGATTTTTATAAGAAGGATCCGGACAGGTACTACAGCTACCGAAAAGGATCGGGAAGGGATACATTTATTATGAATAAATGGAAAGATGAAAAAGAATACACAAAACCTTCGGAAGAAGAAATAAAAAATAAGCTTACCGATTTGCAGTTCAAGGTTACACAAAAAGAAGGCACTGAACGTGCATTTCAAAATGAATACTGGGATAATCATAAAGCCGGTATTTATGTTGACATAGTTTCCGGTGAACCGCTATTCAGTTCAAAAGACAAATTTGACTCTGGTACAGGCTGGCCAAGCTTTGTTAAACCGATTGATCCTAAATATATCGTTAAAAAAGAAGATGATTCTTTCGGGATGAGAAGAGTTGAAGTGAGAAGCAAGATTGGAGATTCACATCTTGGACACGTTTTCGAGGATGGACCTGAACCGACCAGACTAAGATATTGTATGAACTCTGCCTCGATGCGTTTCATTCCAAAAGAAAAAATGGAGCAAGAAGGCTACGGTGAATACTTGTGGCTGGTTGAATAATTCTGATCAATAATGCGTTTAAACCGAAAAAGCCGGTCCATTTTGGAACCGGCTTTTTTATTAAACATTGATTTATTATTTCATCAGTATTTATCCTCCGAGGTAAAAATTTCCTGAAGTTTTGATCACTAAATTTTAGCGAAGGAGGATCATTTTCTTACTTTGTACGAAAGAGCCTGTTTCTATTCTATAAAAATAAACTCCACTAGGCAGGTTACTTGCATTATAATTTACAGAATGAAATCCTGCCGAAAAATCTTTGGAAGCAATCACATCTACCTCTTCACCTACGGCATCGAACAGGATAAGCCTGACATTACCGGCAGCCGGAAGTGTAAACTCAATTGTGGTTGATGGATTAAAAGGATTTGGGTAATTCTGTGAAAGCGAATAATTTTCAGGCAGGGCAGAACCACCTTTAACATCAGTTACACCCGCAGCACTGAAAATCCCTTTCCCGTGCGTGGCTACAGCAACAAAGTCGTCAGTGTTTCTTCCTTTTACCATTGTACAGACAACATTGCCAATTGTGTTAGGTCCTTCCTGTGCCCAAACGGTTGCGTTTCCATTTAAAGTAGAAGTTGAATAGAGACCCGTACTTGTTGCAACAAAATATTTCATAGTTCCGTTTACATTTACAGTAGTAGCCCATCTGCACGAAGGTCCGTTGCCGGAACCATCAGGATTCTGCTCTAAGTTTCCGCTTATATTTGTCCAACTGGATCCACCATTATTGGAATGCCATAAGCTTATAATCTCGTAGTTTGATAGTACAACTATTAGATTATCGGCATTTACCGGATCGACATAAATGCAGCTCACATATCCTTGCGGTAAGCCGGCACTAATATTTACAGGCATAGGATCGCCCGTGTTTGCACCATCAATTTTCAGGACTTCGCCGTTTCCGCCGCCGATAAACAACCTGTTAGCAGGAACTTTTGAAATCGAGAGTGCGGTTATAAAACTACCGGTTGAAGCGTTGGACATTGTTGTCCAGCTGGCTGCTGTTGATACATTTGTACTTCTAAGTACGTCATCGTTTGCAGAAGCAAAGTACATAATGTCGTTACTGTTAAGATCGAGAACGAACGGATTTATAAAAGCGAACGGTCCGCCGGGCGGTTCAATTAAATCATCGGCTACAATTGCTCCGCTTGAATTGTACTGCTGACGCCACAGCCATCCTTCCTGAGCTTCCAGGTAAATTGTATATAAGTTTGAATTGATTTTTCTAACTTCAGCAAAGGCACCATCCCCGCCGTGATTCCAATCTACCCATCCGGTATTAAAGTCATCGGAGAACGTTGTGTAATTTCCGTTATCCTGTAGTCCACCTGCAATTACTTTATCATTTCCTGTATTCGGATCAATTGCAAGAGTATAAAATTGTGATGTAACATAACCGGTGTTTAACTCGGTCCAGGCAACGCTGCCTTGTGTAACGTTATCAGTTTTGCTTACTCCTCCATCATGCCCCGAATAAAGTACATTTTGATTTGGCGGATTTAAAAATACAAGCGAATGCTGGTCAGGGTGATGATTATCGTACTGTGAAATGTTATTTACGGTTGCATATCCGCCTATCCATCCCGATGCCTGAACTTGTGTTGCAAATCCGTCCGTTGAGCGGTATAGATTTGTTGCACCGATAATAATGTAATTGGCATCATTCGGTTTAACTTTCATAACCATGTTGTATGAACCTTGCACATTAATTCCGGCAACTGGAGCAACTGTTGCTGGAAGGTTTGAGGTAACATTTGTCCAGTTTGTAGTTGCTGCATCATATTTCCAAAGCTGTGTTTGTGTAGCGCCCGAACCTGTAAAAACCCAAACATAAACTATGTTTTCATTGGAAGGTGCGATTGCAATTACTATTCTTCCAAAGTTTGCAGGAAATCCGCCTGGTGTTATGGTTGTCCAGGTTATACCATCGTCAGTTGATCTTGAAATACCTGCATCCTGTAATCCGCCGGGAATTCCGGCATAAATAATTCCAGTGCTTGTAATTTGAACGTTGGACATTATTGCATTTGCCGGAGTACTTCTAACAGCACTCCAATTTGTTCCACCATCCTGGCTTCTCATAACAACATTGGAAGCCGCAGCAAAAACACTTCCGGTTGAAGGATTTACAACGATGTTGTTTACAAATCTCCAAACGGAATTAAAGATATGAACGTTCCCATCGGATGTCGATGGAAGTAAATTCCAGCTTTCACCGTTATCGGTTGATTTAAATATACCATCGCCTCTAAAGACAGCGCCGCCGCCGCCGCCGGCAGAGCCCTGTGCTTCACCTGTTCCAGCATACCATGTGTTTTCCTGCCCGCTTCGAGTATCCTGTGCAAGACAGGTTACACTATGAATTACATTTGGAGAAAGTTTATTAACCCAGTTTACTCCGTTGTTAGTTGATTTAAATATCCCCCCCGAAACGCCGCCTGCAATTATTGTAATGTTTGGAGCAGTTTGTGTACGTATGTCTATTCCAAGAGCACGTGTTCTTCCACCCCTGTTTATCGGTCCTCGCAAAGTCCACGATGCAATGTTACCTTTATTTAAATTAACCTCTTCCACAGTAGGTAAAGTAGATGCAAAATCTAATTCCTTCTCCCTTATATTTTCCGGAATTTTACCTGTTTGCGGGTCTGCTAACATTCTTCGCTCGTGTTCAATGCGTGCAAAGGGATCATCTTTAGTAAACAATTCAGCCTTTGCGTAAGTGGTTTCCGAAACTTTCGGATTGGTTCCATTGTAGAAAAGTACCAGTGTGCAAACAGTAACAAGTATTCCTACAATAAAAACAGTCAGGTTGTTTTTGTTCATAGTCCTTCCTTAATATTATTTGAATAAAGGATTAATTATTAATTTGTTTCGTAAGCATAGATCTGAAATTGAGGAGCAGTTTCATCCATAGTTTCAACGTGAGATACCAATGCTGTAAATTCCTGACCTTCCCTTAAACCCGGATATTCTTCCTTCATATTTGGAAAGAGATCTTTAGTGGTTTTTTCGAGAGTGAAATTGAATTTAACCCTGATATCTTTATTAATAACAAGCTGTGGAAAAGAAGCGCCGTAAACTGCTGATGTAACTTTAACCAGGGCAACGCATGGTGCTTTAGAGCAAGGACCGGTCTGGCTTGCATCATCTGAAACCGGCTCTATTTTTGAAACCACGCCTACTATCTGTGCATGACCCGGCGGGATATCTGATTCTGAAAGTGTTTTGTTTTCTTTTGGTGAAGAGCAGCTCAAAAGAAAAACAGAAAAGGTAACTGCCGCAACAGTAAAAAGAGTTTTATTCATATTCATTCTTTTCTCTGTTAGTTTGTAAATTGTCTGGCGGGAAGATTGGTGTTATGCCATTATTTGTTAATTATCAATTAAAGATATATATATAATATTGTCAATGCAATAGTAGCATAATAATTATTTAATATTATTAATTTTAAAAATGCGGAATTCTAAAATGAAGATTAATGCAATTATAACCGGTACAACAGGAATGGTTGGAGAAGGTGTTCTGCATGAATGTCTTTTACATCCTGATGTAGAGACTGTGTTAGTAATAAACCGTAAACCGTGCGGAGTAAAGCACGAAAAATTGAAGGAAATTATTCACAAAGACTTTCTTGATCTTTCTGCAATTGAAGATCAGCTCGCAGGATATAATGCCTGTTACTTCTGCGCAGGTGTATCATCAATCGGCAAAAAGGAGGAAGAATACAGACTGATCACTTATGATTTAACAATGAATTTTGCAAAAACGTTGGTTAAACTTAATAGAAGTATGACCTTTTGTTATGTATCGGGTGTTGGGACGGACAGCACGGAAAAGGGAAGAAGTATGTGGGCACGTGTAAAGGGAAAGACTGAAAATGATTTAATGAAGCTTCCTTTCAAAGCTGCTTATATGTTCAGACCGGGATATATTCAACCTACAAAAGGATTAAAGAACACTTATAAAATTTATAAAGTGATTTCACCTATATATCCAATCTTAAGTCTGTTATTCTCTAAATATATGGTTACTCTTGAAGAACTCGGCAAAGCAATGATTACTGTAACGTTATATGGAACCGAGAAGAAAATTTTGGAATGCAGGGATATTGTTCAGCAATCAAAAAGATAGATTATTTCAAGAAACACTGTAAAGCTTAATTTCTTTTTCTTTTCCTTTTAACCTAATAGAATCCATAAACTCGGTTGAAAAAGATTCTTCCCAGATGATCTGGTCTTTTAACCTTTCTGAAATAATAAATGATTTGCCGTACGTATTACAAACACTTTGTATTCTTGCTGCTGTGTTTATTGTATCTCCGTGATAAGCAATTTCTCTTTTAATATCACCAACCTTTGCAACGGTTATATTCCCAATATTTGCACCAGCCTTAAATTGAGGAATAAATCCATACTTTTCCTCATATTGTCCTTTCTTTTTTAGAAGGTAATTTTGAAAGGAGAAAAAGAACTTTATGCAGTTCATATTTCGCAGTCCCTCAACATTGCTCCAGCTTAAGACTACTTCATCTCCGACGTACTGGTAAATTTCGGCATTAAACGGCGGAATAACTTTGTTTACATCAAGAAAACAATCCTGGATCATTTCACTGAACTTTAAATGTCCCAATCTTTCAGCATAAGTCGTTGAGTCTTTTAAATCCATAAACAAAAATATTCTTTCCTCAATACTCGGCTTTCGAAACTTACCTAAGAGCATCGGTACCAATATCCCGGGTCCAAACTTATTGTTCATCTGCTTTATAAAGCTGATGATAACAATCATGACTGCTGTGTAAATTGACGATGCATAAAACATGTTTTCGGAAAACAAGTCAGTGTACCTCAAAATTGGATTATTAACGAATTTTACATCCATAGATGTTCCAATCACGAAACCAATAAATGTGACGAGATACCATGTAGCCAGGTATAGTACTCCTTTTAATAGAATTTCAATCCCAAGTGACTTACCTCTTAATTTTTTTCTAGAAAAAAATCAATTGTGCCGAGTATTGTTCCAAAGATAGCAGCAGCAATAATGGCTACAATAATATTTTCGATAATGTTAACTTCGACTTTTTGAGGGTAAAGACTTGTAATGGCTTTTGAAAAGAAATAAAGAAGAGTAAAGAGAAATATATATGCGATAACCCAGAAATTTATTTGGATGCCTATATCAGACAACAAAGGATATTTTAAGTAAAGCCTTCTTGCTGTACTTGTATAATCAAGCTTCATAAGCCTGCTCAGGATTGATCCGGAAAGATTGAATATTTAACCAATTCTAGATTTATCTATAACGAACTTAAATGTGAATTGAAAATCATAATTATTTAAGCTAGTTTAATACAGTGATTTTTGCCGTTAAAGGCTAAAATGAACAAACTTATCTTTCACGTTTTCTTTTCTTTGAAACCTTATGTTCCGAAGGGATTTAATCCCGACGTGACAGCAGGCCCCGCAAAACTTTACCAGAATATTTTTTATAGGAAGAGATTATGAAAACAAAAATTATTTTTTTCATTTCACTTTTCCCGATGTGCTTAATATCCATGTTGTTAAGAGCGCAAGATATCGGTGTCCATAAATTTATTGGTAAAACAAAAAATGAAGTGATAAAAGCTTATGGAAATCCTGTTCACCAGGATAACAGCAATCCGTCAATGGTCTGTATGTTTTATCAGAATAAAACAAAGCGCATGATATTTGTTTCCGATCAGGATGGCGTTTATCAATCTGAAGCAACCGCAACTTATGATACAGAAGAGAAAGCAAAAGGCGAAGTTGATACTTTTATTTCCGGTTCAGTTGCAGATGGATTTATGGTTGACACGGTTTCAATAAATGATTTTCAAGTTTATAAAACCGGCGTAAAGGCAGATCTACAAATAACTGAAAATAAAATCACAAAGAATTTTGATGTGAGCGTTAAGGCTCATAGGTCAGAAGACTAGAAGTAAAATTTGCCATTACTGTTAATCAGGAAATAGATATTTACCTCTAAGTAAGTCGGTAGTGTAACCTTCTGCCAAAACCGCTTAAAAAAATGCGATAAATAGTCTCACATTTATTGCATAAAATTTGTTTCAATAAGGGGATGAAGAATCCTTTTTCAAAATTATCATTGGTTTTTTTTGTAACACTTATTCCTTTAATCAGTTGTGGCAATAACCCGGTTTCAGATAATAAAACTAATTATTCGGATGAGCTGGGGAAAGAAGTTCATCGACTTGTAAATATACACCGTATTAGTATTGGACTCCCCGAACTTGAATGGAGTGAAATAATCGCAGCAGAATGCAAAACACACAGCAGCAATATAGCGAACACGGGAACGATAAATCACGATGGTTTTTATGAGAGAATTGATAGAATAAAGGAAAAGATTCCCGTTAGCTGGGCAGGTGAAAATGTTGCACAAAACTGGAGTACCCAGGCAGCAGTTGAAAGCTGGTTAAACAGTCCCGGCCACAAGAGTAACATTGAAAGCAATTCCAATTTATCAGCTGTGGGAATTGCATTTGATGAAGACAGTGCAATGTATCTGACACAAATATTTATTAGAAGTAGTGAATGAATAAGTATCTTTAATTAGAAATTAAAATTTATTTTTTCATAAAAACAAAAAGCGTAAAAATGAAAAAAGTAATTCTTCAAGTGCCAGCAATAATTGTATTTTTAACTGTCTCTGCTTATTCACAAATCACTATTCAGGTTGGTGCCGGATTGGGTGCAACTGCTCCGGCTGGCAATTATACCGGGACAACAATTGATTTTTACAAAGGCACCCAGTACGGCCTTGGTACAGGATTTAACTTACATGCAAAAGCAAGAGTAGGTTTACTCGGTTTCAATTTATTTGGGATGATTGACTATTCAACTTTAAGCAGCGGTGAGGGAGAGGGTGAACCTGGGAAAGGAACAGTAAAAAACTCGCACAATATTTTTTCACTTAAAGCGGGACCTGAGTTCAACATTTCAATTCCTTTATCTCCAATTGGCTTTTATTTAGACGGATTTGTATCGGTAAATACCATTAGCGGAAAAGTATCATTTCAAGGTTTAACAAAAGTCCCCAGCGGTGAGTACGATATTGAATCCGCAACGAGATTTGGTGTTGGTGCAGGCGGAGGAGTACTTTTAGACATTCTTCCGGTGGTTACTTTAGATTTTGGACTACATTATAACGCCTACAACTTGTTCGGCAAGCAATATACGGCAAATGTGACTTCGCACGAAAGGCTAGATGCATACACTTCTTTAAATGATGATAAAGATCCATTTTTCCAGGAAGGGGATGATGATCACATCATCGGCGAGTCACGCTCGATGAATGCATGGCAATTTACCCTGACTGCGATGATAGGATTATAATCTTATAGCTTACTCTCTGGTATAGGTTTTAACTCCCCCATCATCGTAAATCTGTTCAAAACCAATAACAGAATTATTTTCCTTGATAAATCTTACGCGGAAGTAATCGTATATCTCTACTATAAAATAATTTTCTGAGATTACAATCATTTTCATTTTTGATCTATCACCATATTGGTAATACATACCTCCATTTTCATAATAAATTGTTCTGTCTCCGTATTTGCCTGCATACGATATTAAAATTGATTCATCCACGTTAACAGCATTTCTCCTGGCGTTTAGTCCGTCAATAATCCATTTAAGTTTTTTCTTTTCTTTTTCATCTGTTTCTATTTTAACCAATTTATTTAGTGCTTCTATGTGAGCAACGGTTAAGGCATTTTTCGAATCTATTTCAATATGAGGTTTCACACCTATGCCTTCCCAACCTGCTTCAGTGGCAGAATAGATTTGCTTCCAGGAAGGAATAAGCATTATTAATCCGTAACCAATAGATTGAATTTCAACGGGGTTTTGTCCACCACGGGTTGTTTCACCAATAATTGTTGCTTTGTTAAATTGTTTCATATAATGTGCAAAAGCTTCCGCTCCCGAGAAAGTAGATTTTGATGTGAGAATGAAAACCGGAATATCAGTTAACAACTTACCGGGCACATAAGATAGTGTCTGTGATTGATAATACTCATCTTCATAGCGCGAGTAAGTTGTGGATAGTGTAATAGATTCATCACTATCAAAAAAATAACTAATTAAAAATGTAACCATTTCATCCCATCCTCCGCCATTATATCTAAGATCAATAATTAAAGCGTCGCAATTGGAAATAAAACTCATAGCAGCAACTGCCGTTTCGCCCGCATACTTTGGAGGAAAGAAAATTCTCAAATCTAAATAACCGATGTTACCCTGTAGAATCTTAATCTCGTTAAATCCAAAATTCTTCTTTCTTTCGTCTTCAATCATTTGTGGTGTAAGATAGCCGGTTTCTTCTCCTTCTTCATTTTCTTTCCCCATTTCATCAGCCATTTGCGGATCATAAAATATTCCAAGGTGCTTGTCACCCCTTAGAATTTCCAGATCTCTATCCAATTGATCTGCAAATGCTTGCGGTGATTTGGACATGGTATAATTACCCTCTTCAAAATTTTTAAATAATCCTCTGCAGATATCGCTATTATATTCCGGGAATGCATGTATCTCATCGAGTTTCTCGCAAATTGTATTTATTATTTTCCGCTGATCATCGAGAGAAAGAATATCGGTTTCCTGTGCAAAAGCATATTGAGAGAGCATCAAGAGGGTAAAAATAATTACCGGAAGTAAACGGTTGAGTATTAATAAATCAATGTTTTTAACTAATGATATTTCACCTTTTGATTTCATTTGCCTGCCCCTTCAATTCACTTTAATACATTAACCTTTAGTATGTAGTATTTCTAACTTATAAATCTCAAACGAAAATAATACAGGCTTTATGATGTAAGGTAAATAGAAAAGCTAAAAGATTTATTTTATTATCAAGCAGTAAGCACTTGCTCCTTGGTAGAATTTAAATATGCATTATAGTCGTGGTAAACTGCCCCTTCAGGTAACCATTCCCAAAGTGTGCCGAGGTCTTCTTTTATTTTGTAAAAATAGTATTGTGGGATCTCATCAGTTTCCTGTTCAAAGTAATCACGAAACTGCCGATCGGTTTCAAGTCTTTGAAGTATATCGGTAAAGAACTTAACCCTGCCCTGACCTTCTGAAGAAATTGCACGCACTACGTTCATCCAACCGGGAATAGAAAACTTGTTGGCTCTGAACCTTCGGGCAATTGCTTTTTTAGAAAATGAGTGCTGAAGCAGATCAATAAAATATTTATAAAATTCCGGATAGGAATAATTTTTTGGTTTAACGTTCATTGCAGAACTATTATCTAAAAAATGCAGCGGAAATCCGAGAACTCGGTTGGCTTGCTGAAATTCTAAATTAAGTGGTGCAGCCTCGCCAAAAGCGGAAAGTAGAGAATAGCCGGGAAAAGCCCCGGGTGAAAGATCTATAAACTTTTTTGTCAATTCAAAAGGTTCTTCCCCCTCATCACTATCAAGCCCCAAAACGAAATTTGATTGCAGATATGGAGCATAATTCATGATCATATTTATTTGTTCAGAAACCTGTTTTACTTTATCCATACCGACGTAGTTACCAGATCGGGATTTATTGCCCATATCGTACCATGATTCAATTCCCGGTAATAGAGCTTTAAATCCATTTCTTTTAAGCCTCTTCATGTGAGCCTCAGTTAAAATTGAAAGACTGCTCTCTGCAATAAAGTCTATGCTGTTTGGGGGCACGACTTCTTCTATTGCGTCCATGCACTGATCAAAGCGAATTCCAAAGTTTGGATCGTGCCAGCCAACTCGCGGGCGTTTAAATTTTTGCAAAAGGAACATCAGGTCTTCCTTCATTACATCAAAATCCAACTGTTGATAGGGGACTTCAGCATCTATACAAAAACTACATGTATACGGGCAGCCGAGACTTGCGATCATAGGCACAATCTTAATCCATGGTGCCTTATTTAGAGTAGGTTCAATGAACTTCCATCGTGCTCTTATTCCCGGTAAGTTCTTTGGCTGTATTTCATCGGACAGATGTAATCCAAAAGGACGATGTTCCGAACAATCGTACAAAACCTGTTTGATGATTTCTTTATCGGTAAAACCAAGAACGTAATCAAAATATTTTTGTGAATCCTGTGGATAACAGCGTGCGTGCGGACCGCCAATTGCTGTGATTATACCTTTGCTTCTTAATATATTACTCAAGGCGTATGCCAGATGTGCTGCCTGAGTGAAGGCCCCGATAAAGACCAGATCAGTATTTCCCGGCAATTCTTCGAGTAGATTCTCAAATCCGGTGTAGCACAAAAAAGTAACATCGTGTCCTTCTTCTTCACACCATACGCCTAAAACCTGGGGCATAATGCTGGCAAGATTTGGATACATCACACGTGCCCAAAGCGCTTTTGTTGGACCTTTACTTACAAGATCTATAATTCCTATTCGCAACTTTTTTTTCAAGATTCCTCCAGTTTGAAGTTATTTAGTTCATTTATTTGGCGAATTAAATGTTCTAGTCCCTCCATCTGAAAAGTTGCGTCGGAAATTCATCTTCTTAAATGGCAGGCATCCGTAAAGATGAGTTTAAGAGAATAGCAATTTAATTGAGGGCTGAGATACCTAATATTTTTTTACGAGTATACGTCTCATGCAAGATAATGTTATTTCAATACTACTCGCAAGTTAAGTTTTCGTAAAAGTTGTGTAAAAATACTTAAATAGTTGTTAGTGTAAAATAAAAGTAAGCGGATAAAAATTTTAAGCTTAGTGAATGTAAAGATACTAACAATAGTTTTTGATTAGTAAAAAAACTCAAAGCAGCGTAAAAACTAAATGAATCGCTTCAAATTTTACCAAGGGGCATAATTGCCAATGGATTTTCGTTTTCAGGCAAACGAAGAATATTTTTTAAGGCATCATCTTTGAATGCGCCAATCATCACGGTTCCTATTTCAAGAGAAAATGATTGAAGATAAATGTTTTGTGCAGCAGCTCCGACTTCAATGTTAACATATCTTTCAGTCCTGCCGCCATATTTTACGGCGGTTCTTTCATACACAGCGGTTATTAAAATTATCGCGGATGAACTTTCAATTGCATCTTGTCTTAATGCTGCATTTGAAATATCTGGTCGTTTATCACCCTTGCTAATTTTCTTTAATGTATGATTTTGCGGTTGATATTTATATAAACCAGGGACTAAATCTTCTACATTACTTACTGCAATGTAAATTTCAAGCGGATACAGAGCGCCTGCAGATGGAGCAGTTCTCAAATTGTATTTTTCTTCCGTAATCCCTTGTGCCGCCCAAAGAAGTTGAGAAATTTCCGAATTTGACAACGGTTCATTCATATAATTTCTAACCGATCTTCTTTTAAGCAGTGCTTCTTCTATTGAAACTCCGCTTTTGAATTTTGGTTGGGAAAGCTCGACTACTTCCGAATGAGAATTTTTCATATTAGTTTTTCCCTCCTCCCCTTGGCAAAAGAAATTGAAGCAAATAATTAAACTTATGAAAGAAATAATTATGAGCGGTTTGAATAATTTTATCATCACATCCTCCCGATTAATTATTTTCTTAAAAGAAATTTAGTTAAACAGCATTCCACACAAATAAAACTGTTAGCACACCTGCTACAAAGTTTGCAATTGTCCATCCAATCCTCAGCGGAGCAGGAGTTAAAGGATAACCGGCTTTTCTCCGGTTACTGGTCCAAAACCAAAAACTCAAACTATGATAAATTAGAATAACGCCCGGAAACCAGGCTAATTTATAACCCCAATCTGTTCCGAGAATGAGTCCAAGAGCGGCAAGTCCATATATCCATCCAATTATAGAATCAGCCACGGCAATTGCATGTTCATACACCATATATTCCTTAGGCATGTTCAATTCTTGAAGACCAATTTTAGTAGCAAATTCCCAGTTGACAATGGAGACTAGTTGTCCAATCCAGTGAAAAAGAAAACCCACAACGAAAATTAAAATGCCAATTACAATGTTGTCGTATGGAAATAAATGATTCATACTTGCCTCTAAGGATTTATTAAAAGTAAATTCCATTTATACGTAAAAATCCGTACACCATAGATGATGCACCCCAATACATAAAATTACCCCAATAATATGTATAGTAAGCTAAAGGACCACAGTTAGGATAAACGTATTCTTTTTCTAAAAACCAGAGTACTGTATTTATATAAAGCTGAATTGCACCCGCAACAGCAAGTAAAGTATAACCCCATGGTTTCGCTGACACAATTCCAATTACTGCAACGATAAAAACAGGTAAAAATAACAACAAATCAGCCCACGCCATGCCATAAGCGGATTTAAAATGTGTTTTGTCGCGCCAGTCTTCGTTTTTGCCAATTAAAATATTTTTTGCTTTTTCCCCTTCTGGCTGTAGTAGAAGAACCAATTGAGCATACAAAAGAGGCATACAAGTTGCAAATCCAAAGATTACAATTATCCAGGTTACTATTGTTGGTTCAAACATTTTCGGTTTTATTTTAAAAGATGACTAGCATTTTTTGTCAAATCTGGTCGCACTTTTGATAATCTTTTGAGTCCTGCAATAACACTTTTTTGCAGACCTTCAAAATCCAACTCATTGCCCCCGCCCTCAGAATAAGAGATCAGAATTTTATGATACTCATTTGCTAGCTGTTCACTTTGCGCCATTATTTCACCCATTGCTTCAGGCGTGTTCCACCCGATTCCACCTGATTCTTCAGTTACACTAAGCATAAGCCGTCGCATTACAATACGTGCTGATTCAATATCATTTTCTGCCAGTCTGGAAACTACTTCGCCGAAGGTTATTACAACACGATTTTTAAGTCCCTCGTCAGTAGTCACTAGAATCGATAGAAGTACATTTATGACCTTTATCGGCGGGAGATTGTGGATCTCCTTCAGACTTTCTTCAAAATTGTCCAGATTTAAAAAATCGAGAACTTGTTCTTTAAAAGCTTGCTTGGTTATTTTATTTGTTGGCACGGTTATTCTTTTTAAATTGAATAATAAATAAAACAGAATTCAGTTTACACCGGAATTTTTAGAATATCATCTTTATTAAACCCATCATGCAAATCCTGTATTAATCAATAAGCAAAAATAGTTATGTCTGAAAAACCAAACACAAAAAGCACATTATTTCAAAAATTTCTTTCATTTACAGAAAAAGCAGGAAACGCTCTGCCACATCCAGCAACTTTGTTTGCCATATTTGCTGTATCTGTAATTATAATTTCATTTATTGCATCGCTTTTAGGCTGGCAAGCTGTTCATCCCGGCACAAAGGAAATTATCGAGCCGGTTAATCTTCTTACTGTAGAAGGTTTACATCGCATAATTTTAGAGATGGTAGATAACTACACCAGCTTTGCGCCGTTAGGAATGGTATTGGTTGCAATGATTGGAATCGGTGCGGCAGAAAGCAGCGGATTAATTGGTGCTGCCATAAGAATGCTGGTACTATCTGTCCCACAGAGATTGTTAACATTCGTTTTAGTTTTTGCCGGCGTGCTTTCAAATGCTGCAAGCGATGTAGGTTATGTTCTTCTTATTCCTTTGGGTGGAATAATATTTTTAGCTGTTGGCAGGCATCCTATTGTGGGGATGGCAGCTGCATTTGCTGGTGTCTCCGGCGGTTTCAGTGCAAATTTAGTTTTGGGAACTGTTGATCCTTTGTTAGCCGGGCTATCTCAAGAAGCAGCACATATTATGGACCCGGCTTATACAGTCAACCCAACTGCAAATTATTATTTTATGGTTGTTTCAACTTTTATTATTGCTATTACAGGAACATGGGTAACGGAGAAAATTGTTGAACCGAGGCTTGGTAAATACGAAGGGGAGGAGACCGATGAAAAAATTGAACATCTTTCAAAAAATGAAAAGAAAGGACTGTTTTACAGTCTGGTAGCTGGGGCAGTAATATTAATTATTATTCTTTGGGGAATGATTCCCGCCGATGGATTTTTAAGAAGCGCTGACGGGGACATTTTGAACTCACCATTAATTAAAGGTGTAGTGGCATTGCTGTTCATTGTTGCAACTGTAATGGGATTGGCATACGGTTTTGGTTCCGGTACTTTTAAGAATGATTCAGATGTAGTAAACGGAATGGCTAAAGCAATGAAGTCTTTGGGACTCTATTTAGTGCTGGTATTTTTTGCAGCGCAGTTTGTTGCTTACTTTAAATGGTCTAACATCGGAATGATAATGGCGATCAGAGGCGCGGATATTTTATCTTCTTCCGGGCTTGGTGTCATTCCTTTGATGATATTGTTTATTATTCTTTCTGCATCAATTAATATGTTAATGGGCAGTGCCTCTGCAAAGTGGGCTTTGATTGCACCGATTTTTGTTCCTATGTTTATGCTTTTAGGTTACTCACCCGAACTTACGCAGGTTGTTTACAGAATCGGAGATAGTATTACAAATCTAATTTCCCCGATGATGAGTTTCTTTGCGCTTATTATCGCATTCTTCCAAAAATATGAGCCCAAAACCGGTATCGGAACGGTTATCTCAACAATGCTTCCTTATACAATCTTTTTCTTCATTGCCTGGACAGTATTATTAATAGTCTGGATCTTGTTAGGCTTGCCATTAGGTCCTGATGCAGGATTGTATTATGGGGGATAAGAGATTTGTTTTTGATATATAAACAGATCTTACTTTTTATTGTCTATAATGCTCTGTTGTATTCTGCTTATTAAGCTGTGGGGGGCAATTCTTCCGCAGTCTCCGTTTCCAAGTGCATCGGGTGCACACAAACGGAAACACCACGGTGTTCTATTGTTTGTAAGTGGGCATCCTAAGTAAGTGTATTCTTTTAATCCCCTCTTAGGTTGTATTTGCTTTTTGATTAATGCCATTTTTATTCTCTTTTAACAGTTCAGATATAATAAATAATAATCAGGTAATGAAACTTACGGAATATTTATAATTGTATTAATCACAAGTAAACACTTAATATATATTAATTGTTTTAGGAATAAGTCATAAAAATACTTTATGTATATTTAAGACGAAGGGCACATCAATAATTTTTCAATGAGGTAATTATGAGGAACATTCTAATAAATTGTTTTTTAATCTTTATCCTGTCTGGATTCATCCAATCAGGTGTATTGTATGGGCAAAATTTAAAATCAATTGAATCAAAACAAAAAGATAAAAGACGGACAGAGGATGAGAAGGAAATCATCGCAACCATAGAACGTTTCTTAGTTGCTGCAGGGAACTACAATCTTGAAGCTATGGATGAAATGATAATTGAAAATGCTGTTGTAGGAATAGTAAGACTTAATGATGGCAAATGGGAGACCGCTACCATGCCTATCGAGGAATATTTTGAGGGTGTAAAAAACAGAAAGCTTCGACCATATTTTGAGCCTGTGATAGAATATACTATTCATATTGATGACGGGAATTTAGCATTTGTAAGAGCTGATGCACTCCTGCACTCTTATGGTGTGCCGCAATCGCATAACATTGATTACTTTACATTGATAAAAGAAGAGAGTCTTTGGAAATTTTTAAGCCTGGCTTATACTGCAACTCCAATCCCGGATGATGAACGAGTGTTTGATCTGAATATCTTCGGAAGAAGTTATGCTCAGGCATGGTGCAGCCAAAGACCCGAATTTGTTTCCCTGTTTTATTCAGAAAAAGGATCATTGACCGTGAACGATGGAACGCCTGCTGTTGGCAGAGATGAAATTTCAAAAGTTGCAGAAAGTTTTATGACTGCATTCCCTGACATAATTGTTTCAATGGATAGTTTGGTTAAGACCGCAGGAGGTGTTGAGTTTCATTGGACATTTACTGGCACTAACACGGGACCGAATGGTACAGGGGAAAGAGTAAAAATCAACGGCTTCGAGCTTTGGCAAATTAATGATGAAGGACGGATTGAAGAATCAAAAGGTAATTTTGATGCTGAGGAATATGAAAGGCAGGTTAAGAATGGAGTTGACAAATAATTAGTAACCTCCGTACGTATACTAAAGTAAAAATTTGGTTGTATGTATGACATTTATAATTTTTCAATAAAAAATTGCAATTAAAAGGAGGGGCAGATGAAAATTGCATTATTAGGTTCCACCGGATTTTTGGGGAGGGAAGTTCTTAAGAAAGCATTGGATGGTGGATATAAGATAAAAACACTCGTTAGAAACCCGGACAAATTAGGTAATTTCAAAAACAGGGTGGAATACGTTAAGGGAAATGTCAATGAAACTGATAAACTTGAAGAAACTGTTAGCGGGACAGAAGCTGTAATATCGATGGTTGGGCCTCCCATGAAGAATCCCGGTGATCCGCAAACATATAAGGCAGCAATGGAACAGCTTGTTGTTATTCTGGAAAAGAATAACATAAGAAGATTCATACATATCGGTGGTGCGGCACATTCAGGAGGAGAAAATGAAAGTTGGTTCATAGGCAGAAGAATTTTAAGATTAGTTTTAAGCATTATTGCCAGACCAGTACTTGTTGCCAAGCATTTAGAATGGGAAGTTTTGAAAAAATCAGATCTTGACTACACGCTCGTCAGACCACCTGGAATTATGAAGAAAGTATTTAAGGGTAAAGGAACAGTTGCGGACGAAAAAAATCTACCGAGGACAAAAGTGAATGTTGAAGATCTTGCCGTCTTTATTGTTGAACAGATAAATTCAAATGAGTGGATACGAAAGGCACCGCTTGTAGCCGCGGGTAAATAAAATCCTTTTGTCTTTCCTAAATGAAGAAACGATGAAAAGTAATCCACCAGATAAATAATCCCAATCCAAAATTTATATGATTGCCAAGATTAGTTATTACAATATTTAATCTATTAGGAGCTTTCGAAGCCAAAAAACCAATACCGATGCTGGGGAAAAGCCAGAACCAAGGTAGAATAACTGTTGCTGTTCCAAATATCAGCGGCATCCATATTTGATCACGAATTATCGGAATTTTTAATTCCATAAAAAGATAAATTCCTGATAAAACGATACCAATTAAATAGTGAGAAACAACAGCCCAAAACTTTTCATTATTTAATGCCGGTGTTTTGTTAATATCTGTATGTATATACTTTCCCCTAAACAAGTAAAGAAACCATCGTCCAATAATTTCAGGTTTAATGAAAGATTTCATTACATTCCTTTTAATCAGAAATCCGGCTGCAAGGTCCATAAAATAGGTTGCAAAAACGCCCATCAATATCATTTCAATTAAAATCACTTCCCTTTCATCCTTTAATGAAGAATCATAATAATATAAAAAATGTTTTATTCAGTTGAGATCAAAGGAAAAATATAACTAAAGTTAATCTGTGGTTTTACTTACAAAAAATTATCAATAGAAAACCTTCTCCAATGTTTTGCGATTATTTAGGGATTAAAACATCCATTTGAGAAAACAGATCTTTAGTTGTTTTACCCATAAGTTTATTTGTAATTAATTGAGGTTTAACATTGACATTATCTGATAAAATATTCGAGATTCGATAAATTCAGTTTAGTGTTTTAAGGGTAAGTTATTGATCAATTTTTTGACAACCAGTACAAAGCAGCACATATCTCAGCCCAATTTTTGATTTAATATTGCAAACCGATACACTTTTGAATTTTTTCCTGCAATTTTTACAATAAATTATTCTATTTGTAGCATCTTTTCCATAATATTTTTCTTCCGGTTTATATCCTTTTAACAGTATATTATGCCAAAAAACATTTTAGAACAACAGGATAAGCGAATTATTAAAGTTGCAGTCTACAACATTGATATATTATTATTGCTAAATAAATTACTCGTCATTTCCTATAAGCGCGCATTTATAATCATCATCCCAAGTTCCATTCCCAAACCCTTATCTTCGAAAGGTCCATCGGTGTCTGTTCGTTCCACTATAACAAGTTTCAAGTCTTGTATAATCAACAACGTCTGTACACCGCCTAAACCGGTGTGACCATAAATCCGATGGTCTCCTATCATCTGTGATATAGCTGATCCTTCTGGCAATATTCTCCACATGTATCCATAGCCGATCCCCATTTTGCTATCTACAACAGAGTAAATTGTTGTGCTCTCATTAATCCAATCGACGGGGATTATTTGATTACCATTCCAATTTCCATTCTTCTGAAAAAGCGCACCAAAACGTGCCATGTCTCTGGTACTCATTCGAAACGGATAAGCCGGATGCATTGATTTTTCTAATTCGTACTGATAAAAGCAGTTTTCAACACGAAAGTCCTGCATACCGATCGGTTCAGCAATTTTTCTATTAAATTCCTCGAATATTTTTGTGCCGGTTTCCTGTTCGAAAATTACACCAGCAACGTTGAAGTCCCAGTTATTATAATAATAAAATGTTCCCGGAGTATGACTACCTCTTGATGGACGCAATTGAATCATAGTCTGATCTTCTGCTGCAGCTTCATGATAAATTCCTGATCTAGATTTAATTAAATCCCTAACAGTTGCTTGTTTTTCTTCATTAGTAAGGCTCGGTGGAATGTCATCAATGTTCAAATCTTCCATTGTTGCATCCAGATTAATATTCCCATTATTTACATGAATTCCATACAACGCACTTAAAAGTGGTTTTCTTATTGAATGGGTCCAGTAATTTTTGGTAACATTCCCCCAGGAAAACAAAATTTTACCATCGTAAAGTGCCATCACGGCATCGAAACCGGTTTGCTCTGCAAATTGCTTTACCTCTTCAAGCTTTTGAGATGAGTACCCCACATCTTCAGGACTGACATATTCAAGTTCATTTGGATCAGGAACCGGGGCCACAGGTTCATCAGAGCAACTACAAAAAGGAAATATTGTTGAAATCACCATCAACGTATAAATGAATTTAATATAACGGGCGTTTTCTGGATTCGATTGTTTCTTTTTCATTTTCTTTCTCCTCATTATCGCGTTATAATAAATAATAGTTTTAATTAGCATAAGAATCCCTGCCAGTGGTTACAGACAGGGATTCTTCAATATTAGATATAATGTTCTCACCAAAGTAATCAGAAGCCGGATACATTGATATTTCCATTTGTTGTCCTCAGGGAAATAGTACCATTACCGTTTCCGAGTGTTCCTTGAAGCTTTCTGTTTGTTTCAACCTTGTTGTGGAGTATTAGATTCTGGGTTGTGATGCTCCCATTTTCAAGTCTTGCGTAAAATTCAGCAGAAGTATTTTGCGGAACATCCAGCTTAATACTACCGTTCTGTGAGCTTAAATCAACCGTACCGTTCTGAGGGACGGATAATTTTCCGCTTATACTTCCATTAACATTTTCAACAAATATGCTCAGGTGTGAAGGAACGGTGATTTTATAATCTACATTATAGCTTTTTCCATCAGAATAACCAGGTTGAAGGGTCTTTATAAGCAGCTCATTTGAGTTTTTGTCTATCTCAACCTGTACATCCTTTAGACCTGCTTTAGCTTCGGAATATGTATCAGCACTTACTTCTTTTTCACCGGATATTGTAACCTGATTCGTTCCCGAAACAGAAACTACATTAACAGCACCATTAATACCATCAACTCTCAATGTGAGTTGAGTGGTCAAATCAACATTATAAGAAAAGGTCTCGTTGGCTTTAGCTTTAATGTTTACAATATTTCCAGGACCCGTCACATCTGCGTTTGGATTTACCGATATATCGGCGCAGCCGAAGTTAATCAGTATTGTAAATAATGCAACGATTGCCAATGCGAATTTGTTTGTTGTGGTTCTCATTTTATCACCTCTTTATTTTAATTAAATTGATTATTATTTGATGAAACCTCTATCAGGGCTTTCATTTTCTCATTTAATAAGCTCGAAGGCAGTGTTCCTCTTACCTGATCAATAAGATTTGTCTTGCTAAAGAATAAAAACAAGGGAAGTACATCCAAATCATACTCTTTACTGATTCCTTTACACGTATCAGCATCCACCATTACAAATTTTATTTTTCTTCTGTATTGGAGGGCTAAATTCTCAAGGATCGGGGCCATGATCTGACAACTGCCACACCAGTTTGCGATAATTATTAAAACCATTAAACCGTCGTTTTCGTCCATTACTCTCTTGTATTCCGATGTTATTTCAATTATTCCTTTAACCGAGCAATTCATTTTTTCAATCTCCGATGATTTTTGTTTGTTAATCTCTGGTTCAAGTAGCCAATCGACATACCAAAAAAATATACTCTGTGTCCAACTCACGTTAAGGCATTGTTATATAATGTGTTATGGATATATAAAGATGGGCTTTTTAACTTACAAGATCCAGTTCGGATTTATGAAATATCAAAACTTTATGATATATCATAAATTATTTTGGCTTCTGAATGCCGAGTTTCTTCATTCTTGACACCAGGGTTTGAGGATTAATATCCAAAATTCTTGCCGCGCCTCTTTCACCGCTAACTTTCCATTGAGTGGTTTCCAGTACTTCAATAATATAATTCCTTTCCATCTCCTCCAGTGGAAGGATTTTAGATTTGGAAGGACTCAAATCTGTTTCGGAAAGCCAATCCCCCAGAATCAGCTTATTTCCCTTACTTGTTATTACGCCTCTTTCTATGATATTCTCCAGTTCTCTGACATTTCCCGGCCAGTCATAACTTTGTAGTTTCTCCATCACTTCTTGAGTGATAATCTCAACTCTTTTTCCTGCTTTAACATTATATTTTTTCAGAAAATGATTGACTAACAAGGGAATATCTTCTTTGCGTTCCCTTAGAGAGGGAATTTTAATTGGAAACACATTTAATCGATAAAAGAGATCTTCTCTAAATAAACCTTCTTTTACTTCTTTCTCAAGTTCTCTATTAGTTGCAGCTAAAACTCTGACATCGACCTTAATTGTATTGGGATCTCCCAGGCGCTCAAACTCACCTTCCTGTAAAACGCGGAGAAGTTTAGTCTGCAATTCGTACGGCAGTTCACCTATTTCATCAAGAAAGATTGTTCCTCCGGTAGCAAGTTCGAAGCGACCTATTTTTTTTGATGTGGCCCCGGTAAATGCTCCTTTCTCATGACCAAACAGTTCACTTTCAATCAAATTCTCAGGGAGTGTCGCACAATTTACTTTTACTAAAGGTCTGTCGGATCTCCTGCTTATGCTATGAACAGCCCGGACAAGCAGTTCTTTGCCGGTCCCTGTCTCACCAAGAATAAGCACCGTAGAATCTGTTGAAGCTACCTGTTCAACACTGCTGAGGACTTTATTAAACTTATCACTCGTACTGATTATGTTTTCAAAGTTATGTTCAACTTTCAATTCACTCTGAAGATAGATATTTTCTTCGTGAAGACGATTTTTGAGCAACTCAACCTCGTCCAAAGCATCGCTTAGTTTTTTTGCGGCTTCAGTTCTCTCTGCAACTCTTTCTTCCAGCTGCTTTTTCTTTTTTTCAAGCCGATTAATTCTGAGTCTGTATCCCAGATATAAAACAGAAAGGATAACAATTGCCGTTAGGATCTTAAACCACATTGTTTGCCAGAATGGAGGAATAATAATAATATCAATAGAAGCCGGGACTTTACATACCACACCGTCACTGCTCATAGCCTTTACAAGAAATTTATAGTTACCCGGTTGCAAGTTGGTATACGTTGCAAAGCGATTTTGTCCTGCTCTTCTCCAATCACGATCGTAGTTTTCTAACTTAAACTCATATGTTATTTCCCGGGGGCGGCTATAATGCAATCCAACATATTCTAAGGTAATATCATTTTGATCATATGATAATTCGATTGCTTCTGCCAAATTAATATGTATCTGTAAGGGTGAATCTCCACCGACAGGTAAAGATCTATCAAACAATTTAATATCGGATAGAACGACCTCTGGAGGGAAAGGATTGTCCACTAAGTCTTTCGGATGAAATCTGTTAAAACCATTTATACCGCCGAAGTACATTTCGCCGTTTGGTCCCTCAGACGCGGCACGCATATGGAAGAGTCCTGCCTGAAGACCCTCCGATACGGTATAGTTCCTAATTGATTTTTTTTCGTAGTTAAATTTTGATATACCTCTTTCTGTACTTAACCAGAGGTTGCCCGATTCATCTTCAAGAATGTCTTTGATTGAATTATGTGGAAGACCATCTATTTCTGTAAAAATTTCTCGATCTCCTGTTTCTCTGTTGAAAAGATTTAGTCCTCCGTTATATGTCCCGATCCAAAATCTTCCCCTACTATCTTCGTATATACTTACAATAATATCAAACCTGCTCTTTCTATCTAAAAAATGCTGAAATGTTTCAGAATCGGGTAAGAATTTATCGAGTCCTCCTAAATCTGTTCCAATCCATAGACTTCCGAAGGAGTCTAAGTATAATTTATTGATCCGATTCAGGTTAAGACTGGTAGAGTCATTTGGATTGTGCAAGTACCTTCTATAAGAGATTTCATCCTCATCTATTGAGTTTAAATCAAGTTTTATTAACCCACCCCCATATGTTGCAATCCATAGATTATTAGAATTATCCTCAACCAATGACATTATTGAACCATTAACAATATTGCTATTATTTTCACGTTCAAAGTGGAATCGTTCAAATTTATTTGTGGTTCTATTGAGTCTATTCAGAATTCCGTTACCCGCTCCAATCCACAAATTATTTTGACTATCTTCAAAGATGTAACCGATTGAATTATCACTTATACTGACTGGGTCTCTGGGATTGAACACAAAGCTTTTAAAGATTCCGGTTTCCGGATCAAATCTATTTAAACCACCACCTCTTGTTCCTATCCACAATATTCCTTTGGAATCACTAAATAAGCACCACACCCAATTATTTGATAAACTATTTGAATTGCCACGGATGTTTTTATAATGTTTAAATTTATAACTATAGGGATCTAACTTATTTAATCCTGATAGCCAGCATCCAACCCAGAGCACACCGGTTTTATCTTTGTTCATCGATACAACATAATCGCTGCTAATACTTTCCGGATTATTAGGATCCGAACGGTAGTGAATGAATCCATCAGAAATGGCGTCATACAAATTCAATCCACCATAGCGAGACCCAGCCCAAATCCTGCCTTTTTTATCTTCAAAAACAACCACGATATTATTATGACTGAGACTGTTCGGAACATCAGGTACATTTACATAATTTTTCCAAAGGTGCTTTTTGTAATTGAATTTTGATAGACCTCCCGTTGTTGCAATCCACAGATTACCCGAGTGATCTTCAATTATTTCCTGTATAACGTTAAATATTAAGCTGTTTGGATTACCAGGTTCATTAAAATATCTGACTGATTTTCCGGTTTCCCGATCAAATTTATTTAAACCATTCGAAGTGCCAATCCATAAATTACCTTCACTATCCTCATAAATAATATTAACAGCATTACTGCTTAAACTGTAAATATCATCGGGGTCATTTCTATAATGAACAAATTCTTCTGATTCCCTATCAAATTTCTCCATCCCTTCTCCAATCACACCTAACCAGAGAGTACCTGAATTATCTTCATACAGGTGATAGGTGCCGTTACTCATTATACTGTTTGGATCGTTTTCGTCATGTATGTAATGCTTGAATGAATCCGTTTTTCGATCAAACTTTATCAGACCTTCCTGCCAGGAAGAGATCCAAAGATCTCCTAAATGATCCTCAATTACCCGGATAGGGTTTCTTGTATTAATACTATTACTGTCACCTGGTTCAGGTACATAAGTCTTAAAATTATAACCATCATACTTAACAAGCCCGTTTTGAGTTGTAAACCAGAGAAATCCTAAATGATCTTGAATAATGCATTTTATATGGTTGTTAGGGAGTCCATCGGCAACAGTCAAGTGCTCAAAAATTAATTCATCGGTTTGTGCAGGGGAATTACTTGATAGTAAAATGATGGGAATGAAAAACAGAAGATATGTAAATATTCGCGATCGCCTCACTGAACCCAGCTAATTTGATTTGTTAGCTTGATTATATTTTCAAACTTCTCAATTATTTGAGATAGTTGCAAGAAAAACCTCAATATAAAACTCTCTTTTTAGGTAAAAGGATAAACATTTTCAGGGAAACCATATATGCCGGAACGGGGAAGAAAATCTATCGCATTAAAAAGGATTGAAAGAAGAATTAATAATCCCAGGTACACAAGAAAGATAATTGCAACTTCTTTCCCGCTTTCAGGCTGTTCTTTTCCGAGCAACAGCTTAACAGGAAGAGTGATAATTTTTGAAATGAAACCTGGTATCGGGAGAAAGAAGGGAGCTTGTTCTTTGTAATTCTGATATTCGATAGGATAATTCTTTTGCATTTTTATTTCTTCAAGCAAAGCCATACAAATAATTATCAGTGAACTTATCAACCATGGAAGACTGCTTGGCATTTCATAAGTTAATTTAAATTGAATTAATGATGAATTTCGAATTAGGTAAATTAATAAACCGTAACTCCAAATAATCCATCCCAAATATTGTGGGTGTCTTGAGAATCGGTAAATCCAAAAAGTCGCAACTCCTTTTTTATCAAACCTTGCAAACATCCACGCCTGTGTGCCGAGAATAAATATTAAAATACCACTTCCCATAATTATGTAAGGGATAATTGTGGTTATATCAATCCCTATTAATGCCGGCAGATACACAGTAAGCATATAAGGCAGGTATGCAATATCACCTAGTCTTAGAATATCGTATGAAATATCAAGTATCGGCATCCAGACAATACGCATAGCTCCCAATCCGGCAAGAAAAAACATATTAAATGAAAAATGACCGAATACCGGAAGAAAAATTGCAATCGCACCTGCCGAGACCAAACCGCTTTTTCTGGTTATAAAACCAACGATGATCAGCACAAATATAATAGCAAGACAAGTGTAGCCAATAAACCGGATATAATACGATTGCATAAATAACTCGGTTTTGCTTTGATGTATTTCGTGGCCCGAGTCGTAGCCGGGGAAGTCAATAATATTTTGCAGAATTGAATTTAGTATTGAAGGCAATTCAACTGAAGCATATGTAAGCGCAATTGCGAAAACTATTGCGAGAAGAGTTAATGATAGATTGGTTTTGAGTGATAAAGTTCCTGTGTTCATCTTACTCCTTAACACATAAGACTATTTATTAAATCAAAAGAATAAATACAATAATCTAAACACACATTTATAATACTACAATTTACATGATGAAAACCGGCTGATAAATTTTAAGCGGTAAAATGAGCACGTTAAATTTATTCCTCTACAGGCAGAATAAGAGATCTAGATTTATTATCTCCGCCTGTTGATGTTTGCATATTAGAAGGTATATGTCCTACATCATTAAATGATACCAGCTTCATCGATCCATTTGGTCTTATTTTAACAATAGTCAAGCTGCAATTTCCGATTGTCATCTGAAGCCATGCCATAGTATTTACATTTAATACTTTTGTAACAAAGTAGCGTATAACATTTCCGTGGCATACAATAATATCATGTTTGTCTTTTTCATCCTGCGAAGGAATGAAATATTGCTTAAATGCTTTTTCAAGATTTTCAACGCACTCATTTAAATCAGTCTCGGATTCATCGGCTATTATATCTTCACGCCAGGTAGGTGGTGTGCACTCACGGATTAGTGTTGATTGTTGCAGACTGAGAACCGGGAATTCCTCATTAATTATCATAGCGGTTTGTCTGGCACGTGTCATTGTACTGCTGGTAATAGAGTTAAAATTTATCCCCATTGATCTAAGCCTTGTGGAGAGTAATCTTGTTTGTGCAATTCCAAGCGCAACTAATTCTTTCCCAACATCAGGATCTCTTTTATCTTCAGAATTATAATCACCGTGTCTGATAAGGTAAATTGTTCTCGATCCTGTTTGAATAGTCTGTTGTGCACTGATTTCTGGTAAGGAAGATATATAAAGGAGCACTGTTAATAATTTTATAACTAAAATTTTCATTTTGATTTATTCTTTTTAATAAAATGTTTTCCAATTCCGATTGAAAGAAATAGAAACCAGACTATGTAAAAAATCCACCAGTTTTCCATTTGCTGATTGAAGGCAAGTATTATTATCATTTGAAGCAAGAATGTAACGGCTACGCCGACAAAACCAATTGTTATAAACGGATTATTGTTCATTTAAAACATTATTTAATTAAGTTTATATTTTATCCACCAATAACATTTTCCAAAATAAATTTTTATTTCTGAAGAATACTTTTTAAAAATAACATTTAATTCTTCTTCATTGTAATAGTTTTTTAATATTCGATAAGTCGTTCCGTCGCCAAGTGTCCTGACTTTATAAGTATTCTCGTTTCCGTGTATCTTAATCAGTTCACCACCGATTGCCTTATTAAATACGTTATCTGTCATAATTACTATAGATTTTGTCTGAAGCTTTTTGTGAAAGGTATCTAAGAATGAATTTATTTGTGATTTATGGATGTGTGAAAACCAGAAGTTTGCTAGTCCCCCATTAAATTTTTCCCGGACATTTTTAAGTGAATAAGCATTATCGAGCATAAAATTTGCTTTAAGCATCTTCGCTTTTGCTACTTCAAGCATTTCAGCAGAACTGTCTACCGCGGTGATATTTTTTGCAGTTTGTGTAACTGTTTTGGTCCAGTATCCTGTACCACAGGCTATTTCTAAAACTGATTTATTTCTGAAAGAATTACGTATAAGATTTTTAATTTTTGCAAGTTCGCTTTGCCTTACAGGGTCATCCCGGTAATAAATTTGTTCATATTCTTTTGCACGTTTGCTGTAGTATTCGTTTATGTTGTTCATATTTAAAGGCAATTATTAATATTCTTGATATGGAAAAACATATTTAGCTGAAAATCAGCGTGTAATTTAATTAAAAATCAAAATTTATGATCCTGGAATTGTTGAAATGGAACGATAAGATTCTCTATCTTTGTTTAAATCATAAATCGTTACACCAATTAAATTATTTTTTAAAAGTATAAGATTTAATGTCTAAAATTTTGGTTTTATTTGCTCATCCTGCCCTGGAAAAGTCGAGGGTGAACAGAAGGTTAATAAAAGAAATTAGAAGTATCGAAAATGTTACTTTTCATGATCTTTATGAAGAATATCCCGATTTTTATATCGATACTAAAAAGGAACAAGGGCTTTTAACGGAAAATGATATTATTATATTTCATTACCCGATGTATTGGTACAGCACACCCGCACTACTTAAGCAGTGGGAAGATCTTGTGCTTGAACACAACTGGGCTTATGGCTCAAAAGGTAAAGCTCTGGTAGGAAAGAAACTTTTACAAGTTATTACAACCGGAGGATCCTCTCAAGCATATAAAAAGAACAGCTTTAATAGATATACGGTACGTGAGTTCTTAATTCCTATTGAACAAACCGCAGTGCTCTGCGGGATGATTTACCTGCCTCCATATTTAATACAGGGAACACATAAATTAAATAAAGATGAAATTGAAAACTATGCTCGGATATATCATCAATTTATATTCAATCTCAGTCAAGATGAGATTAATTTAAATACCTTAGTTAAATATGAAACCACCAACGAGTTTTTAGAAAAATTATTCTTAAATAAAAATGCATAACGATTCCTTTTTCTTTCAGGCGCTTGTATATTTAACCGCGGCAGTCGTTTCCGTTCCAATTGCTAAAAAGATAGGACTTGGTTCTGTACTTGGTTATTTAATCGCCGGGGTGATAATTGGTCCATTGGTACTTGGACTGGTCGGTGAAGAAGGGCAGGACATTATGAATTTTGCAGAGTTTGGTGTTGTAATGATGCTCTTTGTGATCGGTTTAGAGCTTGAACCATCGCTTCTATGGAAAATGAGAACATCTATTCTTGGATTAGGTGGTATGCAAGTTTTGGTAACCTCATTTGTCATTGCAATAATTGCTTTCATTGTCGGACTGCAATGGCAAGCAGCGGTTGCATTGGGTTTAACATTGTCTCTTTCATCCACGGCAATTGTACTTCAGACAATGAATGAAAAAGGATTAATGAAAACTGATTCCGGGCAAAGCTCATTTTCCGTTTTGCTGTTTCAGGATATTGCGGTTATTCCGATGCTTGCAATATTTCCATTGCTGGCAACACAGACTATTACCTCTGTCGAAAACCATAATACAATAGTCGGTTCCTTACCGGGCTGGGCGCAGACTTTAGCTGTGCTTTCAGCTGTTGCAATAATCGTAGTTGGTGGAAAATATTTAATGAGACCCGTATTTCGATTCATCGCACAAACAAGATTACTTGAAATATTTACAGCGGCTGCATTGTTACTGGTTATTGCAATCGCGGTTTTAATGACACAAGTAGGTTTAAGCCCAGCGCTGGGGACTTTTCTGGCCGGAGTTGTTCTTGCAAATAGCGAATACAGGCATGAGCTCATTAGTGATATTGAACCTTTTAAAGGACTATTGTTGGGATTATTCTTTATTTCTGTTGGTGCATCCATTAATTTTAACTTAATTCTTGAAAATCCTTTGCTTATTATTGGTTTAGTCCTTGCTCTGATGATTTTAAAAGCACTAATCCTTTTTTCTCTCGGTAAATTTTTTAAAATAAACACAGATCAGAACTTAATCTTTTCTGTTTCACTCTCACAGGCAGGTGAGTTTGCCTTCGTGCTCTTCTCATTTGCAGCACAAAGCATGATAATCGGGGTGAACATAATTAATATTATGATAGCAGTTGTCGCTTTATCCATGGCCATGACGCCAATTGTAATTATCTTCAATGAAAAACTTATTCTTCCACGTTTTGGAACAAAGGAAAAGGAAGAAAAAGAAGCTGATAGAATTGATGAGGCAAATCCTGTTATTGTTGCAGGTTTTGATAGGTTTGGAAATGTTGTAGGAAGGCTATTAAAGGCAAATGGAATAGGAACAACCGTATTGGATTTTAATTCAGATAGGGTTGAAATATTAAGAAAACTCGGCTTAAAAGTATACTACGGAGACGCTTCACGGCACGAGTTGTTGCACGCGGCTGGTGCGGATAAAGCCAGACTTATAATAATCGCATTTAATAGTGCGGAAAAAAATCTTGCACTTGTACATACGGTGAAAAAACATTTTCCGCATCTGAAGATATTAGTGCGTGCAATTGACCGTCCTGATGCTTATGATTTATTGAATGCAGAAGTAAAAGATGTATATAGGGAAACAATTGATGCTTCTTTGAGAATGGGAATTGATGCAATGCGATATCTTGGAGTGAGGGCGCATCACGCACACCGCGCAGCAAAAATATTTATTAAACATGACGAAAGGGCATTACGGGATCTTGCAGAAATGCGTGGCGATAAAAAACAATATTTGTCTGCGGCCAAACAATATATTGCCGAATTGGAAGAAATAATGCAGTCTGATAGTGCGGATCCGGAACTCGAAAGAGACGCTGGCTGGGATATAGATTCGCTGAAAGAGGAAGTTAATAGAGGTGAATTTAATATCCCGGAGAAATCTTAATTTAATTCCTCCTTCCTTTTCATAAAGATATATCCTCCTTTTTCTGCTCCCCAAACCTGCTTATCATTTTCATCGAATCCTCTGTCCCAACTAATTAATCGATCCTCTTTAATAACAACCTCCGAAGTTGCATAACGTGCACCATTCAAGTTGCTATTACAATTATTATCAACTGTGCTGCCTTCAAAATATCCCTCATCAACTCTGTATAGCACCACTTTGCAGCCTTCACGCAAAACAAGTGAATCGGGTGTAAGTCCTGATAACGGCATATTTTTTTTATAATCGCCTGCAAATCTTAAAGGATAGGGAATTGTATAAACAACACTCTCAATTTCACCCTCTCTTTCTTTCTTTAATTGATATACTCTTTGCCTGTAAGGCTGATCTTTATACTCTGCAACAGCCTGTTCAACATAAATCCATGATCCATCTGCTCTGTTCTCCCATATTTGCACCATCTCCAATTCGATATTAAAGTAATTTGTATCCTGGCTTGCCTGCTCTTCACTTGAAAAAGATCCGATCATCCATTTAACTAATAAATCAATATCACTCTGAGGATAAGATACTTCCGCAATTAATGGCATAAACAGGAAGACAAATAAAATTTTCATGGTAATTTTAAGATTTAAAAGACAGATAGTATTTAATCATTTTCCAGATTCAAATTCCCATCGACATACTTGAGGTTGAATTTAAATGAATCGATCCTCCACTCTTCATTAATTTTTGTTAGATAAAAATCATAACTACCGACAAATGTCCTGGTATTTTCACCGGAATTCGTTTTTTTAAAGTGTGATGCTGTTCCATAACAAAACGCAACAGCCTTTTCATCGATAACATCAATTTTAAGATTACCTGTTTGATGATGAACCGCCTCGAGATTTTTAAGTCCGTTATCCCACATATCGGTTATTTGTCCGGGAGAAAGAACAACGGCACTCTCAGCACCCATTGATATCATATCAAAGTAAACTTTTTCTGCAAAACACTTTTCTACATTATTCCAATCGAGTTTATCCGTAAAGATGAAAAGGTTGTTTATTAATTCTGCTATTTTATCCTTTTCAAATAGATAATCAGATGATTTTGGCATGAAAATGTTCCTTCAATTTAGCTCAGAAAGTTAAAGATATGAATTTTATTTAAATAATTTAAGGATCAGCAATCTTAACTCATTGGAACTTCGATTAACAATACTTGTGAATTCTCATTAGCAATAAAGGATATTTCATCAATTTCCCAAATACCTATTCCATCTCTTTTTTCAAGATTCTCTTCAGACAAATTAATTTTACCTTCAATAACAAGAACGTAAACGCCATTGCCTTTTGAATTTATTCTATAATTAATTGATACCCCTTTTTCAATATCCGCCATTGATAAAAATGCGTCCTGGTTCAGCCATAAATTACCATCACTCTTATCGGGTGATACAAGGGTAGTAAAATTATTTTTTCTCCTGGTGGGATCAAAAGATTTTTGTTCGTACCGCGGCTGATGACCTTTTTTATTCGGAATTATCCACAATTGTAAAAAGTTCGACTCTACCTCTTTGGAATGATTGTATTCTGAGTGAAGTATTCCTGTTCCGGCAGACATTACCTGCACATCGTTGGGATAAATTACTTCTTCATTTCCTGTGCTGTCCTTATGAGCCATTGCACCGCTAAGCGGAATAGAGACTATTTCCATATCGTTGTGGGGGTGTGTTCCAAATCCTTGTCCTGGTGCAACGATATCATCGTTTAAAACTCTTAGCATCCCAAAATTAATTCGCTCCGGATCATAGTATCTGCTAAAACTGAAAGTGTGATTTGTTTTCAACCAGCCGTAATCATAATATCCGCGTGATTCTGCTTTATGAATGATCTTTTTCATACTTTGTCCTTTCACAGTTAAGATTCTTTTATTTGTTATAAACAAAAAAGTTAAAATTTAAGTTTTCTATTGGATAAAGATTAGATTTATTTATTCATAGTATTTGAATAAGTTGTGTTTTACATCACCTGATGATGTGCTCCTCTTCGAATCGCTATCAAAATTAAAAATCGACTTTTGCATTTCAATTTATGTCATAGTATATTAATTACTATATATAATAATATAATTATATAATATAAAAAGAGAGTAATGAAATATTGGATGATAAAATAGATAAAAATGATGAGAAAAATAAAAACCCAGTATCTCTCTCCCTGGAAATAATCGGTGGTAAATGGAAAATGCCGATAGTCTGGAGCTTAAGCAAAAAGTCTATGAGGTATGGTGAGTTAAAGAAAGTCTTCCCGAAAATAACTCACAAAATGCTTACGCAGCAACTACGCGAACTCGAGAAGGATGAGTTAATAATCAGGAAAGTATACTCACAGATTCCGCCCAAGGTTGAATACAGTCTTGATCTGCTGGGAAAATCGGTTCTACCCGTCATAGAAATGCTGATTGAATGGGGCAATGAATACAGAAAGGTCTTTGAATAGGATATTATTTCTATTTCTTCGATTATTGAACTAATCTTTGTATTACCCGTCTATATTCTCGATATAGGTTTTTTTAGATAAGTTGTATTGGTTATTTTTCAATCCGGCAAATTAAAAAAGGAGATAAATAATGAGCTCCTATAGAGAACAGCAAAAATTGCTGGATAATCTAAAAAAACATGAAAGAAACTTTACTCGGCAGGAACTTGATGATTACAAAATGTTTCTTAAAAGGCAAAAAGATGATGAGGATTTTGATTCTATTTCTATGAAGCGATTAAAAGAGTTGTATAATAAGTATCACAAACCGGTTGATCGATCAAAATATGATGTATTTTTTAAGAATAGTACTGATGAAAAAACCTAATTCGTGAGTAAATTTCACCCTCATATTTCAGAGTTAATTAAACCTTATAATTCAGAGGAATAAATGGATCTTAGAACCTTACACAGAGTATATGCAGCAGGAGTTTTTATAGTTTCACTACTTGTTTATTGGATGACGGTGCAGCCTTCGGTTTCCTTTTGGGATTGCGGAGAGTTTATTGCAGCAAGTTATTATCTGCAGGTCCCCCATCCGCCCGGAACTCCTTTTTTCCTTATCCTTGGTAATGTCTTTGCAAAAATTCCCTTCTTTGAAAACGTAGGTTTTAAAATAAACCTCATTTCGGTCTTTTCAAGCGCTCTTAGTGTTTTCTTTCTTTATTTGGTTGCTGTAAAGCTTATTAATCATTACAAAGGTAAAAAACCTGCAAATATGTTAGATGCAATTACCACTTACACAGCAGCAGCAATCGGTGCATTTTCACTCTGCTTTAGCGATACATTTTGGTTTAATGGTGTTGAAGCCGAAGTCTATGCGTTCAGTACTTTTTTGGTAGCTGCTATTACGTATCTGATATTAAGATGGATGGAAAGAGCAGATAAACCGGACAGTGAAAAATATATTTTAGGTATTGCTTATTTAGTAGGATTATCAACCGGTGTGCATCTCATGAGTGTGTTAGCTGTAGTGCCCGTCGTGATGATTATATTCTTCAGAAAATATATGGAAGATGAAGAAACGCTTAAAAAGACCGCGTTAATATTCTTGATTCATGCGGGGATTATTCTTCTGATTGCTGTCATTTGGTGGGCTGGTGAAGCTACTTCATCTGCACCATCCGGTGAGCAGTATCAAGAATTTGACACAAAATTTAAATTGATGACTTTAGGTATAAGTGCAATAATCATGGGAATTTATTGGAAGAAAATTTTTACTAAAAATTCGTTTTATATGCCCATAATAATTGGTGGTATTGCACTTTTTGCAACCTACCCCGGAATTGTGAAAGTACTTCCTTCTATAATGACTGCAATTGGAAAAGAAAATATAGTTGTGGAAATATTCCTTTTTGTTCTGTTACTCGCTATACTGGCTTACGCGGTGCATTATTCAGTAAAAACTAAAAAACCAACGTTGCATATGGTTTTTATGTCCGCAATTTTTATTCTTATTGGATTTACAACTTTCTCGCTGGTAATAATTCGTGCAAACCAGAATCCGCCAATGAATGAAAATGAGCCTACGACTTTTCCAGCATTGGAAAAGTATCTGAACAGAGAACAGTACGGAGATTTCCCTACATTCAAGAGAAGGTTTTCATCTGAGCCCCATCAACAGGGTATATACTCAAATTATAGCAGTGACTTGGATTTCTTTTACTCTTACCAGATGAATCACATGATGACAAGGTACTGGCTTTGGAATTATGCAGGACGGGAAGGCTGGGCCCAGGATGATGGTGCTAATATTGCACCATTCAATTCGATAGGAAATGTTATCGGAAGAGTAATTGCGGTTAACTTTGAAGGTAATATTGCTTATTCACTATTTGGAATTCCTTTTCTTCTGGGTATGTTCGGAATATATCATCATTTCAGACGCGATTGGAAAATGGCGGCAGTTTTTATGATAATGTTTATTCTCTTAGGTTACCTTACTGCTTTCTATCAAAACCAGCAACAGCCGCAGCCGCGTGAAAGAGATTATTTTTATGTAGGCGCATTCTTTGTTTTTTCTATCTGGATTGCAATTGGTGCCCGCGGTCTTATAGATCTCCTGCAGGAAAAAATAAAAAGCAGTGCTTTGAAAAATGCTTCCATAGTGGGGGTGCTTATTTTTACAATTATACTTGTCCCCGTAAGAATGCTGCAGGCAAATTATTATACTCACGACCGTTCTAAAAACTGGGTGCCATGGGATTATTCTTATAACATTCTGCAAAGTGCAGCCACCGGTGCAATTCTCTTTACAAATGGGGATAACGATACTTTTCCTCTGTGGTATCTGCAGGACGTTGAAGGTGTTAGAAGAGATGTTAAAGTAGTTAACTTAAGCCTGGTTAATACGGATTGGTACATAAGGCAATTAAAAAATAATGATCCATATGGGGTCGGAACCGTTAAGATTAGAATGAGTGAAACTCAGATTAATCAATTAAGACCGGTTCAATGGGAGACTATAGATATAACCATTGGCACACCACAACCAAATGAGAAAATCTCCATTAAAGAAATCTATGATGAATATGCAATTACAGACTCTACTGTTATTAAGAACGGGAAAATGACCTGGAAAATGCCTAATACACTGACATTTGGTAATATTAAAGCCATTCGTGTTCAGGATATCATGGTTCGCGAGATTGTTGAGGCTAATAACTGGGAGCGTCCGATTTACTTTGCTGTTACCTGTTCCGATGACAGTAAAATCGGATTGCAGGATTATCTTAAAATGGAAGGAATGGCATTCAGATTGGTCCCTGAAAAGAGAACTCCTGGAAGAGAGTTCGTTAATGAAGAAGTTTTAAAGATGCAGCTGGCTGGAAATACAAATCCAAGTAAAGATTATAAACCCGGATTCCGCTATACTGGATTAAATGATCCGAATATTTTCTTTGATGAAAACCATATAAGAATGATACAGAATTACAGAAATGGTTTTATGAGGCTTGCTGTTCATTACCGGGGTGAAGGCAATAACGCTGCGGTAATAAAGACTTTAAATGATATGAATGAAAAACTCCCACCGTCTATTTTAAAAATAGATAACGGTTTACTATTTGAAATAGCTAATCTGTACTTTATTTCAGGTGCCGTAGACAAATATAAAGAAGTTATTGTGGATGTTGAAAAAGCGGCATTGGAGGACCTTGAAAGAAATCCTTCAGATGTTAGTTCCTATTATAATCCGTATAGAATTTTAATTGACACTTACGAAAATTTGCAGGAGTATGATAAGCTTTTAGGTATTTGGGAAAAACTGGAATTAATGTTTCCTAACGATCCGACCGTAAAAGCCAACATACAGAGATACAGACAAATGCTAACGCAGCCAGATACTTTAAGTCCCTGATAAATAAATTGTAACTATCAAAATTAAACAGTCCGGCAGATGCCGGACTTATTTTTTTACTATATTTTTAATATGAAAATATTAGTAATTGCTCTTTCCGGAATTGGCGATGCACTTATGTTTAC
>Ga0209536_100000860_pt1 | contig 50246 bp, 47 predicted proteins | sample DeeMarSeWOR28_12_FD_187461 | JGI IMG/M metagenome (GOLD analysis project Ga0209536, IMG submission 187461) | Marine sediment microbial communities from White Oak River estuary, North Carolina - WOR-2-8_12 (SPAdes) (version 2) | ecosystem: Environmental > Aquatic > Marine > Intertidal zone >...
CCGGCCCTCCGATGACAGCACTTGCTCCACCCGGTTGACCATGAAACGGTGTACAAGCTCGTTTCGCAGCCGGATCGCCTTGTGAATCGCCTTACGCTCCGGAGAGGTGAAGTACTCCTGCTTGCGCACCACCCGGAACAGCTCCCCCAGGGTCTGACCGGCGTGAGCCGACGAAAGAGCGCGCACCGCCTCTTTGGTAAAGTGGGCATTGTCGTAACGGGTCGCCAGCGCCATGAGAAGAACGAGACCGAACTCCAGGACCTGCGTGTCGTGGACCGCCGCGCCGAACTCGGCATAAATCGGCGCCAGCTCCTCCTGGTCCGGCAGCGTGATGTCTTCGGCACCGGTGGAGGCAGCCGACCGAGCCGGGTCAGTCATCGGTCAAGCCTCTGGTAGGCACGGCGCTCCGGCATCGGTCGCCTAATCTCGAGTTCCCTATCATCCCTGCAACCTCCCTCGACTTCGTACTGCGGCCCGGGGTCAGTCCGGCAGCCCTCACTCGCCTGTTTCCGGGGCCCTCTCACGCGCGAATATACCGTGCATCACCCTGGTCATGCTGCCCGACTCGGTTTCGAAGAGTTCCCACAGGTAGTGGTCCGGATCGGTGAATGTCCAGTTTTCGCGATAAACGCGGGGCTGGCCGGTCTCGTCCCAGGCGGTGACGTCACTCGTCATTGTCTCGCCCTCGAAGCGGGTACTGTACTCGAAAAGTTCGACCCCCATACCTTTGGCGACGAAATACCCGATGGCGACGTCTTTGCCTGGATGGTAAAACCATGCCCCTTCCGAAATGACTCGTTTCCCGGCCTGTGTCTGCGCCAGTGTTCGCGCCGTTACGTGTCGACCGTCAAGGCCGAACTCGAACTCCTGGCAGGTTTCCTCGAGGCGCCAGCAGCCTCCCACAAGTCGTTCGAAGCCCTTCAGTGTGTCCGGAGCATCCGCCGCCAGGACCGGGCTCTGCAGCACAAGGACGAGGATTCCCAAAATACCAGACAGTATTCTCGCTTCCATCGATAGCGTTTCCTTTTTCCAGGTCTGTTCCAGCGGATTCCCGTGCGGGACCGGAATTCTGCTCTACCGCCTGAAGAACAGATTTACGATGATGGTGAGGGCGAGGCTCAGAACCAGCATCGACATCAGCGGAATAAACAAAGTACCCGAGGGCCTTTCAATCCTGATGTCGCCCGGAAGCCTGCCGAACCAGGACAGAAGCCACGGGGCCCAGGTCATGGCGGCGCCAACGAGCAGCAGCGCCAGTCCGAGGATCATGATCATTTTGCCCACACGAGGTCCCTTCCCAGGTATGCCGTGGTTTCCGAACCCGATTGCAGGCAGCCGAATTCATCGGTATTCCTTGGTGGCGTACGGCACATGCTGAGCCTCAGTATCCGAATCCCCGCCCCATGAGCACGGCCAGCAGAGGGATCAGCAGAAGAACTGCGACCTGAATGCGCAGGACCGCCACCACGTGATGCGCCGCCGGCCCGACGCCCGGTTCCGCGCCGCCGCGCAGCCTTCCTCGCAGGCGGGCAAGGACAATCGACGGATAAAGGGAAAGGGCGGCCAGCGCCAGGAAAAGGCCCATCTTCGCGTGAAAGAGGGGGTTTGCGGCATAAAAAGGCGTCCCCTTTCCAAGGGACGTCAGTCGGATCAACCCGGACACCAGCACCAGAACCAGCGCGATCCAGTACGCCAGATCCGCGTTCACCAGCTGTCGGGCCCGCCCCTGATCCAGATCTCCCGCCAGCAGCAGATATTCGACCACCAGAGCCGCGAGCATGCACATCATCCCCAGGTAGTGCACATACGCGACAAACGCATCAGCCATGTGACAAATCTCCCTCGACTCACCGGGAGTCTAGCAGGGAGCCCCGACGGTGGTCCTTCAGGTGTTGCGGAGCATACTTTTCGCAAGCTCGGGAGACAGGCGATTGATCCGCCACAACAGAGCGGTCTTTCCGACCCGGATCTCATACCGGTCTCTTTTGATTAGTCCGCCGGCTCGTCTGCTGGCACCACGAGGGCTTCCGCCTCGATCTCGACGATCAGTGATTCGTCGATCAGACGGCTGACCTCCACCATGGAGGTCGCCGGGCGGATGTCGGAGAAAAATTCCGAATGGGCCTGTCCCACCTCCGGCCAGTCATTGATGTTGGTCACGTAGATCCGGGTCCGGACAACGTGTTCCATCCGTGCCCCGACACCATGAAGCGCCACGCGGATGTTATCCAGGCACTGGCGGGCCTGCTGATAGGCGTCGCCAGCCACGATCTGCCCGTCCCTGGTGGCGGTCGTTCCGGACACATAGACGTGCGGCCCCACCCGGATCGCCCGGGAGTAACCGACCCGGGGCTCCCAGGAGGTGCCGCTGGAGTATCGTCTGGTTGTCATAAGTCTCTCCGTGGCGGACCGATTGCCGCCCCCTGGTGGATACTGCCACGACGAGGGGCGGCACGCCGCGCTTAGCGCATTCGAACGTTTGGGGATGACCGTCTGATAAGCTTCCTCCATCTCTCGCAGGGGCCGGTACGCCATGCAGCAGGACCCGGATATCGAGGCACTCAGGCGGGATGCTGAAAGAGGCATCCCCGCTGCCGAATACAATCTGGGTGTCTGGAATCTGACCGCTCCCGGTGAAGCGGCAGACTATCGGGCGGCGTTGCGGCTTTTCGAGTCCGCCGGCTCCAAGGATTTCGCCCCGGCATTGTCCGCCCTCGGATACATGCACCTGCGTGGTCAGGGGGTGCCGATTGACGCTGGCAGGGCTGCCGAGCTTTTTCGGCAGGCTGCCGCGCTGGATTTTCCGGAAGCCAGCTACCGGCTGGGCGAGCTGCTGGCCACGGGGTGCGGTGTCCATCGGGATCTGCAGGCGGCACGAGCCGCCTTCCGGGATGCGGCGAGGCACGGCCACACCATTGCCATGTCGCAGTTGGCTTACTGTCTGTCGCACGGTATCGGCGGCGACGGGGATCCGGTCGAGGCGGCGCAACTCTACGTCAGGGCAGCTATCGAGGGTGAGCCACGGGCCCAGTGCCGCGTCGCTGCCGGCTACGAGACAGGGGACATGTTTCCTGCGGACCCGGAGCGGGCCCTGGTCTGGTACTTGAGGGCCGGTAATTACGGTGACGCCAGGGGCGCATGTCAGCGACTGATCGGGGCCCTCGATCCTGACCAGGTCCGAAGGGCCGGCGATGCCGCGGCCGCGCCCGCTGTCGATCCCGGGGAGGTCGGCAAGGCCGAACCCGGCCGCCCCCCTGATGTACAGGTTCTCTGCTGGTCACCCCGGATATTTCTATTCAATAATTTCCTCAGCGGTGAGGAATGCCACCACCTGATCAACCTGGCCCGTCCATTTCTGCGGGCGGCCATGGTCCTGAACCGCCGGACCGGCGAGAAGGTCCATGATCAGGCACGCACCAGCCGCAACGCCAGGCTGATCAACCCCATCCGGGACGTCCTCGTTGATCACGTGGAGTCACGTCTCGCACAGTGCTCCCTGTTGCCCAGGGAAAACGGCGAGCCGATTACGATTCTTCGTTACGGCCCGGGGGACGAGTACAAGCCCCATTCGGATTACTACGATCCCCGCCATCCCGGCAGCAGCACCGGCCTGGCGCTCGGGGGACAGCGGATCGCCACGTTCCTGGCCTATCTGAATTCCGTCGAGGCCGGCGGGGCCACGACTTTTCCTCGAATCGGTCTTTCGGTGGCTCCACGGCCTGGTACCGGCCTGCTGTTTTTCAATTGCGAGCCGGACGGAACTCCGGACAAGCTGACGCTGCACGCCGGCGAACCCGTGGAGACCGGAAAGAAATGGCTTCTGAGCCGGTGGATCCGCACCGGCGTCTACCCGCTGACCGGAGGCTGAGGGCAGACCGCCCGGTTTCCGCGCCGGCTCTCACCCCCTGCCGGCTGATCCTCCTCTGGGACCGGCAAGGAACCAGATAATGAAGCCGAGAACCGGTAACACCAGAACAAGCACGATCCACAGCACTTTCTTTCCCGTGGTCGCGTTGCTCTGGAACACGTTGACGATGGCCCAGATGTCGGCAACCAGGACAAGCAGCCCGAAAAGTCCGCCCACTTCCATAATTTATCCCCCGAGAGTCGGGCCAGCTTCCCGTTTGGCCCGGCGTAATTCAGTGTAACCGGCCCCGTTATTTCCTGTCATTCGAAGCCGCGGCTTCGCCCCTGCTGTTGTCGTACCCCGATGCGCGACTCCCGCCGTCAGCCTGTCCCTGCTCGACATGTGCCAGCTGGCGGTCGTGCACGCGGCCGAGAGTCAGGACGGCCAGACACGCTCCGCAGAGCGCGAGAAACATGTCCCACTGGGTGTCCCAGACGTCTCCCTGCGTGGCCAGGAATGCATCCGCGGCGAACCCCGCGGCGATGGCCACCCACCACTCGATCATTTCATAGAACGCGCTGATTGCCAGACACACGCATACCACCAGGAAATTCAGCCAGCCCCCCCGGGAAAGCGGGCTCAGGCGAATCAGCAGTTCTCTGGCGATAATCGCCGGCACGAATCCCTGGGCGACGTGACCCAAACGGTCGTAATGATTCCGGGACAGATCGAAGAGATCCTGAAACCAGAAGCCCACGGGAACCTTGGCATAAGTGTAGTGGCCGCCGAGAATCAGGATCAGGGCGTGGGCAGTCAGCAGCCAGTACGCCAGGGGCGTCAGCGGGAACCGCTTGTGGGAAGCCAGCAGTATCGGCAGACCCACCAGCACCGGCAACACCTCGAGAATCCAGGTCATCCTGTCCGCCGGACCGATTCCCGAAATTACCAGCGCCGCGAGGACCACGGCGATAAGAACGCGGTTACGGGTCAGTCGGGGCATCGGGACGGCTCGCCATGGATGTGCTCGTTCTCGTTTCGGGCCGTGCGGGGCCGTCAACCACCGGGTCATTCGGTGGCGACAGAGGCTTTGCTCAGCTCTTTGTTAGAGTACATTTCCCTGTCTGCATTGCTCATCAGTTCCCGGTAGTCCGATCCGTCCCGGGGGTACACCGCGATTCCGAGACTGGCTGCAACCCTGATCATCCGTCCCTGGTGATCGAGGGTGGTGTTGTAGATGCTGTTGCGAATGCGGCGACCGATCTCTTCAGCCTGGCTCGCATCTGCCTCCGTGAGAAGAATGATGAACTCGTCTCCTCCATACCGGGCGGCAACGTCCGTGTTACGTATGAGCCGCGTGATCACGTTGGCGACAAGAACAATAGCCTTGTTACCCGCCTCGTGGCCATGGGTGTCGTTGATTCGTTTCAGATTGTCCATGTCCAGCAGCAGCAGCGCGTAGTTCCGCCCGTAGCGCTCGGCCTTGTCGTGCTCCCGGCGATGAACTCGGGAAAATGCCCTCATGTTCAGCAGCCCCGTCATCTCGTCCGTCTCGGACAGGGCCTTGATCCGGTTCCTTGCGATATGAATATCGCTGGCCAGCATGGTCGTGATGAACGCCACCAGAAGGAAAGGCAGGAGTTTTGTCATCAGGGAACTCAGCCCGGCCAGTGAGACCGTATCCTGGAGATCCGCACCGACGTAGACGTAACACAGCGACACCAGGGCCACCATCAGGAGCGTGAACCATTTCCCAAGGGTAAGCGCGGCAACAATGATGGGGAGAAGATAAAGGTTGAGCAGGGGGCTGGAAGAGCCGCCGGTGGGAATAAGCACGGCGGTCGTGAAAGCCACCATTACCAGAGTTTCGACGGCAAGCTTCAGTCGCGTCTGCCGGCGATAGAAATTCAGGTAGCGAAAAACGAGTATGAATCCCGCAAAAGTCACCAGGGCGCCAAGGATGCTCTCGCGATTCTCAACCTGCGTGCCGGGAGCGACCATGTAGAGCAGGACCAGGATAAGCAGCAGCCATTCGACTTCCGCGACGCTGCGCGCAAATCCCTTGATCTCGTCATGCTCGATTTCCTGCCCGATATCCTCTACGAGATCGGAGCCGAGCTTTTTCATGCCGGACGCCCCCCGACGAACATCGCCGCCCGATCAGACTGCACGCTGCAGCGATGCCTCGACAGCATCGCGGCAATCCTTGCCCACCAGATTCTCGACCAGGGCCAGCGCGAAGTCCATGGCCGTACCCGCGCTTCTCGAGGTAATGATTCTTCCGTCCTGCTCCACGGGCCTTCCGGTGATCTTCAGTCCGGGTGTCACCTCCTCGTCGAGGAATCCCGGATAACTGGTGGCGCGGCGATTTTCCAGAAGCCCGGTAGCGGCGAGGACCTTGGGAGCGGCACATATGGCGGCGGCGTACTTGCCTGACCTGGCCATCCTCCTCAGAAGTTCCGTAATTCTTTCATCAGCCTCCAGGTTGTCCGCCCCTGGAATACCTCCGGGCAGAACGACCATGTCGTAGTCACCTTCCATCGCTGCCTCTAAAGAGTCGTCGGTTTCAATACTGATTCCATGGGAACCCGTGACCGAACCGCCTTCCAGACCCGCGGCCACAACCGTAACGCCGGCGCGCCGGAGAATATCAATGACGGTTACCGCCTCTATTTCCTCGAAACCGGGTGCAAGCGGGACAAGGACTGTTGCCATGTTTCGACTCCCCTGCCTTGGCGGACGCGAATCACGTCCGCGACGCTGGCAAGAATGATACCCCGGGCCTGCATATCGACTATCGCAGCGCCCACCAGAGACAGGGTCTCATCCCTCGGATGGCCGATGGCGATGGCGGCCCCGTCTCGCTCGGCGAGCGCCAGCGTACGATCCAAGGCAGCCCTGATAGCCGCCGGCGAGGGGTCTGCATCAAGAAAAAGATCCCTGCGGGCAGCGGGGACGCCATGGCTCCTGGCCAGTCGAAGCGCGCTGCTATGTGCACTGGTAGCGCTATCGACAAAAATCATGCCCTGGCGCCGGGATACTTCCGTCATGAGCCAGTCCATGTAAACCACATGGCGGGTCAGCAGACTTCCCATGTGCGAATTGAGCCCGGTTGCCCCGGGGACCGAGTCCAGGCCGTCGCGAATCAGGGCCCGCATCTCCTCCCGGCTCTGCCCCATCATCAGGGCCCCGGGCCCGGGATTCGCCGATTGACTCTCCGGCTGCATGGGAAGGTGCAGGAAAACGTCCTTGCCCTGTTCGGCACAAAGACTCGCCAGCTGGCCGGCGAAGGGGGTATGCGGGAGGATCGAGCAAGTGACCTTTCCCGGCAGGGCCGCCGTCCGCTGACCGGCCCCGAGATCGTTGCCCAGATCATCGATGATCACCGCCACCATAGGGACATCGGCGCTTGCCGGCGTTCCCTGCCACAAAGTCATCGCCGTCACGACGACCAGCCCCGAGAGCCGGATCAGCAATCGGCTGCTCAAGGGTTCTGCCGTGCGGCGGCCACTCTCCGGGTCTTGACGAGCTCCAGGGCGCGAGCGAGCGGGGCGTCTTCGTCTGCGTCGGGACCCGGTTCGGCGGGCACGTCCGGCGTGATGCCCTGTTTGTGAATGGACCGACCGGAGGGGGTGTAATAACGGGATGTGGTCAGCTTGACGGCCCGGCCCTGGGAAAGGGGCATCACGGTCTGCACGGATCCCTTCCCGAAAGTCGGCGTACCCACGACGACCGCCCGGTGATGGTCCTGCAGAGCTCCGGCAACGATTTCCGAGGCGGATGCCGACCCACGATTGACCAGCACGGCTATTGGGGCGCCTGACAGCAGGTCGCCGGGCCGAGCCTCCAGACGGAATCGGGCGTCTTCCTGCCGGCCCTCCGCCGAAACGATCAGGCCTTCCTCTAGGAACGCGTCGGTGACTTCCGCAGCCGCATCCAGCACACCCCCCGGATTGTTGCGCAAATCCAGTACCAGTCCTGAAAGGGGACCGCCGGACTGTTCACGCAGGGCATACAGAGCCTTGGTCACATCACTGCCCGTGGTCTCGCTGAAGTGCGTCAGCCGCACGTACCCGTAGGACGGCTCGATCAGTTCGTACCGAACGGTGCTGACGTGGATCCGGGCCCGTAACAGCTCGAACGAAAGCGGGTCCTCGCCGCCGTCGCGAACCAGCGTCAGACGCACCGGCGTGCCCGGTGCGCCCCGCAATCTGTGCACCGTGTCGTCGATATCCCGCGCGTCCACAGGCATGCCGTCAACGCTGATAAGCACGTCACCGCTGCGAACGCCGGCAAGCCTCGCCGGGCTTTCGTCCATGGCCGAAACGACGACGATGCGTCCGTCGGCGGAACCGACTTCCAGCCCAACGCCCGAGTAGCTTCCGGACGTGCTGATCCGCATCTCGGCATATTCCTCCCGATCCATGTAGGAGGAATGGGGGTCAAGGTCGGCGACCATTCCGCGAATGGCGGCCTCGATGAGCCGCTCGTCATCCACCTCGTCAACGTATTCACTCTTGACCCGTTCGAGAACTTCCGCAAGCAGGCGCGCCTGCTCCCAGGGCAGGTTTTCCGGGCGCTGGTCATCCTTGCCCGCCAGGACGGCGGAACCCAGACTCAGCGACAGCCCGAGGACGGTGCCGATCGTGACAGCCAGAAGACCGCGAACTTTCAAGGACATAGGCGTAGAAAGGCCTTGCCGACAGATTGTCGACGATATCACATGGCCCCGGCCGTATAAATCCGGCTAGCGAGCGGCCAGCCCGCTTCGGAACCATCCGTGCGGGTTCTCCGGACGGCCGTTCCTGCGAATCTCGAAGTACAGCGCCGCACGAGATCTCCCTCCCGTATCACCCGCGCTGGCCACTACGTCGCCGGGCGCTACCCAGTCACCCACGCTCTTGTAGAGCGTTTCATTGTGGCCATAGAGACTCATGTAACCATCCCCGTGTTCGATGATCAGGAGCAACCCCATGCCCGGCAGCCAGTCGGCATAGGCCACGCGGCCGTGGTAGACGGCCCGCACGTCGCGCCCCTGGTCCGTACCTATCACCACGCCGTTCCACTTGATGGATCCGCCGGCCCTGGGCTGGCCAAAATCGTTCAGCAGAACACCGTTTGTCGGCCACTCCAGCTTGCCTCGCACCTTGGAAAAGGCCTCGCGATCGGTCCCGGGAAGCTCGATCAGCGCCCGTCTCAGTTCCTCTATCAGGTCCTCCAGCGCGGCCGCCTCGGCGGCCAGCTTTTCCGCCTCGTCCCGCTTGTCCCGGATTCTGGTCTCCAGCTGTGCCAGCACCTGGGCCCGCTCCTGTCGCGACGCCTTCAGGTCCCGTGCCTCAGCGGCCTGTGCGGCGGCCAGGGACTCCAGTTTCTCGGTATTCCTCGCCAGCTGTCGCTCCGCCGACGCGAGATCCGCGATCTCTTCCGTGACGCTATTGATCTCGGTCACCCGGGATTCTGAAAGATAGCGGTAGTAAACCAGCATCCGACCGACGAGGGACGGATCTTCCTGATTCATCAGGAGCCGCAGCCGCTCGGCACGACCAGCGGCGTACACCGTGCGAATCTGATCCGCCAGGGCCTGCCGGCCCGAATTCAACCGGCGCTTTCCTGCTTCCACCTTCGCCTGGAGTTCCGTCTGCCGGACACGGCTTTCTGCCAGCTTGGTTTCAGTCGATCGCAGCGTATTCGCCGCCATCGAGGCCTTGCGCTCGATGTTTCGAAGAGTGGCGGTCGCCTGGTCCCTGCGCTCGGTCTCCTCTTCGATTTCGGCCTGTATGCGCCTGATACGATCTCTCAGTTCCTCCAGCCGGACCTCCGGATCGTCTGCGGAACCCATCAGGAATATGGCCGTCACCGCGACAAGAGCGGCGGGTAGCGTGGCGAGGAATCGGGTCGGGCGTCTGGGACACATAGGCGGGTTCAAGAGTGTATTGAACGGCTCCCGCTCCACAAGCTCTGGTGCCCGACCGGCTGGTATAATGGCCAGCTTGTGTGGCCGGGGGCTCCCCCCTGGCGGAACCAACGTGTCGTCATGGCCCAAATCATCGAATTTGCTGGAAATCACCCGTATCTGGTCGGTGCCCTGCTGGGACTGACAGCGGTCGTCGTGGTCACCGAGATCCGGTACCGCGCTGGTGGGGCGCAGATCGCTCCGGCGGAGGCAGTCAAACTCATCAACGCCGGCGCCACGGTGCTCGATGTAAGACCCGCTGACCAGTTTCTCAAAGGGCATATTATCGGTTCGGTCAACATCCCTGCCGATCAACTGGCCGGCAAGGAGGCCTCCGTGGCCAAAAAGAAAGACCGCCCGGTCATTTTATGCTGCGAGACCGGCATGAGTTCGGGGCGGGCGGCCTCCCTTCTCCAGAAAGCCGGATTCTCATCTGTTCTGCGGCTCAAGGGCGGCCTCGTCGCCTGGGAAAGAGAACAGCTTCCGCTGGAGCGACAACAGCCGAAAGACCGCAAGAACAAGCGAAAATGACCCTCGCTCCGGAGATCCGGACGGCACCTGCATGCGCCGTGAGTATCTGCCCGGTACCCCTTCGCGCCTCTGCCCGATTTACGCAACAAATCATCAGGAACGCTCATGTCTGACAACAATTATGACCACGGCAGCATGCCGGCCGACGGCCCGCAGATCGGGCTGCAAAAGATCTACCTGAAGGATTCCTCCTTCGAGGCCCCTAACAGCCCGAGCATTTTCTCCGGAGAGTGGAAACCGGCGGTCACTATCAACTTGTCCACGAAAACCAATGACCTGGGCAACGAGAGTATCGAGGTCGTACTGGAGCTTTCCGTGGAGGCCCGCCAGGGAGAATCCGTGGCCTTTCTTGTGGAAGTTCAGCAGGCCGGTATTTTCCTCCTGAAGGGATTCAGCGAACAAGACAGGTCGCAGGTCCTCAAGACATTCTGCCCGACCCAGCTCTATCCCTATGCAAGAGAGGCCGTCGCCGACATGGTGGGTAAGGGCGGTTTCCCCCAGATGCATCTGCAGCCGGTGAGCTTCGAAGCCATGCTTGCGGCTGCGGAAGCGGAGCGCGGCGCCCGCAAAAAGAACGCCGAGGTATCGGAATCACCATCGACCTGATCCGGGAGCAGCGGACATGACCGCAAATCTCAGCATTACCGTCGTCGGCGCAGGGTCCTGGGGTACGGCGCTTGCAATCCAGTTTGCGCGCACGGGCCGCCGAACCATCCTCTGGGGGCGAGAGGAAGATCACCTGGACCGCCTCCAGGAGGACAGAGAAAATCAGCAGTTCCTGCCAGGGGCGCGGTTTCCGGAAACCCTCGAAATCCAGCCGAATCTGCCGACAGCGCTGGGGGACGCGGACATTGTGCTCGTTGCCGTGCCCAGTCATGTATTCCGCAGGGTCCTGGAATCTCTCCGACCGCATCTCGGCGCCCAGGTCCGGCTTGCGTGGGCCACCAAGGGCTTCGAGCTGTCCACGGGCAAACTGCCGCACCAGGTGGCGGAAGAAGTCCTCGGTGATGCCATACCCAAGGCCGTCCTGTCCGGCCCGACGTTCGCCCGGGAAGTGGGTGCCGGCCTGCCCAGCGCCATGACCGTCGCGGCTACCGACGAGAGTTACGCCCGGGAGCTGGCCGAAAGCATCTCCGGGGAGTCGTTCCGCGCCTACACATCCACGGACATCGTCGGCGTGGAAGTCGGGGGGGCGGTGAAGAATGTCCTGGCCATCGGCGCCGGCATCTGCGACGGGCTGGGCTTTGGCGCCAATACCCGCGTGGCGCTGATTACCCGTGGTCTGGTCGAGATGACGCGGCTCGGCGTCGCGCTCGGGGCTCAGCCCGCTACCTTCATGGGACTGGCGGGCATGGGCGATCTGGTCCTCACCTGTACCGATAACCAGTCCAGGAATCGGCGCATGGGCCTTGCCCTGGCGGAAGGCAAAACGGTAGCGCAGGCGGAGACAGAAATCCGCCAGGTTGTGGAGGGGGTCAAGGCAGCCGAGGCAGTGCACCAGGTTGCCGGCCAGGCCGGCGTGGAAATGCCGATCTGCGAACAGATCTATCGCATCCTTTACGAAGGCGCGAATCCACGGGAAGCGGTGACCGCCCTGATGCAAAGAGCGCTCAAATCGGAGTTTTCCCCCGGCGGATGACCGCGCCCCGGAACCCTTGTTGCCGCCAGGCCTCATAGACCACCACGGCCACTGCATTGGACAGGTTCAGGCTGCGGTTGCCCGCGCGCATGGGCAGCGTCAGCCGCCTTTTTTCCGGTACCGTCTCCATCACTTTTTGCGGAAGACCCCGCGTCTCGGGCCCGAATACCAGGGCATCCCCGGGCAGGAACTTCGTGTCGGAGTACGGGATCCCGGCTCGGCTGGAGAACACGAAGGCCCGCTTCGGCGCGATCTGGTCGAGACAGTCACCCAGGCTTGCGTGAGTTTCGATCTCGGCGAATTCCCGATAATCCAGCCCGGCGCGCCGGAGACGCGGTTCATCCAGCTCGAAGCCCAGGGGCTCGACCAGGTGCAGCCGAGCTCCGGTGTTTGCGCAAAGTCGTATGATATTGCCCGTATTGGGGGGGATCTCCGGCTGGTAGAGAATCACGTGGAACATAAGCGAAAATTGCCCGGCGAGCTCGTGGACACGCCATTATGACCAACACACCCGCAGAAACGCATTCCCCCATTGCCGCCGAGTTCTGCGGACTGCATTTTGCCTCGCCCATCGTTCTGCTGTCCGGATGCGTGGGTTTCGGCGAGGAATACACCCGCGTCGAGGGTTTTTCCAATCGTGATGTGGGCGCCGTCGTCCTCAAGGGCACAACGCTGGAACCCCGACTCGGCAATCCTCCGCATCGGGTTTACGAGACGCCCATGGGAATGCTCAACGCCATCGGCCTGCAGAATCCAGGAGTGGACAAGGTCATCGCGGAAATTCTGCCGGCCCTGGATTTCGGCGAGACCCGCTTCATCGCAAACGTCTGTGGCTCGACGATAGACGACTATGCGGAAGTGACCCGACGGTTCGACGATTCCCCCATCGACGCAATCGAAATCAACATCTCCTGTCCGAACATCAAGGAAGGCGGGGTGGCTTTCGGTAATGTTCCCGACATGTCCGCCCGGGTTGTGGAGGCCTGCCGCCAACGTACGTCGAAACCGATCATCACCAAACTGTCGCCCAACCAGACGGATATCCGCGAGAATGCCCGGCGGTGCATCGAGGCGGGCAGTGACGCGCTGGCGGTGATCAACACGGTCATGGGGATGGCCATCGACCCCGAGAAGCGGAAGCCTGTCATCGGCAATGTGCAGGGCGGTCTCTCCGGGCCTGCTATCAAACCCATTGCCTTACTCAAGGTTCATGAGGTCTACCAGGTCGCTCGCCGCCACAGCGTACCCATTATTGGACAGGGTGGCGTGACGAGCGTCAGTGACGCCATCGAATTCCTCATTGCAGGCGCCACGGCAGTCGGGCTCGGCACGGGTCTGTTCTACCAGCCCCTGATCTGCCGGGAAATCAACGAAGGGATCGCCGACTACCTGAAAAGGCATGGCTTCGCCGCCGTAAACGATCTTGTAGGAAGCCTCGAACTGCCGACGTCCCGGTCCCCCGTCTGCTGAAGGCTGCGGGAACGTCGGAGTCAGGAGGTTCTGCCGGGCTTCAACCCGTCTCGGGTCGCACCGCCAGGGTGGCCAGACTGGTGGGCATGTACCGGTTCAGGGCGGTGGCTTCGTCGTTCCAGTCGTCCTCGTAAAGGCCCGCCAGCAGGAATCCGGCCTCCAGCTGACCGCCGATCTGCGCCTCCAGGCTGTGGCTGAAGGTCATCCCGTCTCCTATGTTCACGCGGCGTTCGATTTCGTCGGCGCTCATCACCTCCAGGTCTGCATACGGAAGGCGGTGACGCACCATCAGCTCTCGGTGCTCCCGATCCGCCGCCTCGTCAAAGATGAACAGCGCGGGATTGAGGAACCCCGCCAGCAGGCGACCCGCCGGGCGCAGGACCCGGTAACACTCATCCCAGACGACATCGACGCGATCGACGAAGCAGTTCGATACCGGGTGCACGATCAGGTCGAAACTGCCCTTTCGATATCGGGAAAGGTCGCGCATGTCGCCCTGATCCAGCTGCAGGTACAGACGCTCTCTTTCAGCTACCTGCCGATCCAGCGCCAGCTGGGCAGAGGAATTGTCCAGAACGGTGACCCGTGCGCCAGCGGCCGCCAGGACAGGGGCCTGCTGCCCGCCTGAAGCGGCCAGACAGAGAACCGCGAGATTCGTGATTTCGGGGAACCAGTCCTCCGGGACATTTCGGTTTGGCGTAAGCCTGATAGCCCATCTGCCGTTCCGCGCATGCTCGATAATCTCGGAGCCAACCGGCCGACTCCAGGGACCGCCGCTCTCCGCCTGTCGGTCCCATGCGCGGCGATTGAGCGCTGCCAGATCCACAGCGTCAGCTGTCGCGGTCCAGACCCAGATCGCGAATTTTTCTGGTCAATGTGTTTCGTCCCCATCCCAGCAATCGGGCCGCTTTCTGCCGATGACCACGGGACTTGGCTAACGCGACCCTGATCAGGGCGCGTTCGAACTCCGGCTGAGCGGTTTCAAGCAGCCGGGTTCTGCCGGACTGAAGCTGCTGGGAGGCCCAGTCCTGAAGACTCCGGGACCATTCAGCACCTGGTGCGCCCTGCTCCGCTCCGCCGAATTCCTCCGGCAAGTCTTCCAGCCGGATTTCCCGGCCTGGCGCCGTCACCGTCAATCGGCGGCACAGATTGACCAGCTGTCTGACATTGCCGGGCCAGGGAAACGCCACCAGGGCATCAAGACATTCGGGGGTCAGGGTCTTTGCGGGAACACCCAGTTCTGCCGCTGCCACACCGAGATAATGGGACAGGAGAATGCTCACGTCCTCCCGATGCTCACGCAGGGCCGGTGTCTCGATATGCATCACGTTCAGCCGGTGGAACAGGTCTTCACGGAAGGTGCCCTCCGTCACCCGTTTCTGTAGATCGTGGTGCGTCGCCGCGATGACCCGAACGTCCACACGGATCGGGCGCTGGCCGCCGACCCGGTAAAACTCGCCCTCGGCCAGCACACGCAGCAGCCGGGTCTGCAAAGCAGGCGGCATGTCTCCGATTTCGTCCAGAAAGAGTGTGCCGCCATCGGCCTGCTCGAACCGCCCCGAGCGCATGGCCTCGGCTCCCGTGAAGGAACCACGCTCATGACCAAAGAGCTCCGATTCGAGTAACTCCGACGGGATTGCCGATGTATTCAGGGCGATGAACGGACGGCCCGCACGCGGACTGTTCTCGTGCAGCGCGCGGGCCACGAGTTCCTTTCCGGTACCCGACTCACCGGTGATCAGAACGGTCATGCTGGATCGCGAGAGGCGACCGATGGCCCGGAAAACCTCCTGCATGCGAGGCGCCTGGCCGATGAGCATAGGGTAACCATTGCGGCGGGACGCAGGCGGCTTGGCGGCCGTCTCCCTGGCAGCGCGCTCCACCAGCGTTAACGCCTCGTCCACATCGAAGGGCTTGGGCAGATACTCGAAGGCGCCCCCGCGGTAAGCAGCCACAGTGCTGTCCAGATCCGAGTGTGCCGTTATTACGATGATCGGAAGGTCGGGATGAGAAACCTTCAGTTCGGCCAGCAGTTCCAGTCCGTGCACGTCGGGCATCCGGACGTCGGTAATCAGGACGTCGGGACAGCCGCGCGCCAGCGCCGCGCGGAATTCCGAGCCCGTCCCGAAGACTCTGCATCGTTTCCCGGCGGCCTCCAGGGCTTTCTGAAGCACCCACCGGATAGCCTCGTCGTCGTCCAGGACCCAGACTTCAAGCGTCGTGTTCTTCATCACCTTCCTCGATGGGGAACAACATCTGGAACACGGTCCTTCCTGGAGCGGAAACGTATTCGATCAGGCCTCCCTGCCGGGTCACGATATCCTGGGCAAGGGCGAGTCCCAGACCGGATCCTTCCGACCGGCCGGTGATCAACGGATAGAAAAGGCTCTCGCGAAGATCCTCCGGTACGCCGGGGCCGTCGTCCTCTATCTCGACGCAGGCCACCAGCCGATGCTGGCGCGCGCCGATGGTGTAATGCGTCAGGGCACGCGTCCGGAAAACAATGTGTCCCTCATCCCCAAGCGCCTGCAGCGCGTTGCGCGCCAGGTTGAGCATGGCCTGTATGACCTGGCCGCGGTCAAGAATGACGTTCGGCAAGCTGGGGTCGTAATCCCGCCTGATCTCGACGGTGTCGGCGCCCTCGGCCCGGGCCAGCCGATAAACGTGCTCGACGACCTCGTGAATATTGAGGCTCTCCCTGACCGACGGTGTTTTCGGGCCGAGCATGTTGGTGGCCAGCGAGGCAAGCCGATCCGCCTCCCTGATGATTACCCGCGTGTACTCCCTGAGGTTCTCGTCCACCAGTTGCCGGCCGAGCAGTTGCGCGGCACCGCGGATACCGCCCAGGGGATTCCGGATCTCGTGGGCCAGCTGCCGGACAATGCTCCGACTCACGTCCAGCTGGGACAGCAGGGCGTTCTCACGGCTGATCCTCAGTCGGCGGCTGGCGTCGGTCAGCTCCATCAACAGTCCGCCGTCGCCTGATTCGGAGGACTGGCTGACCGTACAGTCGAGAACAATGGCTTCAGATGCCGGAACGGGAATTTCCAGGGTCAGTTCTCTTCTGGCGAAGGCCTCCCCGGTGGCAACGGCGCGCTCGAGAAACGGCCTCAGGGGCGAAAGCGCCGGCACGGCTTTGTCTATGACCTGCCCTGCCAGCCGTTGACGGCTGGTTCCTAGAAGCTGCTCCGCGGCCGGATTCAGATATCCGACTCTGAGACGCCTGTCCAGCAGCAGAAGGCCTGTGGCGAGATTGTCGGCGACTTTTGCTGGCAGGGAGCCCGGGGCGGGTTTGGACACCTTTCGGTCGGCGGTCAGCCGCGCGGTCTCGGTCGCGGGCTCGGGAGCGGGGTCGGCCGCGGCGGCCCCCCCTGCGGATTCTGTACGGACGTCTGCTGAACATAGAAGCGAATGGCTTCGCTTGCGCCCAGCTGCCGGCCGCTCTGGTCCTGCACCGCCGCCCGCAGCGTGTGCATCCCGCGGAAAACCCTGTCGATGGTGAAACTCGTCGCTCCGGCGGGAATCCCCACCACCTCCGTTCCGTCCAGATAAAGTTTCAGCCTGTGGTTCGACTGCATCTCCGGCTGCACGGACACCTGCACGTCCAGCTGGCCTTCCAGATTCCACAAGGTTTCCTCGGGCTGGGGCCGGAGGATCGATACGGAATCGTAGGAAGCGGAAGAACCTCCGGAAGTCTCGCCCGCCTCCGGCGGCTCGCTCGCTTCCGCGGAACGGGAGCGCTCGGCGAAAGGCGTGGTCTGAATAACCCGGAGATCCACCCGTTCCGCCCCGGGGTGCGGAGTGTCGGAATAATTGACCACACCGTTTTCGTCCACCCATCGCCAGGTGTCCGCAAACACCAGAGCCGGGGCTATTGCCAACAGAAAGACCAACCAGCGCATCTGGTTTCCCCCATACTGTGTTGCGATTAAGGATAGCCACTGGCGGTCGGGAAACAAAGACGGCGGGGACACTCCCCGCCGTCGGCTGGTTTCAGATGGTGCCTCAGAGGCTGTAGTACAGGTCGAATTCCACCGGGTGCGTCGTCATCCTGAGCCGGGTGACGTCGGCCATCTTCAGAGCGATGTATGCGTCGATCGCGTCATCGGTGAACACATCGCCTGCCGTCAGGAACTCCCGATCCTTGTCGAGTGCATCGAGGGCCTCCTCCAGCGAGTAGCACACCTCCGGGATTCCCTTGCTTTCCTCGGGTTCCAGATCGTAAAGGTCCTTGTCCAGAGGATCTCCCGGGTGGATCTTGTTCTGGATACCGTCCAGTCCCGCCATCAGCATGGCAGCGAAGGCGAAATAGGGATTGCCGGTGGAATCCGGGAACCGCACCTCTATACGCCGGGCCTTGGGGTTGGCGATGTAGGGCACCCTGATCGATGCGGAACGGTTACGGGCAGAATAAGCCAGCTTGACAGGGGCTTCGAAACCCGGGACCAGCCGCTTGTAGCTGTTGGTGGAGGCGTTGGTAAACGCATTGATGGCGCGGGCGTGCTTGATGACCCCGCCGATGTAGTAGAGCGCCGTGTCCGAGAGGCCGCCGTAACCGTCCCCGCTGAAGAGATTGGTCCCGTCCTTGGCCATGGACTGGTGAACATGCATGCCGTTGCCGTTATCGCCCACCACGGGTTTTGGCATGAAGGTCGCCGTCTTGCCGTAGGCCTGCGCCACGTTCATGACCACGTATTTCAGAACCTGGACCTCGTCGGCCTTCTTGACCAGCGAGCTGAAGGCCACACCGATCTCACACTGGCCGGCCGTTGCCACCTCGTGATGATGAACCTCGGGCGTCAGGCCCATTTCCTCCAGCACACGACACATTTCCGACCGCAGATCGTGAAGCGAGTCCACGGGAGGAACCGGGAAATATCCGCCCTTGATTCCCGGCCGGTGGCCCAGGTTGCCGTCCGGGTAGACCTTCTCGGAATTCCAGCCGGCTTCCGTGGAATCGATCTCGTAATGGGCGCCCCGCATCTCCGCGCCCCAGCGAACATTGTCGAAGACGAAAAATTCATTTTCGGGACCGAAAAAGGCCGAGTCGGCAATACCGGTGGACTTGAGATACGCCTCCGCCCGCTTGGCCAGAGATCTTGGATCCCTTTCGTAGCCCTGCATGGTGTTGGGCTCGATGACATCGCAGGTGACGATCAGGGTCGTCTCCTCGGAAAACGGATCAATCGTCGCCGTTTCCGTATCCGGCATCAGGATCATGTCGGACTCGGCGATGCTCTTCCATCCCGCGATGGACGAGCCGTCAAACATCTTGCCATCCTCGAAGAAGTCCTCGTCCACCTGGCCGCTCGGCACCGTCACATGCTGTTCCTTGCCCTTGGTGTCCGTGAATCTGAGATCCACAAACTTCACCTCTTTGTCTTTGATGAGGTCGATTACGTCACCCGTGCTCATTTAAAGATCCCTCCGCAGGACTCGATGCAAAAAAACCCGTCCCCGGCGATTCTCGTGAGCCGGGGTACGGCAGCGATAGCTATACGGAGCACGATTCATGCCACCTGGCAGCCCTTCCGTCAGGCCACGGTAATCGGACCTTTCGCTGTCCGCCTCCGGACTCTGGGCGCACCAGATCAGTGCGATCGTGCCACTATGTGCACCATTTTAGACCACGGCTGGCGGGATTGCTCTATGGATCACCCACGCGTCGGCTATAATTCCGCGCTCTTTTGACGCCCGCCCTATCCAGCTGAAACGCCATGATCGATCAAAGGCTTCCCGAGCCCCCCGCCACCTTCCAGGCCCTTCTGCTGGCGCTGCAATCCTTCTGGGCGCGCCAGGGCTGTGTTTTGCTCCAGCCATACGACATGGAAATGGGAGCGGGCACATTTCATCCGGCAACGTTCCTTCGCTCGATTGGTCCCGAGCCCTGGAGTGCCGCTTATGTCCAGCCCTGTCGCCGGCCGACGGACGGCCGTTACGGAGAAAACCCTTTTCGACTTCAGCACTATTACCAGTATCAGGTGGTAATCAAGCCTTCACCGGAGAATATCCAGGATCTGTATCTGGACTCCCTGAGGCAGCTGGGTGTCGATCCTCTCGTTCATGACATCCGCTTTGTGGAGGACAACTGGGAGTCACCCACGCTCGGCGCCTGGGGCCTGGGGTGGGAAGTCTGGCTCAACGGCATGGAGATCACCCAGTTCACCTATTTCCAGCAGGTGGGCGGACTCGATTGTCGTCCGGTAACCGGAGAAATCACCTACGGCCTGGAGCGGATCGCGATGTATCTGCAGGGTGTGGAAAGTATTTTCGACATCACCTGGACCGACGGCCCCCTGGGGCGCGTCAGCTACGGGGACGTTTACCACCAGAACGAAGTCGAAATGTCCGCGTACAACTTCGAACACGCGGATATAGAGGAAATGTTTCATCGCTTCTCTGTCTGCGAGCGGACGTGTGGCGAACTGCTCGACAAGGCGTTGGCCTTACCCGCCTACGAGCAGGTTCTGGCAGCTTCCCATGCCTTCAATATCCTCGATGCACGAAAGGCGATCTCGGTGACGGAACGACAGCGGTATATCCTGCGCGTGCGGGCAATGGCAAGGAGCGTGGCGGAGGCCTACTACGCCAGTCGGGAGGCCCTCGGGTTCCCGATGCTCCAGCGGTCCGAAAAGGGAGAGGCCCGCGGTGGCTGAAAAAAAGGACCTGCTCATCGAGATCGGCACGGAAGAGCTGCCGCCGAAAGCCCTCAGGGAGTTGTCGAACTCATTCCGCTCGGGGATGGCCTCCGGTCTCGCCGAGCAACACCTTTCCTTCCTTGACGCGAAGGAATACGCCACACCGCGAAGACTGGGCATCAAGGTCACGGGGCTGGCGACCCGACAGCCGGACAGGGAAATTGAAAGGCGCGGCCCGCCTCTGAAGATCGCCGTGGACGAAGAAGGCCGCCCCACCCGGGCCGGGACGAAATTCGCCGAAAGCTGTGGCGTGAACTTCGAGTCTCTCGAGCGGCTGGAAACGGAAAAGGGCAGCTATCTTGCCTATCGGGGAAAGGAACCCGGGAAGGCCGCAGCGGATGTCCTGCCAGCCGTCCTGGAGAGCGCATTGGCGGGTCTTCCGATCCCGAGACGGATGCGATGGGGCAGCTCCGAATTTGAATTCGTCCGGCCCGTTCACTGGCTGGTGGCTCTCCTGGGCGACCAGGTGTTGCCACTGGAAGTTTTCGGCGTCGGGGCCGATCGCCTGACGCGGGGCCACCGGTTCATGGCACCTGACCCGATTCCCGTTTCCGACGCGTCCGCCTATCCGGAAATTCTGGAGCGGGACGGCCGGGTGATCGCCGACTTCGACATTCGCCGGCAACGAGTGCTGGAGCAGGCCGATGCGGCTGCGGCGGAGGCCGGCGGAACGCCGATCTACGACGACGCGCTTCTCGATGAAGTCACCGCGCTGGTGGAATGGCCTATTCCCGTGATCGGCAGATTCGACGAGCGGTTCCTCGAACTTCCGAGGGAGGTCCTCGTCTCCACGCTCCAGTCCCACCAGCGCTATTTCCCGGTGGCGAGCAAAGACAACGGGCTGACGGCCAGCTTCGTGGCCATATCCAATGTCGATAGCCGCGAGCCTTCCAAGGTCCGCGAGGGCGTCGAGCGCGTGGTCCGTCCCCGGCTGAGCGACGCCGGATTTTTCTGGGATACGGACAGGGTCCGTTCACTGGCCTCGAGGAAAGAAGCCCTGGAGACGGTCGTTTTCCAGCGGGAACTCGGGAGCATGGCCGACAGGAGCAGACGAATCGAGCTGCTTGCAGCGCAGATAGCCGAGCGCCTCGGTCAGGACAGCCGACCCGTAGCGAGAGCCGCGGCCCTCGCCAAGTGCGATCTGCTCACGGACATGGTAGGGGAGTTTCCGGATCTCCAGGGCATCATGGGACGCTACTACGCCCTCAACGACGGTGAGCCCGAAGAGGTTGCGACCGCAATCGAGGAGCAGTACCTGCCCCGATATGCCGGCGACCGCATACCGTCCACCGCCTGCGGCCGGATCCTTTCTCTTGCGGACAAGCTGGATATCCTGACGGGGATCTTTTCCATCGGCGCTCGGCCTTCGGGCACGAAAGATCCCTTTGGCCTCAGACGGGCGGCCGTGGGATGCCTGAGGATTTTTCTCGAGAGCGGTATGGAGATCCGCCTCATCGACACCCTGGCCGCCGCCGCCTCGCAACAGCCGGGGAAACGGGACCCCGACGCGGTGGCGGAAGAGGTTTTTGACTACATCATGGACCGTCTCAGGGCCTACTATGTCGAAGGGGCGGGGCGGCTGGTGGCGCCGGTGGAAGCTTTCGAGGCTGTGTACGCGCGTCGGCCTGCGTCGGTTCTCGATTTCCACCAGCGGATCCAGGCGGTCGTAAATTTCTCCAGACTTGCGGCGGCTCAGAGCCTCTCCGCCGCTAACAAGCGCGTTGCCAACATCCTTCGACAGGCCGAGGTTCATGACCTCAGGATGGCCGACCGGGCGCGGATGAAAGAACCCGAGGAGACTCGCCTGTTCGATGCCCTCGTCGAGCTGCGAAAGGAAATCGAACCCCTGATCGAGGAACGCGATTACTGCACCGCCCTGGAACGCCTGGCGTCCCTGCGCGAGCCCGTGGACAGTTTTTTCGACAAGGTTCTGGTGATGGACGAAGATGCCGTACTGAGGGAAAACCGTCTCGCGCTACTCAGCCAGATGCGCCAGCTTTTTCTTTACATAGCGGATCTGTCCAAGCTCGGCGGCTGATATTCGATGCCCACGGTCATCCTCGATCGCGACGGCGTCATCAATCGGGACAGCGCCCAATTTATCAAGACGCCGGATGAGTGGCAGCCGCTGCCCGGAAGCCTTGAGGCGATTGCGGACCTCTGCGCAGCGGGCTTCAGGGTCGCGATCGCCAGCAATCAGTCCGGCGTGGCCCGCGGCCTTCTTGACCCGCTTACCCTCAATGCCATTCATCAGAAGATGCTGACCGCTATCGGCTGTGTTGGCGGACAAATTGCGACGACGGAATATTGCCCCCACAGCCCGGACGCGGACTGCGAATGCCGTAAACCCAGGACCGGCCTGCTTCGACGTATCGGAGACACCCTCGGAATCGACCTGGTGAACGTGCCCTGCATCGGAGATTCCGGCCGGGATATCGAAGCGGCCGTGGCCGTCGGCGCGCGACCGATTCTGGTCCTGACCGGCAACGGCAGACGTACCCTGGAACAGGGTCTCGATATGGACATCGAGGTGTACCATGATCTGAAGGAAGCCGCGAAAGTACTTATTCAGGAGCTGGAAGCGTGATCTGGCTGCGTTCTTTTTTATTCACGGCTTTACTGTTTCTGTCCATCCTGCCCTACTCGCTCGCGGTGATTGTGGCGGGACTGATATCCGGCTCCTACCAGTACACCGTAGCCCGGCACTGGGCGACGACAAACTTGCGCATGCTGCGCAGGATCTGTGGTTTGACCTACACCGTGGAGGGGCTCGAGAACATTCCCCGGCAAAACTGTGTCGTTTACATCAAGCACCAGTCTGTTTTTGAAACCATCCTGCCGTTCACGATCTTTCCCTGTCAGTCCTTTGTGCTCAAAAGGGAACTCATGTGGGTGCCCATACTCGGCTGGGCTCTGAGATTCATCCGGCCCATCGCCATCGATCGGAGCTCAGGGGGCACCGCAGTCAAACAGGTGGTTCGTCAGGGCCGAAAGCATTTGTCGGAGGGCCGCTGGATCATCATTTTCCCGGAAGGCACCCGGATGGCGCCTGGCAAAACGAGAAAATACGGCCTTAGCGGCGCCCTCCTCGCCACCGATACCGGTTGTCCCGTCCTTCCCGTCGCGCACAATGCCGGCGATTTCTGGCGGCGGCGGGGCCTTCGCAAAAATGCCGGAACGGTCCGCGTCATCATCGGACCTCCTATCGATCCCGCCGGCAGAACCCCGGCCGAAGTTAACAGGCTTGCCCAGGACTGGATCGAGTCCACCATGGGCCGCATCAGCAAAAACTACTTCAAACCCGCATAAATATAGGCGAATAGCTTTTAATTGACGCGAACGTCGCTGAAAGCCGTTGGCTTCTTGACTACCGGTATATGGGCTATTTTTTTTGAAGGATATTCGGGAAATATCCTATAAATTCTTTTTTTTGTGTTTATCTTCTGCCAATAGCGTTTAACGACCGTGATTTTCGGCTCTGCATTGCCAGCTAGACGTCCAGGTTTGTGGCCGCCAGAGCATTTCTCTCGATAAAGTCCCGCCTCGGCTCCACGTGGTCTCCCATCAGGGTCGTAAAAATCTCGTCCGCTGCCACGGCATCCTCGATGCGAACCTGCATCAGGCGACGCGTCTCGGGATTGACCGTGGTGTCCCACAACTGGTCCGGATTCATTTCTCCCAGTCCCTTGTAACGCTGGACAGACTGGCCTCTCCTGGCCTCGGCCATCAACCAGTCCACGGCTTCCTGAAAATTCGTGATGTCCTTCCGCTTCTCCCCGCGCACGACAAAGGCTCCGGCGCCTACCAGGTCCGCCAGATCTGCTCCGAGTTCCGAGATTCGCCGATACTCGGGTGACTCGAAAAACTCTTTCTGCAGGATCTGGGTCGTCTCCACCCCATGATGAGTTCTACGAATTTCCAAGAACCATCGTCCCGGCTCCTCCGCTGGCAGAACCCGCAGGCCATACAGTCCCTCGCCGGACGCGACGCTGTGCTCGAGAACCTTTTCCAGCCCGTTGACCCAGTTCCCGACGTCCGATGGATCCGTGAGCCTATCCCCGCTCAGTGCCGGCATTTCCAGCATTCCCCTCAGTACGCGGGCGTCGTATCGGCGGGAAAGCCGCTCGGTGATGGCATTGACCTCCACGAATCGCCGAACCATGGACTCTAGCCCGGCGCCTGTCAGCGGCGGCGCATCCTCCGTGACGTGCAGAGCGGCCTTGTCCAGCGCAATGCTCAACAGATAACTGCTCAGCTCGGCGTCATCCTTGCAGTAGTGCTCCTGCTTGCCTTTCTTGATCTTGTACAGGGGTGGCTGAGCAATGTAGATGTGTCCGCGCTCGATGAGCTCCGGCATCTGCCGGTAGAAAAACGTCAGTAGCAGGGTCCTGATGTGGGATCCGTCAACGTCGGCGTCTGTCATTATGATGACGCGGTGGTACCGCAGCTTGTCCGGATCGAATTCCTCCCGCCCGATCCCGCAACCAAGGGCCGTTATCAACGTGCCGACCTCCGCCGACGATAACATCTTGTCAAACCTGGCCTTTTCCACATTGAGGATCTTGCCCTTCAGCGGCAGGATGGCCTGCGTTCTCCGATCCCGCCCCTGCTTCGCAGAACCTCCGGCGGAATCCCCCTCCACCAGGAAGAGCTCCGACAGCGCCGGGTCTTTTTCCTGGCAATCGGCCAGCTTGCCCGGCAGTCCGGCGATGTCCAGCGCGCCTTTCCGCCGGGTCATCTCTCTTGCTTTTCGCGCGGCCTCCCGGGCCTTGGCTGCCTCGACAATCTTGCCCACAACCGATTTGGCGTCCTGGGGGTTTTCCAGGAGGAATTCTTCCAGCTTTTCCGACATCGCCGATTCCACGACGGCCTTGACCTCCGAGGATACGAGCTTGTCCTTGGTCTGGGAGGAGAATTTCGGGTCCGGCACTTTCACGGACAGGACCGCGGTCAGTCCCTCCCGGGCATCGTCACCGGTGGTGGACACCTTCTCTTTCTTGGTGAGTCCGGCGGATTCAATGTAGTTATTCAGGGTCCTGGTCAGGGCGGTACGAAACCCCGCCAGATGGGTGCCACCGTCCTTCTGGGGAATATTATTCGTATAACAGAACATATTCTCCTGGTAGGAGTCGTTCCACTGCATGGCGACTTCTACGCCGATCTGGTCGCGATCTATCGAGAAATAGAAGACATTTTCGTGGATCTTGTTCTTGTTTCTGTTGAGGTGTTCCACGAAGGCCTTGATGCCGCCCTGGTACTCGTAGACGTTCTCCTCGCCGGTCCGCTCGTCCTTCAATTCGATGCGAACGCCTGAATTCAGGAACGACAGCTCCCGCAGACGCTTGGCCAGAATGTCGAAGTGAAACTCGATATTGGTAAAAATCTCCGGGCTCGGCCTGAATCTAAGGGTCGTTCCCGTCTTCTCTGTCTCTCCGATGACCTTCAGGTCCGTAAGCGGCCGGCCAAGTTCGTACTCCTGACGATGCAGCTTGCCGTCCCGGTAGATAAGCAACTCGAGATGTTCCGACAGGGCATTGACGACAGAAACGCCCACGCCATGGAGCCCGCCCGAGACCTTGTAGGAATTGTCATCAAATTTGCCCCCCGCGTGGAGCACCGTCATGATCACTTCAGCAGCGGACTTGCCCTCCTCGGCGTGCATATCCACCGGAATACCCCGGCCATCATCGCTGACGGTGACAGATTCGTCGGGATGGATGGTGACGGTAATCACCTTGCAGAATCCCGCCAGCGCTTCGTCAATGGAGTTGTCCACCACCTCGAAGACCATATGATGCAGACCGGTCCCGTCGTCGGTGTCGCCAATGTACATGCCCGGACGCTTTCTGACAGCGTCCAAGCCTTTGAGAACCTTGATATTTTTCGCTTCGTACTTGGCTTCGTTAGTCATTCAGAAAACTCGATGGAAAATCGGTTCATTATAGCACCGAACGGACCTCACCCTGTTCCACGTGGAACATTCCATCAAACTCCCAGCTTTTCACCGCCGCCCTGTGCAGCGCCGTCATGAATAACTGAACCCTCAGACCCGAAATGACTTCCTGCATTCGACGGAGGCGTTGCCTGTCCAGCTCCGCTGCCAAATCATCAAGCAGCAGAATCACCTCCACGCCGTCGTCCCGAATGAGGTGAGTGACCTGGGACAGCACCAGCGTCGCCGCCAAAAGCTTCTGCTGTCCTCTGGAGACTCTTCCCCGGGCCTGCCGCGCGTCCATCAGAATTTCCAGGTCAGACCTGTGGGAACCCATGTGGGTAATCCCGAATTTCAGGTCTCTCTCCCGGCTTTCCCGCAGGGCTTGTCCCAATGATTTTCCTTCCGGCCATCCCTGCTGATAGATAATTTTGGGCTCTTCATCCAAAAGCTGGACGCCGAGCTGAACCAGGTGCTTCTCCAGCAATTTTACGTACTGACGGCGGTAGCCGGAGAGTTCCTCCCCCGTTTTGGCAAGCTCCCGGTCCCAGCTATCGAGTTCCCCGATCTTGGACGTCTTCAATGCCGCATTCCGCTGCCGAACCGTCCGGTGATAGCGCCGCCAGGCTTCCAGAAAACGAGGTTCCACGTGAAACACGCCCCAGTCCAGGAACCGCCTTCGCACCCCCGGGCCTTCATCTACCAGCTGGTGTATCTGCGGATCAATGACTTGAACGGGCACCCACTGGGCGAGCGCTGCCACACTGCTCTCATCTTTGCCATCGACCCTTATGCGAGGCGGTCTCTGCTTCGCGATTCCTATACCCACCGGGATCTCCCGGCTCCCTGCGGATACCAGGCCCGAGACGGTCAGACCATCCTCGCCATCCCGAACCAGGGCATCCCGGGTTGCCGTCCTGAACGACCGCCCTCTTCCCAGAATGAAAATAGCCTCGAGCAAGCTGGTCTTGCCCGAGGCATTTTCTCCGAAAATCAGATTGCTACCGGCGGGTTCCAGTCTGACCTCAGACAGACACCGAACATTTTCCGCGGTTAGTCTCCTTAACGTCATCCGCCTCCCGCGTTACAGCCGCATCGGCATGACCACATACTGGCACCCGGTCGTTTTCTCATCCCACAACAAACAGCTGCTGCTGGGGTCATTAACCTGGAAAACCGCCTCCTCACCATCCAGGGCGTCCAGGGCATCCAGCAGGTAATTGACGTTGAAGCCGATCTCCATCTGCTGACCGTCGTAGGCGACCTCGATCTCCTCTTCCGCTTCCTCCTGTTCCGGGTTATGGGCCTGGATCTTCATGGTTGGTCCGATCTCCATCCTTATCCCCCGATACTTTTCATTGGAGAGAATGGCCGCCCGATACAGCGCCTGCCTGAGTTCCTCGCGATCAGCGGAAATCGGATGCTCTCCCCTTTTTGGAATCACCCGTTGATAATCGGGAAATCGTCCATCGATCAGCTTGGTCGTAAACTGGATAGAGTCCACCTTTGCCCGCATGTGATTACTGCCTATCGACAGCGCCAGCTCGCCCTGCTCACCTAGAAGCCGCTGGAGTTCCAGAACGCCTTTGCGGGGAACGATGACCTGGTGACCGGCGGAGCCACTTCCGTCCGCCTTGACATCGCACAGCGCCAGGCGATGTCCGTCGGTGGCCACCGCCCGGAGACGACCTTTCTCGATTTCCAGGAGCAGTCCGTTCAGGTAGTAACGCACATCCTGGTGCGCCATGGAGAAGTGAGTCTTTTCCAGCAGCCGCTTCATCGACGCCTGGGGCAGCACGATCTGCTCTACCGCCTTGATGTCGTCGATAACCGGGAATTCCGCTGCCGGCAGGGTCGCCAGGGTAAAGCGGCTCCTTCCGGACCGCACCGTCGCTTTTTCACCCTCAATGGAGAACTGGAGCTTCGCACCGTCCTTGAGGGCCCGACAAATATCGAGGAGTTTCCGCCCGGGCAAGGTAGCCTCGCCAGGTTGTTCCACGTCCATCTCTGCTTGCGCCACCATCTCTACCTCGAGATCGGTGGCCGTGATCGTCACGCCATCCGCCTTGGCGTTGATCAGAACATTGGCCAGTATCGGCATGGTCTGACGGCGTTCGACGACCCCGATAACGGCTTGCAATGGCTCCAGAAAGGCTTCTCTGGACGCTTTAAGCTTCATCTCCGCTCCTGTTAATAATTATTAAATACATATTTGTTATTGCTATTACAGAGATCATCTCAGCCTGTGGATAACTATAATTTTAATTTTATAATCAATAACTTATAAGATTAATAACCGTACCTTCAACCCCTGCCCGGCCTGACCGCAAGCTGTGTGTGAATTGTGGATAAAAAGCCATGCCCGAGTTACACACATGTCATCCCCACTATGTGGTCAGGATTCTCAACAGGTTGTCAAAGTCCTCCCGGATCCTGTTATCCGCCTCCCGAAGCTCCTTGATCCGCTTGCAGGCGTGGAGGACCGTCGTATGGTCCCTGCCGCCAAAAGCATCCCCGATCTCGGGAAGACTGTGGTTGGTCAAATCCTTGGCGAGAGCCATGGCGGTTTGTCTTGGCCGGGTAACCATGCGGCTACGACTCTTTGACAGTAGATCAGCGACCCTGATCTTGTAGTACTCCGCTACGGTCTTCTGGATGTTGTCGATAGTGACCTTTCTTTCCTGAACGGCAAGCAAATCCCTGAGTGCTTCCCTGGCGAACTCCATTGTGATCGGCCGACCCGTGAATCGGGCATTTGCGATGACCCGACGCAGGGCGCCCTCGAGCTCACGGACATTCGATCGTACGCACTTTGCGATAAAAAAGGCGATCTCCTCCGGAAGATTCACGCCCTCCATCACCGCCTTGCTGAGAAGAATGGCGACGCTGGTCTCCAGTTCGGGGGGCTCTATTGCGACGGTCAGGCCCCATCCAAACCTGGATTTGAGACGTTCCTCCAGGCCACTGACTTCCTTCGGATAGCGATCGCAGGTGAGAACAATCTGCTGCTGATCTTCCAGTAACGCATTGAAAGTATGAAAAAATTCTTCCTGCGAGCGATCCTTGCCGGCGAAGAACTGAATGTCGTCGATGAGCAGGGCATCGAGAGTCCGATAGGTTCGCTTGAACTCGCTGATGGTGTTGTGCCGCAACGCCGACACCATATCGCCCACGAAACGCTCCGAGTGTACGTAGGCAACCTTGGCCGACGGCTTGCCCTCGAGAATCATGTTGCCGACCGCGTGCATGAGATGGGTCTTGCCAAGCCCGACGCCGCCATAGATAAAAAGGGGGTTGTAGGCGGCACCGGGGTTAACGCCGACCTGATAGGCAGCAGCCCTGGCCAGCTGATTGCTTTTGCCGACGACAAAATTCTCGAAGGTGAAAGCGGGATTCAATCGCCCGCCGACCCTGACAGTGGCGACCGGGCGTTCAGGAGCCTTGAACCGTTGATCAGGCTGCGCCTCCGTACCCTCCGGCTGAAGTCTGCCGCGACTTCCCACCTCGAGTGTTACCTGCACGGGGTCCTTGCCGGCGCAGTCAGCGGTAATCTCGACGATTCTCGACAGGAAGTGCTGCCGTACCCAATCCACAACAAACCGGTTCGGCGCCAGCAAACGAAGAGTGTCCTCGTCGTGGACGGCCTGAAGGGGCCGGATCCACGTATTGAAATGCTGCTCCGGCAAATCATGCTGGAGTTGCTGAACACATTTGTCCCAGAGAGATCCCGGCACCGCGGCGTCTCGCAAGAAAGTAAAGAGAACCAGACAGAGAACCCCGCAGTCTATACCGGTTCGAAGGAGTTATCCACAGGCGCAAAACGGGGCAAACGGGGGCTGCGAAACTTGACAGAAGAGCCGTCCGTCCTTACGATTTCGGGCCTTTTGCTGCGGGCGCGACCGTCCGGCGGCGGCTCCCGTACAAGCACCTGAGAGCGGAATCATGAAGCGCACCTTCCAGCCGAGTAATTTGCGTCGCAAACGCAACCACGGTTTCCGGGCACGGATGGCTACGAAAAACGGCCGACAAATTCTGGCTCGTCGGCGTGCCAAGGGCAGGGCGCGGCTGACGCCCTGATGCGTCCACTGTAAGCTCGGGCGAAGTCATCGCGGCCGGTACGGGTCCGTTCGGCGCAGAGTACCGTCTGCGATCGAAGACCGATTTCGACAGGGTATTTGAACGACCCGTCCGTTCGGCAGATGGCCTGTTTACGGTCCTGGCGCGACCTCGGCCGGGCAGCAAACCCCGATTGGGCCTGGCCATTTCGACGAGATCGTCAGGTAACGCGGTGTCGAGAAACCGGGTCAAGCGACTTGTCAGGGAATCTTTCCGTTTGAACCAGAAATCAATGGCTGCCGCGGACATTGTCGTTATGGCGAAACCGGGGATAGCTGCCCGCAGCAACGAGGATATCCGGTGCAGCCTCGCCGGCCACTGGAAGAGGATCCGAGAGCGATGCGCACCGTCCTCCTGATTCTGATCAGAGCTTATCAGCTGATTCTGAGCCCGGTGATGGGCAACAATTGCCGTTTTCATCCGACCTGCTCCGACTATGCGGCGGCGGCCGTTCGCGAGCACGGCGCGCTGGGCGGGCTCAAGCTGACGCTGAAGAGACTCCTGAGATGCCACCCGTGGCATCCGGGCGGTCTTGATCCGGTGCCCCCCCATCATTGTTCACGCTCGCCCCGGGGCTCCTGAAACCATGGAAAATCAAAGAGTTTTCCTCTGGATCGCTCTCGCCCTCGTGGCCTGGCTCACGTGGCAGGCATGGATCAATGACTACCATCGGCCGGCAGAACCGGCCCAGCCCCAATCGACCGCCGCAGAGCAGGGCGGACAGAGCGGCGCCGACCTGCCGTCTCTTCCCGATGGCGCGACCGACAACGACAAGCCCGCATTGCCGGAAATGGAAGCGCCACCGCCGGCAGGCAAGCGAATCAGAGTCAGCACCGATGTACTGGAACTGGAACTGGCCACCGACGGGGGCGATCTGGTGTCCGCCGTCCTCAAGGACTATCCGGTACGAAAGGACCGGCCTGACGTGCTGGTTCAGCTACTGGATGATTCGCCTTCTAATCTTTTCGTCTTCCGGACCGGGCTCAGGGCGGCAGGTGGGGGACCCGAGCCTAACCACCAGGCCCAATACGAGGCGGCGGAGGATCAGTATGTGCTGTCGTCCGGCCAGGACGTACTGGAAATCCCCCTGGTCTGGCGTAGCGGCAACGGGCTGACGGTAACAAAGACCTACAGCCTGGAACGCGGCAGCTACAGAATTGGCATCCGCTATTCCGTAGAAAACCGGAGTGGATCCGAGTGGCGGGGGGCAAGCTATGTTCAGCTCCGGAGGCGACACGTGCCCCTAGAGCGATCTTTCGTCGATGTGGATACGTATTCCTACCGCGGACCGGTCGTCTATGACGGTGAGAAGTACGAGAAGCTCGACGTGGACGACCTGCCCGAGGAGCCGATGGAAAGGAAAGTCATCGGCGGCTGGATAGCCTCCATCCAGCATCACTTCCTTGCCGCCGGAATTCCCCCGACGGACCGCGCGTCGGTCATCAGTGCGCGAATGCGGGACGGCATTTATACCCTCACGGCCGTCGGTGAGATCAATAACGTGGCGGCGGGATCCGCTTCCGAGTTCGAAGAGATCCTCTTCGTCGGTCCCAAGCTGCAGCAGCAGTTGCGGGAAACCGCTCCCGGGCTCCGGCTGACAGTCGATTACGGCTTCCTGACCATCATTTCACAGCCGCTGTTCTGGGTACTTCAGAAACTTCACAATCTGACGGGTAACTGGGGCTGGGCCATCATTCTGCTCACTGTCCTGATCAAGCTGGTCTTCTACAAGCTGTCCGAGACCAGCGGCAAATCGATGGCCAAGATGCGAAAGCTGCAGCCTCGGCTGAAAGCTCTGCAGGAACGCTACAAGGACGATCGCCAGGCTTTGTCCCAGGCGATGATGGAGATGTACAAGCGCGAGAAGGTCAACCCGGCCTCTGGCTGCCTTCCCATCCTCGTTCAGATGCCGGTTTTCCTGGCGCTCTACTGGGTTCTCCTGGAGAGCGTGGAACTCCGCCAGGCGCCTTTCATGCTCTGGATCAACGACCTGTCTTCCCGGGATCCCTATTACATTCTTCCGCTGCTGATGGGTGTCACCATGTTCATCCAGCAGCGGCTGAATCCGGCGCCGCCGGACCCGATCCAGGCCAAGGTCATGATGACGCTGCCCATTGTGTTCACGGTGTTTTTCGCCTTCTTCCCGGCCGGCCTCGTGCTTTACTGGTTCGTGAACAACCTGCTGTCCATCGCGCAGCAATGGCGAATCAACAAGGTCGTCGAGCGCGGGAACTGAGGCGGCAACCCCTGACGAGGACCGGGGCGTGATCGGTGATGGGGACACCATTGTCGCATCGGCCACTCCGCCGGGCCGCGGCGGCCTGGCCGTCATTCGTGTTTCCGGCCCAGCCGCCATCGAGGTGTCCAGGCAGGTCGCTGGATCACTGCCGCCGCCCAGGCGGCTTTCCCGGCGAACACTGCTTGCCGGCGACGGTTTGCCTGTCGACGACGGGATGGTCGTGGTTTTTCCCGCGCCCAGGTCTTTCACGGGTGAAGACGTGGTCGAGCTCCACTGCCACGGCGGGCCGGTAATTGTCGATCTTCTGCTGCAGTCTCTTCTTTCCTCCGGGGCGCGCATGGCACGCCCCGGCGAGTTCTCGAGACGCGCTTTTCTGAACGACCGGATGGACCTGGCCCAGGCCGAGGCCGTCGCGGATCTGATAGAGGCGGGATCCAGCCAGGCCGCGAGGGCCGCGCTGCGCTCGCTGCAGGGCGAGTTCTCCGACCGCGTCCATCGCCTGGCAGAGTCGGTGACGGAACTGAGGGTCTACGTGGAAGCGGCGATGGATTTTCCCGAGGAGGAAATCGACTTCCTCAGTGACGCCACAGTGGCAGACAGGATCGAGACGCTGTCAAAAGCGTTCACGGAACTGACCGCTTCCGCGACCCAGGGCGCGTTGCTTCGCGAGGGGATGACAGTCGTTCTGGCCGGCGCCCCCAATGTGGGTAAGTCCAGTCTTCTGAACCGGCTGACCGGTCAGCCTTCCGCCATCGTCACCCATCTGCCTGGGACGACCCGGGACGTCCTGAGGGAGAGAATTTCCATCGAGGGAATGCCCCTGCATGTCATCGATACGGCCGGTCTCCGGGACGCGGTGGATCCGGTGGAGGCGGAGGGGGTCCGTCGGGCCCGGCAGGAAATGGAGAAGGCGGATCTCGTGCTTTTGCTGGTGGATGCGGCCGAGACGGATCCGGATACGGTCATCGAAATGCGCGACATGAGTATTCCCGAGGAGGTGCCGGTGACAGTGGTCCGAAACAAGGTGGACCTGACGTCGGAGCCTCCCGGAGTCAGATCGCCGGACGGGGCGGGAAGACCGACGATCGGGATATCGGCGCTTCACGGCCAAGGCATCGCCGATCTGCGCCGCCACCTGGAGGAAAGGGTGGGCTACGAGCCGGCAGCGGAGGGAGCAATGTCAGCCCGCCGGCGTCATCTGGATGCCCTGGATCGCGCTCGCGGACATGTGCGGCGAGGGGCAATACAGCTTCTGGAACACGGGGCGCCGGAGCTGATGGCGGAAGAACTGCGACTGGCACATCACTGCCTCGGCGAGATAACAGGAGAGATCTCCAGCGAGGACCTGCTGGGGCGTATATTTTCCAGCTTTTGTATCGGCAAGTGATGTTCAGCGGGATGTTCTTTTGCCGGAGAAATTCCCCTTGACCACGACATCCTTGGCGGTTTCCTTGTCCTCCGGGAGCTCGGGTTTGGCGGACGCGACCCGGTTTCTGCCGCTCTGTTTCGCGAAGTACAGCGCCTCATCCGCACGCCGCAGGGTATCGGCCACCGATTCACCGGCCACGTATTCCGCGACGCCGGCCGAAAGGGTCATCTGAACACCGCCGCGGAAGACCTTTTCTTCGGTGGCCTGGCGCAATCGTTCGGCGCACTTGATCGCCCCGGCCTCCGACGTGCTGGGCAGAAGGCACATGAATTCTTCACCACCGAACCTGCCGAAACAGCGCCCCTCGCTGTCCAGGTCGATGACGTCCGTAGCCCGGAGTTCCTGGCGTGCGAGATAGGCGAAAGCCGACAGAACCTCGTCGCCCACGAGGTGCCCATAGCGGTCGTTGAGCGCCTTGAAGTGATCAAGATCGAAGATACAAACCGCGAAGATGGAGCCGGACTTGTCAGCCCTGTCCTTCTCCCTGGAGAGACATTCCATCATGTATCGCCGGTTGAAGGACTGGGTCAGGTGATCGCGCGTCGCCATGCGGCTTGCATTGCTGACAGCTTCCCTGAGTTCGGTATTGCTCTGGCGTAGCGACTCTTTCAGGCCTGCCACGTAGCTTCCGAACCAGGCGCACCAGACGACGCTGGCGGTGAGCACCATGGCCATGATGATTTCCCGGGAAACGTCGACCCTGTCCGGGAAAAAGGCATACTCCGCGCCCACAACACCCAGATATCCGGCGATGGCGAAAGCGGACATCAGGTAGAAGCCTCTTCGGCGAAGCCCGAAGATGCCGAACATGAGGGTCACGACATAAACCATCATCATTGCCCCGCGAAGTTCGTCGCTGGACAGCATCAGCACCATGGCCCAGGAGAAGGCGATGACCAGTTGCTGGACCGTCATGGACGGATCCGTCAGGCGCTTGTTCAGGCCGCTGCGGATCATGACGTAAAAGTACAGATTGGTCAGCACGATGCCGCCGAGAATGACCGGCACGACCTGCTGGCTGACATCCATTTTGCCGGTGAGGAACGCGAACAGGGCGAGGGCGACCCACATGGCGTAGGACACCATGGCCATCTTGAACCGACGCAGCCTGAGAGCCTGCTTTGCGTCGAGAGTGGGCAGCATCTGTTGCGAGCATCCTTGCGACCTCGAGGAGTGTTTTTTCGCGCCCCAGGTCGGTCTGGCGTAGTTCCCTACGGGTCCGGTTTCGGAGAATCGCTCAAAAAGACAAGGATTTATGTGATCGCAGTCGCATAACCGGCCGCGGGTCTGACGCAGCGCTGTCGCGCGTGAAGCCGGTCCCGGAAACCGCCGCGAAACGGACCATGAGGGCGGGATTGAACTGGTGAGGCAGCGGCCGGATGAATAAAATGCTGCCTTCCCACGGCAGCCGCAGGTTCCCATGCTCCATCCGGACAAATTCGACGTCATCGTGGTCGGCGGCGGTCACGCCGGTACCGAGGCGGCGCTGGCTGCCGCCCGGATGGGTTGCCGCACGCTCCTGCTCACCCACAGCGTGGACACTCTGGGGCAGATGAGCTGCAATCCGGCCATCGGGGGCATCGGCAAGGGACACCTGGCCAGGGAAGTGGACGCTCTGGGAGGCGCCATGGCCGAGGCCGCGGATCGGGCGGGAATACACTTCAGAACCCTCAATGCGAGGAAAGGACCGGCCGTCCGCGCCACCCGAGCGCAGGCCGACCGGGTCATCTATCGGTCGGCGATCCGGAGCGTGATCGAGAGACAGGCCGGGCTGTCGGTATTCCAGCAGGCCGCCGACGATCTTCTGCTGGAAGGAGACCGCGTCTCCGGAGTCGTTACGCAGATGGGCCTGGGATTCCGCGCCCGATGCGTTGTCCTGACCGTCGGCACCTTTCTCGGAGGCCGGATCCACGTGGGGGAAGCGAGTCATCAGGCCGGTCGGGCCGGGGATCCGCCGTCCAACCGCCTGGCGGCCAGGCTGCGGGAACTCGCCCCGCGGGTAGGAAGGCTGAAGACCGGAACCCCTCCCAGAATCGACGGCAGGACCGTTGATTTCCACATGCTGGAGGAGCAGCCTGGCGACGATCCCCGACCCGTCTTCTCCTTTCTGGGAGATCGCTCGTGGCATCCACGACAGGTGCCCTGCCATATCACCCAGACAAATCCTCGGACCCACGAGATTATCCGAAAAGGCCTGGATCGATCGCCCATGTTCACCGGAGTTATCGAAGGGGTCGGACCCAGGTACTGCCCTTCGGTGGAAGACAAGATTGTCCGGTTTGCGGACAAGGATTCGCACCAGATTTTCGTGGAGCCGGAAGGTCTGAATACGCCGGAGCTTTATCCCAACGGTATCTCCACAAGCCTGCCCTTCGACGTGCAGCTCGAGCTTGTCAGAAGCATCCGCGGATTCGAGCGGGCCCACATCACCCGGCCGGGGTACGCGATTGAATACGACTATTTCGATCCGCGGGATCTGCGCCACACTCTCGAAAGCCGTCATCTGGAGAACCTTTTCCTGGCGGGCCAGATCAACGGCACTACCGGTTATGAGGAAGCGGCAGCCCAGGGGATTCTCGCCGGCATCAACGCGGCATTGCGAACCCGGGACCAGGATCTGTGGTGGCCGCGGCGGGACGAGGCCTATCTGGGGGTGCTGGTGGACGACCTGGTGACGCGGGGAACCCTGGAGCCATACCGGATGTTCACGAGCCGTGCCGAGCATCGGCTGCTGCTCCGGGAAGACAACGCGGATTTGAGGCTGACACCTATCGGTCGTGAGCTGGGCGTCGTGGATGAGGGTCGATGGCGGGTTTTTGACGAGAAACGGACCGCGGTGGCCGCAGAACGGCAACGCCTCGGACGACTGGTCATTCATCCGCGGGATGTTCCCCGGGACAGCATGGACCGGCTGTTCGGCGAGCCTCTCTCGCGGGAGTACACGGCGCTGGAATTGCTGCGGCGGCCAGGCGTTACTTACGGGACGCTCTCGGAACTGGAGGTCTTCGGGTCGCCCGGTCTGCGACCGGATGCAGCAGAACAGGTGGAAATTCAGGCGAAATATGACGGCTATATCAGGCGACAGCGGGAGGAGATCGAACGCAACCTCCGATTCGAGGGACTCCCGTTGCCGGACGACCTGGACTATTCCACGGTGCGCGGGCTTTCCCATGAGGTTTGCCAGAAGCTTCAGTCCGGCCGGCCATCCACTCTCGGCCAGGCATCCCGGATCCCCGGGGTGACGCCGGCGGCCGTTTCCCTGTTGCTGGTTCATCTGAAGCGGGCCGGTGCCCTGGGCCGGCAGGACTCCAGGGAAGCGAGCAGCGCTTGAGCGCAAGGAGCCTGGCACTGGCGGTCCTGGCGGCCGCGCTGGTCGGCTGCGGTCCGGGCCAGCAGGATGCCGTCGTTTCCGGTTCCGCGGGACCGTCCTCCACTACCGAGCTTCACCGGGGCAACGGGGTGGAACCGGACAGCATGGATCCCCACAAAGGGGAGGGGACGTCCGGGGCCTCTATTCTTCGCGATCTGTTCGAGGGCCTGGTGGCAACGGCTCCGGACGGAAGCCTCGTTCCCGGGGCAGCGGCGTCATGGGATATCGGTCCCGATAGAAAAACCTACACATTCCACCTGCGGCCCGACGGCCGGTGGTCCAACGGAGATCCGGTCACCGCAGAAGACTTTGTGTACGGTCTGCGGCGAAGCGCGGACCCGGCGACGCTTTCGAGCTACTCCCAGGTGCTTGCGCCCATTCTCAACGCCGAGGCCGTGATCGCCGGGGAGCTGCCGCCGGAAGCCCTTGGCGCCGAGGCGGTCGACGACCACACGCTGGTGATTCGCCTCAAGGGACCGACACCCTACTTTCTGGAACTGCTCACCCATTCCACCACTTTCGCCATTCACCGTCCCTCGGTGGAAAAGTTCGGCCAGCGGTTTGCCAGACCCGGAACGCTGGTCTCCAATGGCGCCTACGTTCTCGACGAATGGGTGGTCCAGTCTCATATCCGTCTTGTGAAAAATCCGCACTACCACGACGCCGAACGTGTGCGCATCGAGACCGTTTACTTCTATCCGATCGAGAATCCCTCGGTCGAGCTAAAGCGCTACCGGGCAGGGGAGCTGGACTGGACGGAATCCCTTCCCCATCAGCAGCTGGACTGGGTCAGGGAAAACCTCTCGGAAGAGCTGCACATCGCGCCGTATTTCGGCAGCTACTATTTCGGCTTCAACGTTACCCGGCCTCCTTTCAGGGATCAGGCCGGGTTGCGGCGCGCCCTGACCATGGTCATCGACAGGGACATCCTGACCGAGAAAGTGACCGGCGCCGGCGAGTTGCCCGCCTATGTCTACGTGCCTCCGATACCGGGATACCAGTCACCCGTGCCGGAATGGTCTGAATGGTCCATGGAGGAGCGGCTCGCCAAAGCCCGGCAGCTCTACGCGGAGGCCGGTTACGGCCCGGAAAACCCGCTGAAGTTCGAGATCCGGTACAACACCAACGAGAATCATCGCCGGATCTCCCTGGCGCTTGCCGCCATGTGGAAACAGAGCCTTGGTGTACGGACCACGCTGCTGAACGAGGAATTCAAGGTGTTCCTGGAAACCCGGAAGTCGAAGGCGATTACCGAGGTTTTTCGGGCCGCCTGGATCGGCGATTACCAGGATCCCTTCAGCTTTCTTGAGATCATGCACTCCACCCACGGCCAGAACGACGTGGGCTATTCCAATCCTCGCTATGACGAACTGGTGGAGGCGTCGATGCTGGAGCCCGACCCGATACGGCGGATGCAGCAGCTGGCAGAGGCCGAAAGCATCCTGCTGGAGGACCAGCCCGTGGTTCCCCTGTTTTTTTATGTGAGTCGTCGGGTGGTCAAGCCCTGGGTAAAGGGCTGGGACAACAGTCTGCTCGATTACCATCCCACTCGCCACATGTACATCGATGCATCATCGGACGGCGTATGAGGCAGAAGGGAAAAACCGGCCGGCTCGGCATTGACTCGTCAGGGACGGAGGGATTGGTTATCTTGCGCTGGAACCGGAGTTGGCCGGCGCGGCCGGGCGGGCAAGGAGAGATCGGCGGAATGCTCGAATGCTGAGTTATGCCCTGAAAAGATTCATCGGCGCGTGGCCGACGCTGCTGATTCTGATCGCGCTGGCGTTCTTCATGATCCGTGCAGCGCCCGGCGGACCTTTCGACGCCGAGCGCAGTCTGCCCGCCGAGGTGGAGGCTAATCTCCGGGCGGCCTACCATCTGGACGAGCCGCTGATACAGCAGTTCGGACGTTATCTGATCAATCTGCTCCAGGGCGATTTCGGACCCTCCTTCCAGTACAAGGACTATACGGTCACCGAGCTCATCATGACCGGCTTCCCCGTATCCCTGAAGCTGGGCGGCCTGGCCATGCTGCTGGCGATAATGGTGGGCGTCACCGTCGGCGCGATCGCCGCCCTGCGGCAGAATTCCTGGCTGGATCATGCCGTCATGTCCGCATCCATGACCGGCATTTCCATCCCCAATTTCGTTATGGCGCCGCTGCTGATCCTGCTGTTCGCCATCTATCTGGGTTGGCTCCCTGCGGGCGGTCTGGGAAATGGTTCCCCGGCCAACCTGGTGCTGCCGGTGATATCCCTGGCGCTTCCCCAGATTGCTTACATATCCCGGTTGACCCGCGGAAGCATGATCGAGGTGCTGCGCAGCAATTTCGTCCGCACGGCCAGGGCAAAGGGATTGCCGGAACGGGTGGTGCTGCTGAGGCACGCGATGAAACCGGCGCTTCTGCCGGTGATCTCCTATCTGGGTCCCGCCACGGCGGCGGTTATCACCGGATCAGTCGTGATCGAGCAGATCTTCGGCGTTCCCGGGCTCGGCCGTTATTTCGTTCAGGGCGCCCTCAACCGGGACTACACGCTGGTGATGGGTGTAGTGGTTTTCTACGGTGTTCTGATCATCGTTTTCAACCTTCTCGTGGATCTCCTGTACGCCCTGCTCGATCCTCGAGTGAAGTACTGATGAGCACCGCGGCAGATACAGTTACGAAAGCAGCGCAACAGGAGGGTCGCAGCCTGTGGTCGGACGCTCTTCTGCGCCTGCGCCGCAACCGGGCCGCCGTCACGGCGGCTGTCATACTCGGGTTCATGATGATCGTGGTGGTGGTGGGACCCTGGTTCAGCCCCTACGATTACGATTACACGGACTGGGACAGGATCCTCATCGGCCCCGACCTGGCCAGCGGTCATATATTCGGCACGGACGGCATCGGCCGGGACATTTTCGTCCGCACCCTGTACGGAGGACGGATATCTCTCCTGGTGGGCGTCGTGGCGACTCTGGTCAGCCTGCTGATCGGCATTGCCTACGGTGCCACGGCAGGATATTTCGGCGGTCGCGTGGACCACGTGATGATGCGTATTGTGGACATCCTCTACGCCATGCCATTCATGTTCTTCGTGATTCTGCTGATGGTCATGTTCGGCCGTAACATCCTGCTTATCTTCGTTGCCATCGGGGCGATCAACTGGCTCGATATGGCCCGGATCGTCCGCGGACAGACGCTGAGCCTCAAGCGAAAGGAATTTGTGGAGGCAGCGGAGGCGCTTGGCGTCCGGCCGTTCAGGATTATCCGGCGTCATATCGTGCCCAATCTTCTCGGAGTCGTGGCCGTGTATGTCACGCTGACGATCCCCCAGGTGATCCTCGTGGAGTCCTTCCTGAGTTTTCTCGGTCTCGGCGTGCAGGAACCGATGACCTCCTGGGGCGCCCTGGTGAACGAGGGGGCCCAGGAGATGGAAAACGCGCCCTGGACCCTGGTGTTTCCCGCAGTTTTCCTGGCGATGACCCTCTTCTGTTTCAACTTCATCGGCGACGGCCTCAGGGACGCGCTGGATCCCAAGGATCGTTAGCCTCATGTCGCTGCTCGACGTGCGAGACCTGACCGTGGATTTCAATACCGACGACGGCCGACTGTCGGCCGTGCGCGGCGTGAATTTCACGCTGGAGGAGGGCGAGTCCCTCGGCATCGTTGGCGAGTCAGGCTCGGGAAAGAGCCAGACCGTCCTCGCTCTCATGGGTCTGCTGGCGGACAACGGAGAAGCGTTCGGGCGGGCCCAGTTTCGCGGCCAGGACCTGCTGCAGATGAGCAGCGCCGAGCTCAACCGGGTTCGGGGAGAGAAGATCTCCATGATCTTCCAGGATCCCATGACATCCCTGAATCCCTATCTGACGGTGGCTCGTCAGATGACCGAGGTGCTCACCTTTCACAAGGGCATGAATCGTCGCGAGGCGCGGGCAGAAGCCGTCCGCATGCTGGACGCGGTGCATATCCCGGACGCGGGCAACCGGATTGATCGTTATCCCCACGAGTTCTCCGGCGGCATGCGGCAACGCGTGATGATCGCCATGTCCCTCCTGTGCCGTCCGCAGATTCTCATCGCGGACGAACCGACCACCGCGCTGGACGTGACGGTGCAGGCCCAGATCCTGCGGCTTCTGGAGGAGATCAGACAGGATTTCCGGACGGCCATCGTGCTGATCACCCATGACCTGGGCGTCGTGGCGGGCGTCTGTGACCGGGTCATCGTCATGTACGGCGGACGGGTCATGGAGAGCGGGTCTCTTCACCATATTTTCCACCGAAGTCGGCACCCTTACACACGGGGTCTGCTGGCCTCGGTTCCAAGGCTGGATCAGGAACGGGGAGAAAAGCTTATCGGCATTCCCGGGACTCCGCCGAGCCTACGTCGTCCGCCTGACGGCTGTCCCTTCGAAGCCCGCTGCCCCCACCGCATGGACCGGTGCGGCCAGGCACCACCCCCGCTGGACCATCCGGAGCCGGGGCACAGCGTGGCCTGTTACGCGGATCTCGGCTCGTGAGCGGCTCGCTTCTGGCGGTTCGGGATGCGGCCGTCGATTTTCATATCGCCGAGGGGCTATGGCGACGACCGAGCGTGCTGCGGGCCGTGGACGGCGTCAGTTTCGACCTGGATCGGGGAGAGACTCTCGGTGTCGTGGGGGAATCGGGCTGCGGGAAATCCACGCTCGCCCGGGCCATCCTGGGACTCGTGCCCCTGGCTCGGGGCTCGGTGGCGCTGGAAGGTCGGGCCGTCGCCTACGGCGAAAGAAATCAATGGTGGCGAAGGGAAATCCAGGTGATCTTCCAGGATCCCCTGGCTTCGCTGAATCCCCGAATGACCGTCGGCCAGATTGTCGCGGAGCCGCTGGAGACGCTGATGCCGGAGCTTTCGTTGCCGGAAATGCGGCGCAGGGTAAGCGGCATCATGGAGCGGGTCGGTCTTTCGGCCGGGCACGTCAATCGCTATCCGCACGAATTTTCGGGCGGCCAGTGCCAGCGGATAGGAATCGCGAGGGCCCTGGTGTCGCGGCCGCGAATCGTGCTCTGTGACGAACCGGTCAGCGCCCTGGACGTTTCCATCCAGGCGCAGATCGTCAATCTGCTCACGGATCTCCAGCAGGAGATGGGGCTCGCCCTGGTGTTCATCGCCCACGACCTGGCCGTGGTGAGACACATAAGCCACCGCGTGATGGTCATGTACCTGGGACGCGTGGCCGAGCTGGCGGACGCGGACGATCTTTATCGCCACCCGAAGCATCCCTACACCCGTGCGCTGATGGCGGCCGTGCCGGTGCCGGACCCGGGATATCGGCCCCAGGGGGAGCAAATCCTGAGCGGCGATGTTCCCTCGCCTCTGGCGCCACCGAGCGGGTGTTCGTTTCGCACGCGGTGTCCCATTGCTACCGACCGGTGCCGTACGGACCGGCCCGATCTTCGGGCAGCGGGAGATGCGCTGGTGGCCTGCCATTACGCAGAGAATCCGCCAAAAGCCGGGCACGAGTCATCGCGCGATGGATGATGCGCCGGCCGTAATCTCCCGCATTCGGGAACAGGCGTTTCCAGAGGAGGGCGAAGTCCGTGGTGCCGTTTACTGACATCCCTGTAGTTTCCCTGGAAGGGGAACCAGATCTCCTGGGCCCGCTTGCCGGCAAGGTGCTGCTCGTGGTCAATGTGGCCAGCAAATGTGGGCTGACTCCCCAGTACGACGAACTGCAAAGATTGCACGGAGATCTGTCGGATCAGGGATTCAGCGTGGTCGGCTTACCCTGCAATCAGTTTGGCCATCAGGAACCGGGATCGGCGGAAGAGATCCGCAGCTTCTGCACGGAGCGATATGCGGTGACCTTCCCGCTCGGCGCGAAACTGAACGTCAACGGGGACGACCGGAGTCCGGTTTACGACTGGCTGACAGACCCGGCACGCGGATTCCCCGGCGACATTTCGTGGAATTTCGAGAAATTCCTGATTGGCAGAGACGGTTCGATCCGGGGCCGATATCCGCCGGAGACCCGCCCGGAGGACCCGGTCTTGCTGCAGGACATCAGCGACGCTCTGGAGGAAACGCCACCCGAAAACTAGGGCAAAACCAGGTCGAAGGTTGCCGAGACGGATCCGCTTATCGTGATCTCGCCGGGCTGGTAAGTCTCACCTCCGGCATCCGCCTCGGCGGCCAGCATGCCTCTTGCCAGCGGCACGGGGGGACGGAACGCGGACGAGGCCTGAAGGGTCCGGACGTCCCCAAGGCCGGCGCCCAGGGCTTCAGCAAGCGCGACTGCGCGGCTCTTCGCATCCCGCGCCGCCTCGGCCAGGGCCTGCCGTTCCAGAGCCGCCCGACGGCTGGTATCGAGTGTCGGCGGATTGACCTGGTTGATGCCGAGCTTCAGTGCGGACTCCGTCAGCCGTCCCAGTTTCTCAAGATCGTGGATCTCCACCTCGAGCTGACGGCTCACCACGTAACCGAGGAGCCTGCGCTCGCGGGTCTGCGGATTCCAGTCGTAATCTGGCCGGACGATGGCGGAGGCCGTGGAAACCCGCTGGTCGGGAATACTCATGTCGCGGGTCATCGCCAGAAAGCGATCGACGATCCCCGACACGGTTTTCCTGGCGGTTTCCACGTCGTCAGCCCGGGATTCCACTCCCAGCCGGAGAGTCGCCCGGTCCGGTTCGGTACGTAATTCCGCATGGCCGTCAACGGTGACGGTCCTGTCGTCGGCGGCGGCGTCCATCGCCGGGACGGCCAGCACAAGCGAGGCAAGAAGGATGACGAGTGTTCTCATGGGCGGCCCTCCCCGGGTCCGGTCGGTGGTCTGCGTTGGTATGGCATTATCCATACGCTGTGATTACCATATCGCCCCTTGTTTGGCACCCCGCTCCTGCGTAAAGCGAGGCAATCCATGTCGAATATGCCCGTAGCCATACTCTTGACCCTGTCGCTGATCGGGCTCGCCGGCGGCGCGTGGGCCGAGGGAGATCCGGCCGCCGGCCGGGTGAAGGCCGATACCTGTCTCGGTTGTCACGGCATCAAGAACTACAAGAACGTGTATCCCACATACGCGGTTCCGAAAATCTGCGGTCAGAATGCCCAGTACCTGCTGGATGCCCTGAACGGTTACGCCAACGGCGATCGTCCTCACGAAACCATGCACGCCCAGGCCGCCACCCTGAGCGAGGAGGACAGGCAGGATATAGCCGCGTTTTTTGCGGACACGGCGGCGTGCGGCAAGGGGGAATAAGATGAGGCTTGCTTACCTTGTGGGAATCGTCGCGCTGGGGCTCGTGAGCACCGGGGCGCTGGCGGGAGGAGATCCCGCCATCGGGAAAACGAAAGCGACGCCCTGTGTCGCCTGCCACGGTGAGGACGGCATGGGCATCGCTCCGAACTATCCTGTTCTCGCCGGCCAGCACGCCGACTACCTGGCCCACTCTCTGCGTCAGTACAGGAGCGGAGAACGAAAGAACGCCATCATGGCGGGCTTCGCCACCAACCTGAGCGACGACGATATCGAGGATCTGGCGGCCTGGTTCGCCAGCCTGGAAGGACTGCAGACCGCCGAACGCTGATCGCTGCGGCGGTTAAATCTTGTCGAGAAATGTCCTGGCGGCGGACCGAATTCCGTCCAGCTCCTTTTCGTCCAGTCGATCCAGGTTACGCATCGGAAACGTCATCCGTCGGTTGCCCCTGAACCTGTCCCGGTGTCTGGCAAGAAAATCCCAGTAGAGAAAATTAAACGGGCAGGCGTCCTTGCCGGTACGCCGATCCGCCCGATAACCACAGTTGTCGCAGTAGTTACTCATGCGGCGAATGTAGTTCGCGCTGGCAGCATAGGGCTTGGTGCCGACGACACCGCCATCGGCGTGGAGCGCCATCCCCAGGGTGTTGGGTAACTCCACCCATTCGACGGCGTCCACGTAGACGGCCAGATACCAGTCACACACCGCCGCGGGCTCGATGCCCGCGAGGAGGGCGAAGTTGCCCGTAATCATCAGCCTCTGGATGTGGTGGGCGTAGCCATGGGCCAGTGTCTGGCCGATTGCCTGGGCCAGGCACTGCATTTCGGTCTCGCCCGTCCAGTAGAACGAAGGCAGGGGACGGCCGGCATCCAGCGCGTTGCCCCGGGCGTAGTCCGGCATCTTCAGCCAGTAGATGCCGCGGATGAATTCGCGCCATCCGAGTATCTGGCGGACAAAGCCCTCCACCGCCTGGATCGGCGCCTCCTGTTTACGCCAGGCTTCCGTAGCCGCTTCGACACACTCCCGCGGATCGAGCAGCTTGAGGTTCAGCGATGACGATACAAGTGAGTGGTAGAGGAAAGGCTCGTCCCGCCACATGGCGTCCTGAAACTCGCCGAAGCGGGGCAGGCGATGGGTAATAAAGTCCTTCAGGGCGCGGCGTGCCTGAGCTCTCGTCACCGGCCAGCGGAATTCCTCGAGTTGGCCGGGATGATCCGGAAAATGCCGTGCCACATCCGACAGGACGGTCTCGGTGATTTCGTCCGGCCGAAATCGCATCGGATCGGGCAGATCCTGCGGTCCCTCGCGACCGAAGGTACCCCGGTTCTCGGGATCGAAATTCCATTTTCCGCCGGCGGGATTGCCGTCCTCCACGAGAATTCCGAAACGTTTCCGGGCGGCACGATAGAAATGCTCCATGACCAGCGACTTCCGATTTTCCGCCCACGAGGCGAATTCCTCCTTCGTCACGTAGAAATGGGGGTCCGACAGGACTTCCAGTTGGACCCCGGCCTCGTGGCATGCATTCTGGAGAGCCTCGAGTACGCGCCACTCTCCGGGTTCGGCCACCCGCACGATGGCGGCCCCGTGCCGGTGGATTGCGGCGATCAATCCCTCTGACAGCGACGCACACTCCGCGTCCAGATCCACGTAATCCACCGACCATCCGGAGGCCCGGAGCCCCTCGGCGTGATGGCGCATCGCGGAAAGGAACAAGGCGATCCGCTGTTTGTGGCTGCGGACGTGGGCGGCCTCCCCCGGGGTCTCGATCATCAGCACCTGGTCGCGGGACGGATCGGACGCGGCCAGCGCCGGGTTGCCCTCTCCCAGCTGATCGCCGAGCACGAGGGCGATACCGGGTGTATCGGTCACCGCCCCGTCAGCCCGCCCGCACGCCGGCCCCGGGGCGCCGATAAATCACCGGCCGGTCCGGTCCCGAGGTTCACTTGTCGTTTTTCAGATTGCACAATCGGGTTCCCTCCAGGAGAAAAGCATGCAGCACAAAGCCGGCACAATCGATTATCCGGACGGCATCACGGCGATAGACACGGAGTACGTGCGTCCCATGATGGATGCCAGCCACCTCATCGTAAACCAGGGCCGCGCCGCATTTGTGGATACCGGGACGTCCAGGTCCGTACCCCTGCTGCTGGAGGCCCTGACATCCAGGGGATTGGCGCCGGAAGACGTCGAATATGTGCTGGTGACCCATGTTCACCTGGATCACGCCGGGGGCGCGGGAGAACTCATGGCGGCGCTGCCCAGGGCGACCGCGGTCCTTCATCCACGGGGCGCGCGACATATGGCGGATCCGGCTCGCCTGATCGAGGGATCGATCCAGGTGTACGGAGAGGAGCTTTTCAGATCACTGTACGGCCGGATTCGGCCGATACCGGAAGACAGGATTCGAACAGTGCGGGACGGGGATACCCTGGAACTGTCCGGAAGGACACTGGAATTCCTGCACACAGAGGGGCACGCCCGCCATCACTACTGCATCCTGGATCACGGGTCGCGGTGCATATTCGCCGGGGACAGTTTCGGGCTTTCCTACCGTGAGCTCGATACGGACAAGGGAGAGTTCATCTTTCCCAGCACGACTCCGGTGCAGTTCGATCCGGAGGCGGCCGTGGCCACGGTGGACAGACTGATGGCCGCCGAGCCGGCAGCCATCTACCTCACGCACTATAGTCGGGTACTGGACCTCCCGCGGCTGGCCGGCGACCTCAAGACAGATATCCGGGCGTATGCAGATATCGCCCTGGACGCGGGTGAGGCCACCGACGGTGCCCTGGAGGAAGCCCTCCGGCAGTACATGTATGCCAGGCTGGATGCCCATGGCTGTGACGGAGATCCCCATTGGCGGGAAAGCATCGTCGGCGACGATATCCGGCTCAACGCACAGGGACTGGCGGTATGGCTGGCGCGCCGGGCCAATTCGCCCTGATATCGCCGGCATCAGCGAGGAGACAGAAATGACAGAACTTGAAGAGCGTACCCTCAGGGCCTATCGAGTCCATCGGGAAGACAAGAAAGTCCGGGGCCGGCTCGAGGAAGTGAAGCTGGGCGAGCTTTCGGAGGGGGATGTGGTCATCCGGGCGCGTTACAGCAGCGTGAACTACAAGGATGCCCTGGCGGCGACGGGCGCCGGCAGGATCATGCGGCACTTTCCGCTCGTCGCCGGTATCGACGTTGCGGGGGAGGTGGCAGCTTCCGGCGATGACCGGTTCAGCCCCGGGGACCCGGTGCTGGTCACGGGCTGCGGCCTCGGTGAGGATCACGACGGCGGATACGCCGAGTACGCCAGGGTTCGGGGCGACTGGGTCATACCGATTCCGGAGGGCCTGGACCCGTTTCACGCCATGTGCCTCGGCACCGCCGGTTTTACGGCGGGGCTGGCCATAGTCCGGCTCGAGCACAACGGCCTGAGCCCGGACAAGGGGCCCGTGGCGGTCACCGGCGCAACCGGGGGCGTCGGCAGTCTGGCGGTCAACATGCTTTCCGGCCTCGGCTACAAGGTCTCCGCGGTCACCGGCAAGAAAGAGGCCTCGGATTTCCTCGAAGAACTGGGCGCCTCCGAAATCCTCATAAGAGGCGAGCTGGACATGGGTAGCCGGCCGCTGGAAAAGGCCACCTGGGCGGGAGCCATCGACAATCTGGGCGGTGAAACGCTGACCTGGCTGACGCGCACCATGGACTGGTGGGGCAGTATCGCCAGTATCGGTCTGGCGGAGAGCCATGAGCTGAACACGACCGTCATGCCCTTCATCCTGAGAGGCGTCAATCTCCTTGGGATCAATTCCGTGGCCACGCCCCGGGCTCTCCGGCTTCGCGTCTGGGAGCGTCTGGCGACCGACCTGAAGCCGAGCCGGCTGGATCTGATCGGTACCCGGACAGTGGCGCTTAGCGAACTGGGCGACATTTTCCCCGACTACCTGGAGGGGAAGGTCAAGGGCCGTACCGTGGTAGATCTCCAGCGCTGATTGTCTGACGCTGTTTTTTTCGCTGGTCTAAAATGGAAGGCTGACTGTCGGTTCGACAGGCAAACCTGACGGGACAGGGGAATCTGGCATGACCATCTCTTCCGCTGGCGAACGTTTATGGAGAGCGCTTGACGACGAAAGCCCACTGCAGGTTGTCGGCGCAGTCAACGCTTATTCGGCTCTGCTGGCCGAGCGGAGCGGGTTCCGGGCCATTTACCTGTCCGGGGCGGGTGTTGCCAACGCGTCTTTCGGTTTTCCGGACCTGGGCCTTACGAGCCTGAACGACGTCTGCGAAGACGTGCGCCGCATCGCGGGCGCCACGGAGCTGCCGCTGCTGGTGGACGCCGATACGGGCTGGGGCCAGGCGTTCATGATTGCCCGGACGGTTCGGGATCTGACGAGGGCCGGTGCTGCAGGCCTCCATATCGAGGATCAGGTCCAGTCCAAACGATGCGGGCACCGCCCGGGCAAGGCGCTGGTGACGGCCCAGGAAATGTGCGATCGGGTGAAGGCCGCCGCTGACGCCCGTCCAGACGAACGCTTCGTCATCATGGCCCGGACCGATGCGCACGCCGTCGAAGGGCAAGGGGCGGCCGTGGACCGCGCCGGCGCCTACGTGGAGGCGGGTGCGGACATGATTTTCGCCGAGGCCCTGCAGACGCTGGACGAATACCGCCAGTTCACGTCCGCGGTGGGCGTTCCGGTTCTGGCCAACATCACCGAGTTCGGCAAGACGCCCCTGTTCACGACACAAGAGCTGGGCGAAGCCGGCGTCAGACTGGCTCTCTATCCGCTATCGGCCTTCAGGGCCATGAGCAAAGCCGCGCTCGAGGTTTACGGGGCCCTGCGCGCTGAGGGGACCCAGAAAGACGTGGTGGATCTCATGCAGACTCGGGCCGAACTCTACGAGGTCCTGGGTTACCACGATTACGAAAAGAAGCTCGACGAACTGTTTTCCCATCGGGAGGACTGAGCGCCGGGCGGGGCAAAAGCTGGAGAAATCCTATGAGCGAAAAGAAAGCCGCCGGCGGACTGGCCGGCGTGACAGCCGGAAAGACCGCCATTTGCACGGTCGGCAAGGAAGGGGCCGGTCTGACCTATCGCGGGTACGACATTTATGATCTGGCTGAAAACGCCACGTTCGAGGAGGTGGCGTACCTTCTCATTCACGGAAATCTTCCGAACCAGGCCACCCTGGATGCTTACCGGGACCAGCTGAAGGGCATGAGGGGCCTGCCTGCCCTCCTGAAGGAAACGCTGGAGAAAATCCCGGGAACCACCCATCCGATGGATGTGCTGCGAACCGGATGTTCCGTCCTGGGCAATATCGAGCCGGAAGAGGATTTCAGCAGACAGGAAGAAATTGCGGACCGTCTGCTGGCCTCTTTCCCGTCGATGCTCATCTACTGGCATCGCTTTCATGCCGATGGCAAACGCATCGATACGGAAACCGACGACGACACGGTCGCCGGCCATTTTCTGCACATGCTCCATGATCGGCCGCCCAGCGAGTTCCATCGTCATGTGCTGGCAGTTTCCCTGATCCTTTATGCCGAGCACGAGTTCAATGCCTCGACATTTACGGCAAGGGTCATTGCCGCCACCTTATCCGATTTCCATTCGGCCATCACCGGCGCCATCGGGGCCCTTCGAGGGCCGCTCCACGGCGGCGCGAACGAGGCAGCCATGGAACTGATCCAGCGATTTGACAGTGTCGCCGAAGCGGAGACCGGTATCCGGGAGGCGCTGGCCCGCAAGGAGAAGATCATGGGATTCGGTCACAGGGTCTATACGACCTCCGATCCGCGCAACAAGGTCAACAAGGAATTCTCGCG
>Ga0209536_100000863_pt1 | contig 50153 bp, 38 predicted proteins | sample DeeMarSeWOR28_12_FD_187461 | JGI IMG/M metagenome (GOLD analysis project Ga0209536, IMG submission 187461) | Marine sediment microbial communities from White Oak River estuary, North Carolina - WOR-2-8_12 (SPAdes) (version 2) | ecosystem: Environmental > Aquatic > Marine > Intertidal zone >...
GGATTGCCGGTCAGGATAAAGCTGCGGTTGGGAATATTTTCCTCCCACAACACGCCTCCGCCCGGATAGCTGATGACAAATTTGTATTGAATCTCCTCAGCGGCGTTGCCGCCTACATTATAGGTTCCGGTGTAAATTCCATCATTAGTCGGATCAGCAAGGATCTCGTTATTGCCACTCCAGCCGTTAAAGCTTCCCCGAACCACCAAGATATCGCCGTTAGCCGGTTGGAACAACTGCTGGGCCATCTTCACTCTCATATCCACCTGGAAAGTAATATCATTATCTTGTGCCGAAAAAGGAAGCACTTCATAGATCACGTCGGTCCAAACATCACCGATCCAGTAATTTCCGGTAAGTGGATTATAGGCTACGCCACGCACCGAGGAGTTGAACTCGCCGTTGCCTGGGTCGTATTCCATATTGAAATCAAAATATCTACCAGTGAAAGTGAAATCAGTAGTTGTTAATTCATAAATCGTGCTTGCTCCAGTAACCCCAACAATAAATGTACCGCGGTTTGGTAGATAGGCAAGTCCGCGAGGGACGGCTCCCTGGAAATCCGGGAAGGGAAAAGTCTGTAAAAGTTGAGCTGAAACAGCATCATACTTGTATGCAACCCAATTGTTTCTGTCCATGGTCCATATATTTCCATTCTCGTAAGCTACCCCAGTCGCGGTTCCTGGCTGGATATCGATCTGTTGAAGGATATTTCCGCTTAAATCAATTTGGTACAATGCACCGGGATCGAGATGAGCTACCCACAATGCAGTACCATCCCAGGCTAAGCCATAGCTGCCACCGCCACCGGGAGTAGGAATTTGGTCCATCCATTGCCAGGTATTGGGATCGAACTGGCGAATCTGATCATAGTAATAGTCAGCCATCCAAACACTATTGCCGTCATAAGCGATGCCATAAGGCCGTCCGCCAGGTCTGGTGCAGGCGACAGCTTTGCCAGGCTCGTCAGGAAGAGACATAGGATAGCCAGTGGTCTCATTCGAGGGAGCACTTTCGCCGGTATTGTACACAGCGGTGACATAATAAGAATATACCTGATCATTGTTGACGGTCATGTCTACAAAACTGGTTTCGTCCTGCGGCACATTTCCAATCGGGGAAGGTGAATCGGTACGATAAATGTTATAACTCTGCAGACTGGAGCCGGGTTCGTACCCAGGATTCCAATACAACGGCACCTGACCATCCAATTTATCTATCGCTATTAGGTTTTCGGGCGGTGCCTCTGTTCCGAATAGCTGGGCATGGCGCAATTCCATGGCATCAGCATTGGCCCGGAGCTCGTCTATTCCGTTGCCCAGTACAATCCCGAAGGCTACAGTCTGGGAATCACCCGCCGCCAGGTGATAAATCGCATGAGTCATGAAAATACGATAATCCGCAGGAGTAGTTGGATCAGGGTGGATGCCAGTTTGCATTTCAAAGTATCTGGTCGCATCATCCTGGTTATCTAGCGTTCCTCCATTTGGATAAATGTTGACCGTATGGGGTTGAAATCCCCCCATCAATTTGACACCCAAATACCCTCCGGGGTTATTCTGGCTGTCGTACAAATAGGCCAGTTTCCGATCTGCTTCATATTTTCCAAGATCGTCAGCAGCCCCGCCAGGAGATGTTTGGAAGGTTAGATCCGGGTCGGTCCACATGCCCACAAAGACACCGTCCAGGTCACCATTTACGCCAGTATTCTTAATAGTGTAACGAAAAATGATGAAATCATCGTGATCAGGATCGGCAGTGTTCCATTGGTAGCTCCGCTGGGTAACTTGCAGGCCGATGGGCGTGGAGAGGGCTTGCTGGTCGTCGTAAGTGACTTTACCAACCTGATCGGCGGGCCCTGGCACCATACCATAATACATGCCTAGCGTTTGTTGCCAATCGCTTTCGCTAAACCAGCAATTCATTACTCTTGGTTCTCCTGAAACCTGAGCTCCAACCCAAAGCCCGCCTGCGTACAAATAGTCCTGTCCATCTGAAACAGGCCAATACGCGGAGCTGCCCCAAATAAATCCTGATATTCCCTCGGCCAGCCGTGAATTCTCATACCAGGAAAGGATCATATTTCCCGCGGTATGGGCAAATGGAATTCCTACCGAACCCACATACGGATCCACAGTATTGGCTGATATGTCACTGATGTGATAGCTAAAGTCAAAGTTATCTCCTACCTGAAATGGACCAATCTGTCCCGCCCAAATGTTGTCTCCGGCATTCACATCATTATGCAGTCCGTCGTCATACATGGGAAAGGAGCCGGCCGGAACTCCGTTGAGATCGTAAGAACCGCTTACGCTGGAAATTCCGCTCTCGTCATCCACCGCTGCCCGCATGGTTACAATAGAATTATGATAGGGAGAAATGACATATGGATTGAGCAGCGCCGGGGGCAAATTAGTGTCATACGTGGTGCCAATGATACCATACCAGATTTGATTTTGGTAATAATTAGCCCAACGGTTAGAGTTGAAGCTTACAAAGGCCTGATTGTTGAGCAGAGCGACATTGTGCCCGCCATCGTTTCCGACGTATTGAGTGAATCTCTCGGGCACGCTCCAGTTGCTTCCTCCATCGCTGCTGGTCATGTAATAAATATCATTTTGCAGAGTGCCCAACACTGGCGTGGGAGTATTGGCACCATAAACTAACCACAACGTTCCGTCGGTCTGTCGCAACGCCTGAGGACGAAATTCGTCCTGATAAACTGCGCCAATAGCAACGGGTGGTGACCAGGTCTGCGCACCGTCAATGCTGCTCATCTGGTAAACGTGTGAATATCCACTGGAATTGTCCTGGTAAAACGCAAGAAGGGTAGAGCCATCAGCTGAAATAACCGAGGCGTTTATTTCGCTTGCCGGCTCAGGAGTAGAGAAGAATGGTTGTTCGCCGCTCCAGCTATTGCCATTATCATTACTGGTGATGTAAAAAGCATCCCGCGCATTTCCGGGAACATCATCAGAGTAGAAGAGCCATAGGGTGCCATCGAGCGTTTGGCTGAGGCTGGTCCAGCGTTCGTTTCCCCAAAAAGAAATCTGTGTCGGGCCGGTCCAGGAAACTCCATTGTCATCGGAGAAGCTCATCATTAACTCAAACACCTGGGTATCCCGCCAGGTGATGATTGCACGGCCGGTCTGGGTACGGACTCCAGAGAGAAAGTCAGGCACATATCCCAGCCCAGAGGCAATGAACTCTGGCGTTTGCCAGTTCTCACCCCCATCCGTGCTGCGGCAAAAAACCAGATTGTCCGGGACGCTCCATATTAGCAGCACATCCCCATTACTCAGTACAATTGGGCAAGATTGACTGTTGGAGCTATCCGGATGCTGGTAAGGAAAATGCACCGGCTCCGTTAGTGAAAAGCTCCCATCCGTTTGCCAGTTTGTTCCTGCGCTCCGAAATTTACCCGAAAATTCGGGATTGTCTTGGTGATTGGCCTTATTATTCGTCTCTGCAGCGAAAGAATAAATCGAAAGCAAAGCAATCACCAGAATCGGAATGATCCTTAGATACTTCATCATACTTCCTCCTTATGTTTTTATTTTATGGGCTGGTCGAGAATCAAATAGCCTCAATCCTGTTAGGACATGATTCAACTCCCGCCCTGGATTTAGATAATAATTTCACAAAGATTCTTAGTACAATAGTCACAGTAGTATTATTTTGCCGGGGTTTTTTGATTAAGGACAACGCAGATCAACTGCTCTACAAATCCTTAGGAGATATGCTGAAGGGGTAGGTGGTGGTAATCTAACTTAAAAGAATCTAAGTAAAAAAACTTCCTGATAATTTAGTTCTCTGGACTCAATAAATCCGAATTCTTAGTAACCGCTGAATTTCGATTGTAAATCAAAACAAAATTGTAATCATTTACCCGTTTCGATTCCTCCCGATAAGTTCGAGTAAAATTAATTTTAGGTGCTGGCGAATATAGCACTTTATAAAAAAATATTCAACATCTTAGAATAGTCTATGGGTGATCTGTGATATGAATCACTCATCATATTGCAATAATTAAAACTCCCCCTGCATCTGTGCGGTTACGGCCGCATCATCTTTGCAGTCGTTTCCTCTAAATGAGCTTTGGTATAGGTATCCAATTTACTCAGCTTAGATTTGATTTTCTGCAAGTGCCGTTTTAAATTAAATCATATGCATTTAAATCAAATTCATGATGACTTATAGATCTTTCTTAACAACCATTTTTCTCGTTTTATTTTCGTCCTCAGGATTTCAACAAATCGCTCATATCCCGTTAAGCGTGGATTACGCAACTTTCAATTCTCCCAAAGGAAATGCTTATCTGGAAATTTACGTCTCTTTCCACCAAACCCACATCCGTTATGTGCAAAGCGACAGCGGATATGTTGCTGAAGTGGCCATAAATACGGAAATCTTTTCCGAGGACTCTATGGTTACATCATACGACAGACAGTATCACAGCACTTTGATATCTACAGAGCAGATAGAAAGTCAGCATCAGATTATGGACGTCTACTTTTTTGAACTTCCCTTCGGAAAATATACGGCAACCGTTAAAGTCAATGATTCTTATTCCATGGCCTCCGGGGAATTTGTTTTCAGTTTCGACATGCCGCCTTTTAAAAGGGATGAACTCAGTTTAAGTGATATTGAGCTCTGCACTAACATTAGCCAGGATACAACACACATCAAATTCCGGAAAGGACATTTACAGGTAATTCCAAATCCATCCTCTCTTTACGGGTTCTCGCTCCCGGTTCTCTATTATTATGCCGAAGCCTATAATTTTGCTTTTTCAGATAATGAAAGAGGGACTTTTCGACAGGAAAGCTATATCACAGACACTCAGGGCGCCCTTATTAAAATAATTTTGGATGAAATCAAGCAAAAACCGGGAAGCAGTTCAGTACTTGTCGGCGGCAGCAACATTGCCGGACTACCTGGAAATACATATTTTCTTAATCTCAAGGTAACTGATCAGCAAACCGGCAAAACAGCCAGAAAAACCAAACGCTTTACTTTGGTGAAACCCTCCGGTAAATCCGGACCCGATACCACAAAAAATAGGGTATTGTATCAGAATATCCTCCTGGCAATTTACATGAATTATGGGGAAGAGGATCTGGATTTGGAGTTCGAACAAGCGCGGTACATTTCTGCGGATGAAGAAAAGAAATTATATCCACAACTGGACCTGAAGGGGAAAAGACAATTTTTGATGAATTTTTGGGAGCAGCGCGATTTGGAACCCAATACCGCAGAGAATGAATTCCGTGATAATTATCTTCAGCGGGTGGAGTATGCTAATCAGTATTTCCGCACCAAAAGGGAAGGCTGGAGGACAGACCGCGGCAGGGTATTGTTAGTCTATGGCGCCCCGGATAATATTGAGCGATATCGCAATCCGGTTGCTAACAAACCTTATGAAATCTGGAGTTATCCTCATATTGAAGGCGGAGTCATTTTTGTCTTTGCCGATTTATTGGGGTTCGGTGGCTACGAACTCATTCATTCTACACATCCCAGGGAGTTTAAGCAGCCGAATTGGATGGATTTATTAACACCGGGTAGTTCAAGAGGCGACCGGTGATTCTTAGAGCCGTTGCCGCAGGATTTCTATTGCTTCGGCATCAGCCTTACAAATTTCCGTTTTCCAATTTTCAGAATAACCGGTTCCTTAATAATAACTTCATGGAGTTCATCATGAACTGTCTCACCATCTATTGAGACCGCTTTTTGCTTGATCAATCGGCGCGCCTCAGACAAACTTGCCGCATTCCCTGATAATACCACTATGTTTATCAACCGTTCGTCTTCAGGAATCACAAATTCCGGAATTTCCTCTGGTACTTCCTTCTTAATATGGATTTGATCAAAATATGCTTCGGCCTCTTTTGCCGCTTTCTCAGAGTGATACATTGCTGCGATCGTTCTGGCAAGCCTTCTTTTCAGATCTCTCGGATTGACTGATTTCGTGTCGAGTTGCCGTCTTATCTGCTTCAGTTCATCCAAACCAACATCTGTTATCAGTTCAAAGTAGGGATAAATCTGCTCATCAGGGATGCGCATCGTTTTCCCGTACATTTCCTGGGGAGGTTCGTCAATCCCGATGTAATTCCCGGTGGATTTGCTCATCCGCTGAACCCCATCGATTCCAGCCAGAACCGGTAAAGTTAATACAACCTGTGATTCCATTCCATATTCCTTTTGGATTTGGCGGGCGATGATCAGATTGAATTTCTGTTCAGTCGCGCCAATCTCCACGTCCGCTTTAACCATCACCGAATCATATCCCTGCATCAGGGGATAAAAAAATTCATGGATACTAATCGGTTGTTGGCTTTCGTACCGTTTGGCAAAATCATCCCTTTCCAACATTCGCGCCACAGTAAATTTTGAGGCAAGCTCCATAATTTCATCAAAGCGCATCTTACTGAACCACTGCCCGTTGTAAACCATTTCCGTTTTTTTCGGATCAAGGATTTTGAAAAACTGCTCCTGGTAGGTTTTGGCATTTCTCTTTATCTCTTCATGGGAGAGACGAGGACGTGTGGCTGATTTCTCACTGGGATCCCCGACCATGCCGGTATAGTCGCCGATGATCACCACAACCTGGTGTCCCAGGTCCTGAAACTGTCTCAACTTGCGAATTCCAACGGTATGTCCCAGATGAATATCCGGCGCAGTGGGATCGAATCCCTGCTTTATTCGCAACGACTTCCCGCTTTTGATAGAGCGTTCCAGTTTGTTCTTCAATTCATCCCTAGGAAGCAGGTCAACTGTTCCGCGGCCGATGACTTCTAACTGTTCTTTGAGTGGTGGGAATTTTTTCTTCATTCTCTGACTCACTTAATCTTATACTTCTTCTCCAATTTCTTCATCTCCCGCTGCTGATCGCGCTTGGCAATCTCCTCTCTTTTATCATATTTCCGTTTGCCGCTAGCAATACCGATTTCCACTTTTGCTTTACCATTTTTGAAATATAGTCTTAAAGCAACCAGCGTGACTCCCTTTTCCTGAACCTGGCGGTGCAGCCGCCTTATCTCCGATTTATGAAAGAGCAGTTTGCGGTCCCGTTCCGGATCGTGGGTTACATACCCCTCATTCTCGTACGGACTGATATGCATGCCGATCAGCCAAGCCTCGCCGTCCCGGATGCGGGCGTAGCTGTCCTTTAAATTGCAGCGGCCGGCTCGCAGGGATTTCACCTCGGTGCCTTGCAAAACAAGCCCCGCTTCCACCGTATCACTAATAAAGAAGTCGTGGCGTGCTTTTTTATTGCTGGTGATTATCTTAATATTTTCTTCCATGATCTTTCGTCATTTATCACGAATAAAAATAGAGACGGCTAATCACTGATTCAAGAAAATTGTGATATTAAAAAATCGCCTAAAATAAATCACTGATCACTAAGGTCTTGCCAAATATAATTCGAAAGACTAAATTTTGTGCTGTCATTGGAGAAACATTGAGTATGAAGTATTTGCCGGTTTCAATTCTATTTGCTTTAGTTTTTTTGTTTGTAATTCAATGTGAGCATGGTTTATCTCCTTCCGATGCAAAACAGATTCCTAAGAATGTTAACGGAATCAGCGGTGTAATTATTTATAAAAATTGGCCGTCTGTGGATAGTCTAAAAGATTTACGATTAGTTGCATTCCGCAAGTTTCCACCTCAAAATATTTTTCTCGAAATTATTAATGGAACGGCAATTGTTTATCCACCTATTGATACCTCAGCTCATCTAATATTCCATGTTCCATTTGAAGAATACATAGTAGGGCTCCCACCCGATACTTTTGAATATATTGTTGTTGCACACCAATTCGGAGAAGATCGATTCTCTGAGGAATCTTGGCAAGCAGTTGGACAATATGATACAGATTCTGATTCTTTGCCGACACCTATTATTATTACTGAAAAAACTTTCCTGGAAAATATAAATATCAATGTTGATTTCAAAAACTTACCGATTCAACCATTCTGATTCAGGTATGTAAATGAGGCGGATTTTTCAAAAATATTATTTTGTTGTTTTGTTCATAATTGGATTTTCAACTGGCGCATTGTCAGGTGAAACAATCCGTGGTAAAGTGGTTGATGAAAAAAATCAGCCCATCTTTGGTGTAAATGTTATATTGAAAGGTACTGTCCTTGGAAGCGCTTCGAATGGCGAAGGAGTGTTTGCAATTAGCGACGTCCCGTTGGGAAATTTTACGCTTGCAGTCTATTACATTGGTTATAGAGAATTGGAATTGGAGGTAAGTATTGAGGAAACAGAAGAGAAAACGGAACATGATATAGGTACAATCAGACTAACCCCATCTGCAATTGATTCTGATCCAATTGTTGTTACTGCCAGCAAATATGAGCAGCGCACTCAGGATATTTCAGTAAGTATGGCTTCTCTCAGTAAAAGAGATTTGAGCTACCGAAATTCCATAACAGTTGGCGATGCCCTGAAGTATGTTTCAGGAGTCAATATGAATTCATCGCAGGTTAATATCAGAGGATCAAGCGGATACAGTTACAGCGTGGGCAGCAGAGTGTTGCTGCTTTTGGACGGAGTTCCCTTCATTACCGGAGATACCGGTGAAATTAATTTTGAATCCATTCCCACGCATTTGATTGAGCGGGTTGAAGTATTGAAAGGGGCGGGATCGGCTTTGTATGGTTCTAACGCACTCGGCGGAGTAATCAATGTGATCACAAAAGATATTTCCTCCACTCCGAATCTATACGCGAAGTTTTATGGAGGTATGTACTCAGATCCTTATTATAAAGAATGGAAATGGTCAGATGATAATCGATTCTTGAATGGGCAGCAATTTAACTACTCTCAAAGATTTAACAATATCGGGGTGATGATCGGGGGCAACCGGTTTGAAGATGATAGCTACAAGCAAAACGACTGGAGACGGCGCTATTCCGGCGATGGTAAGCTGGAATGGGAGATATCGCCTTATCAGCAATTGAGTCTTTCCGGAAATTACATGTGGCAGGAGCGAGCCAGTTTTATCTACTGGAGAAACTTACGGAAAGCTTTGCAACCCCCCGCTGATCAATTAAATGACCGGGTAGAGTCAAAAAGGTCGTACCTCAGTGGCAGCTATCGTCATGTTTTGAGTCAGGATCAGTATTTGAAGATAAGCGGTATTTGGTACCGGAATCAGTTTAAAGACAATACCGAAGACTCAGGTAATCGCTCAACATCAAATAATGTGAATGGGGAGATCCAGTTTGTTACTCAGGTAAAGAGACATTTACTGACAGTCGGAGCAGCGGGTACAACGAGCTCAGTTGATTCTGATATTTTTGGGAACAGGTACGCCACTGGAGCTGCTGCATACCTTCAGGATGAAATTAACTGGAATACCCAATTCAAGACCACAATTGGTGCCCGCTTTGATTATGCAGATATTGAAGAATTGGGATCAGACTCTCGGTTAAATCCTAAATTCGGGATGGTCCTTAAACCTTATCCTAGTACAGCACTGCGGGCATCTTTCGGAATGGGATTCCGGGCACCCTCTTTGGCTGAAGCTTTTACCACAACTAACATTTCCGGAATTCGGGTTATTCCCAATACGGATAATCTTAAATCCGAACGAAGTGTATCGATGGAGGCCGGGATAAACCAGATGATTGGAGACTGGCTGGTTTTTGACATTTCAGCGTTTCATAATGATTTTTGGGATTTGGTTGAACCCACTTTTGCGAAGTATGATATCTTGACCGGCGAGTTTCTGATACAATTCAGAAATATTACCCGGGCACAGATCCGTGGTCTGGAATTGAAAGTTGACAGCAGATATTTCGGCAATTTTTTGAACGTAAGCCTTGGATACACCTATATGGATCCCAAAGATTTGGAGAAAAATGATTTTCTTACCTTTCGTCCCCGACATTTATTTTATGGAAGCGGACGAATCAATTTCTCAGTCTTTCAGATAGGTGCGGACTACCGTTACATCAGCCGTTACGACCGGATTGATGAGCTATTTACCGACCCGCTTCTTAGAATTTTCATCCCCGATCTTGAAAAGCGTGTAGAAGCACATATTGTCGACCTTCGATTAGCATCTATGTTTCAGCTTTTTAATCAACCGGTAAGAGTTTCCTTCCAAGCGAACAATATATTTCAATATAACTATGTTGAGGCTGTTGGGATAATCGCCCCGATACGACATTTTGTAGTGACATTTGAAACTGGATTGTAAACACTAAGGAGATCAAAATGGGTAATTCAGAATTTAAGGGCTTTCCAAAAATTTCGGTCAAATTCTTATCTGACCTAGCCAAGAATAACGACAAAGTCTGGTTCAACAACAACAAAGAAACCTTCACCACTCAGTTGCTGCAACCCGCTCAGTTATTTGTAGTTGCGACGGGCAAAAAGCTGGAAAAGATTGCACCCAATATTCATGCTGATCCCCGAACCGACAAATCGATTTTCAGAATTTACCGCGATACACGTTTTAGCGCGGATAAGAGTCCCTTCAAAACTCATCTGGGAATCTTCTGGTGGGAGGGTGATCGCCCCAAAATGGAATGCCCCGGTTTCTATTTTCATCTGGAGCCGCCAAATTTACTTTTAGGATGCGGGCTTTATATGTTTTCCAAACCATTTCTCAAAACTTTCCGGGAATCGGTAGTTGACAAAAAATCGGGGCTTGCTTTAGTAGAGGCGATTAAGGCGGCAAGCAAAAAAGGGAAAGTAGGCGGGAAGCATTATAAACAAACCCCGCGGGGTTTTGATGCCGCTCATCCCAATGCCGAATACTTGCTTTATAATGGATTGCACGTCATGACCGAAACCAAAATTCCCCAAGAACTATATTCAGAAGCGTTAGTTGACTATTGCGTTAGGTGGTATAAAGATATAGTGCCACTTCATAAGTGGCTGGTAGAAATTACGAAGCGAGCGTAATAAATAAGTAGTTCATTATATCCCCCACCCCAATTTTTCTGCACGCTCCCCTGGTAGCAAGCTGTTGATTTCGGTCAGGATTCTTACGCATTTTATATGGATAAAGTACAATCTTTGAAAATTTGATCGAGATAAAAACTGGCATTGTTTTTGTCCACTTGGCATAGCATATCAGGGCTATGAAACAATTGAAATTGGAGGTCAGGCAATGTCATTTAAAACTGTTAACCCGACTATTGAGTCGCGTCAGTATATGGTTTTATGGTATCGATATATGAGGTTTATTTGTACAATTGAAAAGATCAGTATGTTAAACGCAATGGAACAATTTGGAAATCGTTTTAAGATACTCTATTTCAAAAAAGTGCGATTTAGAAAATAAAGGCATTAATTGACTACCAACTCAGAATGGCATTGTACAAATTTTCTACACTTTTGTACTAAATTTTTATAACATGGATAAACTCCGGTTGAAATCTTAATTTCACATTAATTAGTTCCAGCTTCAATGAAAATTACCGATTGGATTGCATATACCCCTAACGGAAAGGAGAACAGTAATGAAAATAGGATTCTTGGCAATAATTGGAATTGCGTTTTTTCTTTTGGTTTGTCTTGTAATAGCTGAGCCATCTTTTAATGGCAGCGCTCCGGGATGTTCCGGTTCAAGCTGCCATACTTTTAATGATAATGATATCAATTTTACCTTCGCGGGAAATCTTGATGTGGAAGTAACAATGACCGGCGTACAATCAGGAAGAAGAGTAGGCGGGGAGCTTGTTGATATGAACGGTACAGTAGTGGACGTTGTTAATTCAACAAATGGCAATCCATTTACGTTAACTGCACCTGGTCCGGGGAGGTATCTTATTAACGCTGGGTATAAGAATCCATCCCGAAATTGGGATTCGGTAACTGTTGATATTTCCCTTACTTCAATTAACCCTTCATATGAACCAGATGGATTAACAGAGAATTTCGAACTTTCTCAAAACTACCCCAATCCTTTCAACCCATCAACTGCAATCGAGTTTTTTATTCCCAAAACTGAGTTTGTCACTCTCAGGGTTTACAATATTCTGGGTGAGGAGGTAGCGACGCTGGTTTCAGAGAGACTCTCTGCCGGGAAATACAGATATGAGTGGGATGCGGGTGGTCTTGCCAGCGGATTGTATCTGTACAAAGTTCAGGCAGGTGATTATGCGGAAGCTAAGAAGATGCTGCTGGTGCGTTAGCACTATGGCGGATAGTGTTGAGTAACATTAGGGCGGTCGAGAGACCGCCCTCAAAATCGCCCAAAGAAATAATTGAAAATTTATCCAAGGCTGGCGAAACGTGGTGTGAAGACGGACCTCAAGATGATGATTATACCTTTGTAGTTTTGAAAGTAAGAGATAATTATTAATGATTAAAATTTAAGACATTTTGTTACTATTCTGATACTCTAGATCAAAATAGTGACGCCTAAGTCCTATTGTTATCGATATTATGATACATCAACTTCTTCTTCCCAAACCAGTTAATAGACAGAACTCTTAAAATCTCCTTCAATTTTCCCGTACCAAAGAAAGTGAGAGGCTGGGATAGGTTTGGGAAGCAAAACCGAAAGCGCGCGCGTTTAGCTTCTTGACGGGTGATATTAACACTTCCACATCTGAAAGTCTTTTCTTGAGAATAACGGCAGTAGTTCGATGATAATCCAATGATGGTTCGCTGATTCTTATACGCATATTCCTAACGCTTGGAATACTATTAGTCAATCAGCAAAACAAACGTCCACACCATAAAGGGACAACAGAGTGCGCATTCTTAAAAATATCTTTTCCAAGAAAGACCATCTTAAGGTTAGTCTCGATATCACAGCAGTTGATGGGATTTGCATTGCAAGAAAAAATGATACCATTGATGAACCATTTCTAATCCATTTAGAGGAAAGAAATTCTGGAAAAGAAAAAAACGCTCTCCAGATCTCCGAGATTGACATGTATCATCATTTCAAAATTCTGCTAGATTCTGACAAGTATCATTTTATAACAAATTCAAAACGAACCAAAAATCATATGCTAAAAATGTTAGCAACCATTCAGTTGAGTGATTTCATCATAAAAGAATTACGGTGGATGAGTCGCTACCCATATCATTATCATCATACGTTGGCTATCGTCCTGATGGTGATCCGTATTCTTTTCGATCTTTATAAAGATGAAACTGAAATAAAAGAGGTCGCTGCGGATGCCCTTAGTCATGATATCGGGATAACACGCGTGCCGAAAGACGTATTAACAAAAGTATCATCTTTGAATGATAACGAAAAGAATATTATTTCCGAACATCCTGTTTACAGTTATCTGTTGTTGACCTACTATTGGGGTGATCGTGAGAATCCGAATGCCCTATTGGGTTATAATCATCATGAAAACGAACTCGGTACAGGATACCCTCGTGGAATCATTCAGAACGATTCTTTCGCACAATATGTCCAATTGTGTGATATTTATGATGCATTGCGGTCAGACCGACCATTCCGGCCGGCATTGACAATGGAACAAGCCCAAGAAGAGATAAAACGGTTGGTCGATGATCATCTAATCAATCCTGATGCTTATTCGATTTTCATGAAATGCTTTGGAAAATAACATTGATGCATCTAATCATGGTTCTACTGCGCTAGCATTGGTCGGGTAGATATTAATGAAGTAAAAGTTGGAATATTTAAAGGGCAGCCAGAGCGGTTTCCCTTTTTCTTGAGTATTAGTTTTCAGTCTATTTTAATAACCATACGACCCAAAGCGGGAATCTTCAAATTGAGTTTGTGATCTATTAAGGAAATTTTTTCCATGCTTAATAAATTCTCTAAATCTTCTATGATGTAATAATGGGGAATTTTAATCTGCCTCTCCTGCACTTTTTCACTTTTATTGATAACCACGAGAATTCGTTCGTTAAAATCGCTGCGTAAATAAGCAAAGCATTTTTCGTCTGCCAGCAAGGTTTGGAAATCGCCATAACGTAGTGCAGAATGATTTCGACGTAAATGAATTAACTGACTCACATCTTCAAACATCTTCTTTTCAATCGGGTTAACTTGATCCCCAAAGCGCATCATGCGGCGATTGTCCGGGTCCGCGGCGCCGGTCATCCCGATCTCATCGCCATAGTCAATAATTGGCATGCCAGGAATGGTTAAAATGTAAGTCAAAAAGAGCTTCGCTTTTTCGTAACTGTCCGGATGATCCACTTGCGGGGGACTGGTCCAGCCCACTTCCTGAGCATTGGGCGTATCGAGAAAAATATCCCCGTCGGTAAAAGCCATATAGCGCACCTGGTCATGGCTGTCCATTAAATTGCCCATCAAATGATTAAGCCCGTAAACAAGAAATGTTTTTTCTATTTCATCGGCAATAATTTTAAAATTGTTATTTTGATTCAGAAAGGTATTGCGAGCGGTATAATACAAATTGAAGCTGAACTGCCCGTCCAGCTGTCCGTTGTTCACGTAACTGCTGATCAATTCATAACTCCCAAACGTCTCTCCGATTTGGTACATCCTGCGGTCGCTTGCACCGAATTCTTTTTTGATTTTTTTGGTTAGCAGTCGCCAAAAACGATTAGGCACATGTTTAACCGCATCATGCCTGAAGCCGTCGGCGCCGGTTGTTTTGAGCCACCATACTGCGTTATCGGTCATTGCTTCAAGCGCTTCATGCGAACCAACATAATCGAATGAAGGCATAAAAGGCTCAAACCATGTGGTCAGCCGCTGCTCATCCCACAGGCGGATGTTTTTGCGTCCATCAGGTAGCTCAAGTTTTCCGAACCAATCCCGGTGCTCTTTAAAAAAGGGATGTTCCTCGTGAACGTGATTGGAAACATAATCCAATAGTATTTTAATCCCATGAGAATGAGCCTCACTTACTAATGTTTGAAGGGTCGCCATATTACCAAACCGTTCTTCGACTCGTTCAGCATCAATGGGCCAGTAACCATGATAGCCGGAAAAATAGCGGTGCGGCTCCGGCCATTCCCGATATGCCTTGTCGGTATTATCATTTACCGGCGATATCCACAAGGCATTCACACCCAATGAATCGAAATAACCTTCTCTTATTTTCTGTAAAATTCCATCGAGATCACCACCCTGATAATTCGCTTTTGGAGAGAGTTCAGGATGCTCAACCGAAATGCTGTTTTCAGGATTACCGTCAAAAAAACGGTCAATCATAATGGCATAAATAACCCCATCCTGCCAGGAGAAAGGAGAATCCTCCTCACCGGCAATTTGACCATTATATAACTGTATAGTTTTTATCAAGGTGGATTGACCCCGTTGGGTTACTCCAATTCGAATATTATTTTCACCCACCAAATCACTTTTTGAAAAGTGGAGGTTGATCTGGTTGTCATGAATCTGAATATGATCTTCTGTAAGGCGCTTGTTGTTTTTTAACACGAGGATATGTTTATTTTGAAGTGGTTCGGGTTGGTTTTCCCGCTGGTAATAAAAAGAAAATTCTAGACTATCCCCGATGAATTGCCGGCCTAAAATATGGAGGAAAGCCTTATCGGTGTGCCTGGAAGGAATCATAAGAATGGAATTAAAATCTCCAAATGGATTGGGAACTTTCACCGGGTTCGTCGGATCGATCAGTTCTCCGCCGTCCATAAAAAATTTGTATTCGTATCGTCCTGGGTCTAATTCGACTTCAATTTCATACTCGCCATCCCCATCTTCATCGCTCATATACAGATCTTCACGATTCCAGAAATTAAACTGTCCGAAAACGGATATACTCCGGGGCTTGGTTTTGGGACGAAATCGAAAAATATGTTTTTGCTTTATTTCAACCCGAATAGGAAGTTGATATTTCTGATTATTGAGATCAAAATCCAGTAAGGTTAAACCTTCAAAGTTCGGACGAGCAGTTAATACCAATTGATTATCCTGAGATAAATATTCTGCTCTAATGCGTTCATCAGAAGCAAATTGCACCGGGTAAGAATCAGCATAAAATAAATCGCTAACCAATATTGTATCCGGCTTCCCGGCGATTAACCGAATAGGTTGGATCAGATCACTAATTGAAGATTTGTTTTGATTCTGGCAACTAAACAACAAAAATAAACCAAGGAAGAATGCTAATGATTGTTTTATCATTTTGTCTCCTGTTTCTATCGCGGCTTTTGAAGGCAGGAATTCCGCTTCAATCACTTAAACATTTACACACTCGAATACTTTCACACCTTAATTCTTTTTCCTTTTCTTCTCCTTCAAACCTTCCAGCAATTTCTCAAATTGATACTCTGAAGTTTTTTCCGCTTTGAGCCACTTTTGGATGATGCCATACCGTTCAGCAATTTCTTTCGCAACAGTCTCTTTTTTGCGCTTTTTATTCATTCCGCTTTCAATCGTTGAAACAACAAAAAGCCACCATGCCAGCATTTCAAAATTTTCTTTATTGAACCATAGAATTCCTTCATAGCGATTCACTTGCAGAAACGACTGAACCTCCTGATCATTTAACATATGCCATAGCAGGTGGTACTCTCGGTTTGACTTAGGGGTGTCAATTTGGAATAAATCCTGGTGCGTGGTTAATAATTTTATCAAAGAAACTGCCTTATTGATCCGGGAATCTTCCAGTCCGGATTTTGACAGTAGATGAAAAATTATTTTGCTGATCAACCATTCGTCGATAAGGCTTCGGCTATGGGATTTGAAATTGTCATCGTTAAAAATCTTACCAATTTCATGAACCACTAACCATGGATAAGTCTTCTTCCAGAACTCCGAATCGAAATCCGTTCCTTGATTTAGATAATCAACCGCCCATTTATATTTCCTTGATTTGGGAAGCGGATAGAATTTATTGAGATTCTGTAGTCTCAATGCAGTTTCAATTTTCGTTAAAACAGAATCTGCAATTGAATTCTCATCCCCATTTGCTGAAGCGTATTTTTTACACTCCCGTAACAATTCAATATATTTCTCTTTGAGTGTCCTAAAAAATTCAGCCTGACGGTTGGAGTCATTTTGGATTGCCGGAATTTGTTCAAGCATTTCGAGATTAAGCAGTGAATTAAAATGATAGTGAAGAGGTCCCAAATAGACTTCTATTAAAGCCTCCTGAATATTGGGGGTACCCCGCCCTTCCAATGACGCAGCCAATTTGAAATAATGAAACCACTCATTTTCCTTAACAATTCGAAAATCCAGGAAAACGTGCCTCTTGTAGGCATCCAGTTCGAGATAAATTCCGTTATCCCAAATGTCCTTGCAATTTCGTATGTATTCCAATCCACTGGCATAATCCCGGAAAATGCAATAGTAGCTGCCGTCATTCGGCAGACTCAATCCTTCTCCAATTCCGTTTTGGACTAGATTGCCTTTGTTAAAGGCCACCGAGGTTTTAATCCAGCCCCAGGTATGGTCATATTTATTATGAAAAACGACCAGGGATCTTTCATCGTGATAACGGTTGGAATAGGCAAATACATTTTCGTTAACCGATCCGTTGGGCGTGAAAAAGTCGTAGAAAAGGAAATTCCCAACTTCAGCGAATAGGTATCGCTTTTTAAGCAAAGGGAAAATCTCTCTCTGGTGCCTTTCAATTAGATATTGGTTTTCCTGTTCCTCATGATAAGCACGGCGATATTCCATTCCATATTTTTCCCTGAAGCCCTCAATCTGCCCGTGCCCAAACATAGGCAAGCCGGGCATGGTGACCATCAGGGTGCACGCACCGAAATATTTATCGCCGTCGCCAAACTGGGCGATAGCCGTTTCTTCATCCGGGTTGTTCATGAAATTGACATACCGTTTCAAAATCTCCGGATTGAATTCCAGCGTATTCTTAACCGTGTAGCGATAGTTTTTATTATCCTCATTTTTCAACATGTTCATAAAAGCACTGTTGTAAACACGATGCATTCCCAGGGTACGCACGAAATATCCTTCCATCATCCAAAACGCCTCTGCCAGAAGCAGTGTGTCAGGAGCTTCTGCAGCAACTCGATCAACCACGTCCCGCCAAAATTCCACCGGCATCTGTTTATTGAGTTGAGCCTTGGTCATGCCAAATTCGGCGCGCGAGGGAATATCCCCGCCTTTGCCCGGTTCGGGGAACCACAGTCGCTGGAAATGGCGTTTGGCCAGAGTCATCGCCGCGTCAAAGCGGATGATAGGAAACATTCGTGCGACATGCAGAATGGTTTGGATCACGGCCTCTCTTGCATCGGGATTTAAAAAATTTAGCTGAGCCGTGTCATTCCAGGGAAAGCTGGTGCCGTCATTGCCGTGATAAATATATCGAACCTCCCCGGTCTTAAAATTAACCCGTTTGAAGACAACTGCCGCATCGGTCCGGTTGTAATAATGGTCCTCTACAAAAATGCCAACATCAGGATGATTGGAAAGATTAGGCCCATTGAAACTATAGGAGGGAAAAGGTGGATAATCCAACTGGATAAACCAATCGGGATGTTCAATAACCCATCTGGAGTCGATGGCCATATGATTGGGAACCATATCGCTGGCAAGCCGGATTCCGCGCCGCCAGCAGCGATCCTTTAGATTCTGATAGGCCTCCTGACCGCCAATTTCGCCCGATATCGCATAATCGTAAAGAGAATATGCCGATGCTTCCGCCTCAGGGTTGCCGCACATTTGCTTGATGTTTTTGGAAGCCTGGCTGCGCTGCCATAAACCGATGAGCCACAAACCTGTGAATCCCCAATGCGCCAATTTGTCCAATTCCTCATCGGGAATTTGATCCAAGCGGGTAATCGAACGCTGGTATTTTTTGGAAAGCTGATCCAGCCACACCAGGGTGCTCTTGGCGATCAGCACAACACGTGGCATCCAGTGGATATCCTGGCTGAATCGTTCCGGTTCGTGATCCAGATCGTGAAATTCATGCACGTAACTCGGTCCCGGCCCAAAACCGGCAAAACGGATTCGTTCTTCCTCCTCGATAAAATCCAGGCTCGTTAACAGACGCCTGCCCAGATTCAGACGCTCCCCCAGCAATCTTTTCAGTAATTCGCTTTCGAGGATCATTCCCCAGTTATCCAAAATAAACAGTAGCTGACCCCGCAGAGACCTTGGGCTTTTTTTAGCGGGAGCGAGCAGTAAATCAATCAAATTTTGCTTCTCAGGGCCAAAGGGTGGCTGGGTCTCAAAAAATTTGTGGAGTTCACTTATTGTTTTCGCATAATCGGTTTCGGATTTAAGACCCGCTTCGTCAAACAACTCATGATACGGTTCAAAGGCATCATTCCGGTTTGCCAGCCACAGCATCAGCATTTCTTCCAATGCAATTAACCGGTTGGGAACCCCTTCTGTTTGGCTCTTAAGATAGGAGGAAACATCGGTCTTGTTTTGATAAACTTCCACGGGAGGAAAATCAGCAACAAACTGGTGAAGGATTTTGTCCAATCTCCCTGTGCCAATTCTGTCTTCAAGCCATTGCTGCGCCTTTTGGATAGCCTCCTGATTTATTTCCATGCGGTAAAGCAGGATCACATAATGCAGGATTTCATCGATCAACCCCATAGCGTTAATCTCTGCGGCGGAAGCCGCCTTTTCAGGATGATTAATCAGGTCCCGTTGTTGATTTATCTTTTGGGCAAATACCCGGGCGGAATGGAGGCTGTAAAAAATAACATTTCCGGAAGCAGTAAAAATCGCCTGGTCAAAATCATATTTATCTCTGGCTGATTTTGAAATGTGAAATTCAACCGGATACAATGATTGATGTTGAAAACAAATGTCCTTTTTTTGTAATTTCGACAACGAAATTTTCAAGATGTTGTGCTTTGAATTATACATAATCTTTGGCAAAGTTAAGAATAATTAGCATTTAACTAATCTAATGAATAAACAGGTAGATTTCAAAAAGTAGTGTTAAAAGTTCTTTGAGATGCGATTGTTACCCCCCGAAGAAACGCCGGAACGTTCGGTGGCTTCATTCCGAAATATGCGGAGGCATGATTTTGAAATCGCCTATAAACGACCGAATTATGTTTGCATTTTTTAGGGAGATAAAATGGACATAGACGATTTTCGGAATTGGCTGAATCAATATGGTCAGGCATGGATAAATGGCGATCCACAGGCGGCTATTAAACTCTTTTCGGAAAATGCGGCGTATTATGAAGAGCCATTACAGACACCTATGAAAGGCACGGAAGCGATCCGTAAATATTGGGAAGATGGGGCACAAAATGCCCAAATGGATATTACCTTTAAAGCGGAAATAATTTCGATAAGAGAAAATATTGGATACGCCCATTGGCAGGCAACTTTCAAGCGGATTCCTGCAAATACGTTCGTAGAACTTGACGGTATCCTAAAAGCCATATTCAATGACGAAAACAAGTGTATCGAATTCCGGGAATGGTGGCATCGCAGAGAGGAATAAATAATAGAAATTTATTTACAAGATCTTTCCGGCATCGAATATGCGGGAAATCTTAATCCTGAATTGCATTTGTCGCCCAAACGTATTTAAGTTTAGGGAACCAAAAAAGGAGGAGAAATTATGTTTAGTAAGACTTCGCTAGTGTTGGTCATTATTCTCTTGGTTTTTTCGGTAAGCCTAGCGCAAGAAGAGTCTGCAATGGCTGAAGAAGAAATGGCCCCAGCTTTGACTGTGGACAAAATGGTGTTCTGCTTGGGGGTTGAGAACAGAGAGCCTGTTGGAGCCGATACAGCATTTGCAGATTCCGTCGGTCAGGTTTACTGCTATACCCAAATCAGCGGTGCAGAAGATGCAACCACAATTTCTCATGTTTGGTATCTGACCGACGAAGAAAAGGCGTCTGTTGATCTTTCGGTACAAGGCAAAACGTGGCGAACCTGGAGTTCCAAAACAATTCCCAAAGAATGGGCTGGTACCTGGCGGGTTGAAGTAAAGTCATCGGACGGTAATGTACTCATGAGCAAGGAATTTGTCGTTCGGTAACAACGGACAAAATATTGCCCGCTGAAAAGGATTTGATGAAGCATTGTGTAAGGCTACGCTAGATTCGTTCAGACATTTTTTGAATTTGTAGCAGTGGGTAAAGACGTTCTACAATGATAAGGGATTCGAATAAACTCTCCTATTCGGAAGGCTGGATTTCCGTTGTTGTAAATGTGGGGTTATTTGCGCTCAAGTATTGGGCAGGCATTGTGACGGATTCGATCGCAATTAAAGCCGACGCCTGGCATACCTTATCCGATTCTCTGACATCCGTAATTGTCATTGTTGGCGTAAAGATATCTACAAAGCCCGCTGATAAAGAACATCCCTTTGGGCACGGCAGAGCTGAATGGATTGCTGCAATAATCATTGGTATTTTGTTAGCGCTGATTGCATTTAATTTTATTTCCGAATCATTCCAGAGGCTAAGAAACCACGAAGCCATTGAATATGGAACAATAGCTATTGTAGCAACGGTGGTTTCGATATTAGTTAAAGAAGCTTTGGCCCAATACGCACTATGGGCAGGCAAGAAAACGGGTTCCAAGGCAGTAATGGCTGATGCCTGGCACCATCGCAGCGATGCTTTATCATCTTTGATTATCCTGATTGGAATTTTCTTTAACACCTTTTTCTGGTGGATAGACGGAGTTCTGGGAATTATTGTGGCACTGCTTATTATCTACGCCGCATTCGATATTCTCAAAGATTCGGTGAGTCCAATATTGGGGAAAGAACCTGACGAAGCTTTAATAAAGCAAATAAGGAAGCTCTGCTGGCAAAGCGCCGGCGAGGAAGTTCATGCGCATCATTTTCATATGCATGATTATGGCGGACATACTGAATTAACCTTCCACATCAGGTTGGCTCAGGAAATGACCCTGGAAGAAGCCCATGATATTGCAACCGGAATTGAAAATACAATCAAAGATGATCTTAATATTGACGCGACGATTCACGTGGACCCGGTCACCGAAACGGGGTAAAAACGGGATTCATTGTCTATCACTCATGGAATAAAATATGATCAGAATATCAATGGGATTGGTTCAAAGAATAACTGCCAAAAGTATTTTTTGAATTTGATTTTTAATCTTCAAAGACATTACCTTTGAACTTCACGGGCTACCAAATGGGATAATCGTGCGTCAATTCAGTGTCTTATTTGTGAAAAAATTCTTAATATTGGCTATATCGTCCTTTTGCTTGATGTTGAATACACTCGGCAGGGCGCCGGAAACTGAAGTGAGCAGTACTTTTGAAGCCACCCATTCCCTATCCATCATCCGAATCGATCAATTTTCAACTACTGCAGACATGACCAATAAGCCAGGATTAACGGAGCGCCTGGCAAACATTCTTTTTGGGAAGAAGCATTTTAGGCTGGCACAACCTGTAGGTGTACTGGCTGATAATCCTGATATGCTCTGTGTAACCGACCAATTGGCAGGTATCATTTTAATTGATCGGAGCCGCGGAAAGTTTGAATTGCCTAAGGCAGATAAATATGAGGTCTTGCCTTCACCGGTGGGAATCTGCAGGGGGCATAATGACGCCATTTTTATTACAGATTCCAAGCTGGAGAAAGTCTTCAAGCTGGAAGGGGATTCAAACAAGCGAAAAATTCTTGGGGATGGAATACTCCTAAGCCGTCCCACAGGAATTCTCTACGAATCAATGAAAAGACAAGCTTGGGTGGTGGAAACCGGAGCCCATCGTATATCGGTTTTGGATTCTGCGGGGAATCGAGTAAAGGTGCTGGGCAGCCGGGGGACGGGACCGGGAGAGTTCAATTTTCCTACGTTTATTTGCGCCGGAGCAGATGGCACCATTTATATTGTGGATTCCATGAATTTTAGAGTACAGCTTTTTTCGAATGACGGGGAATTCATCGGCATGTTTGGAGAAGGTGGAGATGCCACCGGCTACCTCGCTCGTCCAAAAGGGATTGCGACTGACTCATACGGGCACATATATCTTGTTGACGGACTTTTCCACGCCGTACAGGTGTTCGATAAAGAGGGCAATTTTCTATATACCTTTGGCAGTCAGGGGAATGGCGACGGGGAGTTTTGGCTTCCGGTTGGAATTCATATCGATGACCACGACCGAATCTATGTTGCTGATAGTTATAATTCCCGGATTCAAATTTTTCAATTGATCTCTAATGCTGCAGATAAAAATTGAAAATCTACTGCAAGTTTTTTTGCCAATTGTACTGCTGCCGGCCTGTTTGTTTGCGCAGTCGATCGTGAATACTGTCCATAATTTATCGGTCAGTGGACCGGGTTCCGTTAAGGCGGTAAGTGAATCAGAGATCTGTATTTTTTGTCATACACCGCACAATAGTAATCCGCGACCTCCTTTGTGGAATCGCAACGATCCGGGATTTAACTACATACTGTACAACAGCTCAACTGCTCAGGGATTGCCGGGCCAGCCCACCGGGGCTTCCGTACTTTGCCTTTCCTGCCATGATGGTACTATTGCCCTTGGCAATGTGCTTAGCAGATCTTCCCCCATTTCCTTCAGTGGGGGTGTAACAACCATGCCTCCCGGGAAATCCAATTTAGGAACCGATCTATCGGACGACCATCCGATATCTTTCGTCTATAATTCTGCCCTGGCAGCGGCGGATGGGCAATTAGCTGATCCGGCTACTCTCTCGGGTCCGGTGAAATTGGAAAATGGAGAATTACAATGCATTGCCTGCCATGATCCACATCGAAACATCTTTAATGATTTTCTGGTCGTCAGCCATCGGTATTCAAACCTTTGTCTGATTTGTCATCAAAGAACTCACTGGAATTTGTCAACTCATCAGAGCTCGAGCGCATCTTGGAACGGAAACGGCAACGACCCATGGTTTCACACCCCGTTCAACACGGTGGCGGAAAATGGCTGCGAAAACTGTCATAATCCCCATAAGGCCGATGGGCACTTCAGACTGATGAATTATCTGCCGGAGGAGAACAATTGCTTGGATTGTCACAACGGCAATGTGGCTGGCTCGGATATTCAGTTACAATTATCAAAATCGTTTATTCACAATGTCTATAACTATCTTGGTATGCATGATCCTGAAGAGGCAAATGTGGTTCAGACTCTGCATGTGGAATGCGAGGACTGCCATAATCCCCATGCAGTGAGGAATGCACCTGCGAGCGCTCCTAATGCAAATGGTTTTGTTCAAGGGGTCAAAGGCGTGGATACAAACGGCAATCCGGTTTCCACGATTCAATATACCTATGAATTGTGTTACCGTTGTCACGCGGATAGTCCCACGCTGCCCGCCAGCCCAACTTCCCGGCAGATCGAGCAGAATAATACTCGACTGGAATTTGACCTGAACAATCCATCCTTTCACCCAATTGAAGGTCCGGGGGTAAATCCGAATGTTCCAAGCTTAATCTCCCCGCTAACTGAGTCTAGTGTTGTTTATTGCTCTGATTGCCATGCAAGCGACGGCTCCGGTTCTCCGGCGGGTCCGCACGGTTCCATCTATCCGCAAATACTGAAATTCCGATATGAGACTGCTGATAACACACCGGAATCCTATCAGAATTATCGTTTATGCTACGAATGCCACGACCGGACAGTGATCATAAATTCTACCGGCAATTTCGGACAGAGAGTCCACCGAAAGCATATCGTTGATCAGGATACACCCTGCAATGCCTGTCACGATCCGCATGGCATCAGCAGTTTGCAGGGGAATTCTACTAATAATACGCATCTGATTAATTTTGATATTTCAATTGTATTTGCCGATCCGGTAACGGGACGGCTGGAATTTGAGGATACGGGGAGTTACCGTGGCAGGTGTTATTTAAGATGTCATGGTGTGAATCATTCACCGGAATTTTATCAATAACCAATTAATGGAGGATACCGTGAAAAGATTTTCGTTTTTATTTGCTGTATTAATTTCAGCGCTGGTTTTGCCGGCTGCCCTGATCGGTCAAAATATTTCAGGGTCTTCCCACGACTTTTCGGGAACAGGCTGGAATACGACCGGCGAAATCTGTATCGTCTGTCATACACCCCATAACGCAGATATAACTGTATCGGAAGCACCACTCTGGAATCATGAAGTGACCGTATCCACTTTTACGCCCTACTCAAGCGCAACACTAGATGCAACCGTCGGCCAGCCAAGCGCTTCTTCAAAATTGTGCCTGAGCTGTCACGATGGTACGGTTGCTCTGGACAATTTTGGAGGACAAACCGGAGGAACCATATTTATTACCGGCGATGCGCTCATGGGAACCGGACTGGATAATGATCATCCAATCTCGTTTACTTATGATGCAACCCTTGCCACTAATGATCAGGGTTTGCATGACCCAACCACCACAAATTCCGGTTTGGGCGGTACTATTCATGAGGATATGCTATTCGCCGGGCAGATGGAATGTGCATCCTGTCATGATGTACACAACAGTACGGGGCTTCCCAAGTTATTGATCAAAAGTAATGCTACCAGTGCATTATGCCTGACTTGTCATGACAAATAGTCTGGGTCACTAAAGTCATATTTGGGATGGAGGGCAACCATTCGCAGGATGGACTATGTTCATTACGAAAATAATCTACTCAAATTATCTGCGAAAGATTATTGTAAGATGAATACCGTTAGTTACATGAATCGTTCAACGGGTAGACGAATAATCTTTTATGTTTTTTTCGTGGCATATCTCATTCATTTCTCCTGTACCCAGAAGCCCCGAATTGGAAATGATGCGGATCAGGTAGTCATTTTTCCAACTCCGCCCGAAGCGCCCAAGATTCAATACCTGACCAGTATTAGTAAATCCACTGATATCACAGGAGAACCGTCGAAGTTTATGTCTTATATCCTTGGAAAGCAGGAGGAAAAACCCATCATCAAGCCATATGGAATAGCTGTTCACAACGGGAAGATATATATCTGCGATACGATGCTGGGTGGTTTGGAAATTATTGATATGCAGAAAAATACATTTGAGTATTTTAAGCCTTCCGGGTTGGGGCAGCTGAAGAAACCAATCAATTGCGCCGTTGATCAGCAAGGATTTGTATATGTCGCAGATAGTGAACGAGGACAAATCGTTATTTTCAATTCTGATGGGCAGTATCATAAGTCTATTGGCGATGCATCCGAAATGAAGCCGACTGATGTCAGTGTAACCCAAGACAGGATATGGGTGTGCGACATTCAAAACCGGCGAATTTTGAGTTTCGACAAGAATACCTATGAAGTGGTTGATACCTTTCCACAACCCTCCTCCAGTGATTCCGGTAATGTTTATTCACCCACGAATATTTATGTAACCGAGAACGAACTCTATGTCAGCGATTTCGGAGATTTTAAAATAAAAATCTACGCAAAGGATGGAACCCCTCTCAGGTCCATTGGAAGTTTTGGTCGCAGCTTTGGACAATTTGTACGTCCCAAAGGCATCGCCGTAGACCGTCAAAAGAATCTGTATGTGGTGGATGCGGGTTTTGAAAATGTTCAGATATTTAACAATCAGGGACAACTGTTAATGTTTTTCGGCGGAAGTTACAAAAAACCCGGAGATATGTGGCTGCCTGCCAAAGTTGCTATCGATTACAACAACGTCAAATATTTTGAAAAGTATGTCTACAAGGATTTTGCTTTGAAATACCTGATTCTTGTGACAAATCAGTACGGGCCTGATAAGATCAATATTTATGGTTTTATTGAAAAAGTTGAGTAGGAATGTTTCGATTTGGTAAACACATAAGCAAAGCTAATCTTGCTGTTCTATTGACGGGGCTTGTTCTCACGATGATTTTTACCTGCAGCCCGAAAACAAACTACAAGGTGTTATCAAAAATTTTTGATGGCGTCCCAAATCCTTCAGCGACCGACAGTCTTTCAAAAAAAAATCTGCCTTCAAGCCCCAAAACTCAAAGTGCACCAACAAATGATATCTCTGCTACAAAAACCCAACGGACTGTCCATCCGGTTTATCAGGATGGTGATTGCAGTATCTGCCACGATCCCGAACAGGGGAATGTGCTCATTTCCAAACAACCGGATCTATGCTATGATTGTCATTCGAATTATGGAGAAGAATATGAAGTGCTTCATGGACCCGTTGCAGCAGGATTTTGTATTGTTTGCCACCAACCCCATACCGCCGCTGAACCCAAATTGCTTGCATGGAAAAAGTCCGGTTTCTGTTTGAATTGTCATGCCGAGGAGGATGTCTATAAGACTGAGGTTCATGAAGGAATCGAAAAGGACCAGTGCATGGATTGCCATAATCCTCATGGTGGAGGGGATCGTTTTCTGTTTTGGTCGAGCAAAAAATGAATATCGCCGAATACAAGTTAATTGTTGTTTACATTTTTCTTTTTGGATGCCAAAATTTAGCTTCGCAAACACCTCAATTCTCTATCGGAGGATGGCATTTTCAATCATTCAATAGTCAGGTTGGTTTTAACGGAGAATATCGCTCTCAGAAGACAGTGCTGAGATCGGGCATTCCTGAATATCCCAAAACATCCCTGTTTAATGGTCGGCTAAGGGCTGATTCCCGAGGCTATATCTGGCATCCAAATTTTCTACAATTGCAGTTTAACGGTGAGTATCATCCGGGCGTAAAACAGGAAAACTTCTTAAACATTCCCGATCGTGCCGAAGCAAAGACGGCGGAAAAATTTGAGGTTCGATCGATATTCTTTAGCCAGCGCCCTCTTTCGCTGAGCCTTTTTACCAATTACAACCACAATTTTGTCAACCGTGAATTTACGACTGATGTCGAAATGTTTCGCAATAACTATGGTGCGCGGTTGTCTTATCGAAATTCCTTAATCCCGGTGGTATTCAATTATTCTCGGAATGAGTGGCAACAAAGGGAGATACAAACAGGACGGGCATTTCTGGATAACAGGCACAGCTTTAAAGCGGAAGGGACACTATCTCTAACTTCGCAGGATGATCATCATATTGGCTATACCTTTGATGACTTCTCCCGGGATCATGCTTCAAATGGACTAATTGAGAACGAGATCTCTGCGGTAAATCTCCGGGATGTCATTTTCTTGGACAAGAAACAGCAGAGCCAGTATTCCTCAACAGTATGGTATCAAAATCAAACCGGCAATCAGACATTCAAGCGATTACAGATCAATGAGAATCTAAATCTAAAGCTCCCCAAGAACTTTGGATTCAATGGGAGTTATCAATTCACTGATTTCGAACAAGCGGTTTTCAACTATCGGCAGCATTCTGCTACAAGTCGATTGGAGCATCGACTTTTCCTCAGTCTCACCTCGCAGATATATTTGGAGTATTCAAGTCTTGACCAATCTGCTTTTGATGAAACAATGAAAGTAGGTGGCTTTTCCTTTGATTATCAGAAGAAGATTCCGATTGGTCGATTGAATATATTTTATGAATATCGATTACGAGATGAGGAGCGACAGAGTGCCCCGCAACGGTTGCGTGTAGTGGATGAACCACAGACCTTAACCGATACCAGAGCTGTTTTATTGAACAACCCATTTGTTATCCCCGAAAGCATTGTAGTTACAGATGCGACCGGGATCGTCATATATCAGGAGAATATTGATTATATCCTCATCCCCCGTGGCAATTTCTTAGAGATTCAACGAATTCCGGGCGGGCAAATCCTTGAAGGTTCTGAAGTTTATGTTGACTATTTGGCGGCTCAAGCCGCCTCGTATAATTTTGAAGCCGTAAACCATACTTTTGGCACCCGGGTCTTTCTTCATCGTCAATTGGTTGAACTTTATTATCAATATTTCGAACAGGATTATCAGAATATCGAAGGTAGAGATTTGAGCGTATTGAAATTTATCGACCAAAACATTTATGGCAGCCGAATCAGCTATGGCATGCTATCATTGGGAGTTGAGCTTGACCATTTTAACAGCAACATTGTACCCTACCGCTCAAGCCGGTATTTTCTTTCAGTAACAGGTCGTCTATTTAAAGGCATCAATTTCACGCTAAATGGAAATCACCGGAATTATAAGCTCACTCAAAACGGAGAAAAACAACAGTTCTCTGATATTTTTGGGAGATTAAATTATCCTATCCACTATCAACTACAACTGAAAATTGAGGGCAGTTATCGCTTTCAGCAGGGGAGAGGGATCGATCTCGATCTTGCCAGTCTTAAAGCGGAGGTCAATACTCAATACCGACAAACTCGCGCTGCTGTGGGTTTACAGATTTATCGACGTGATTTCACCAGAGAAATCATCAATTTTACGAGGGTCTATTTGAGGATTGAACGAAGTTTTTAGGTCACCGGCTTTCATGAATGCAAGACGATTGAGCAGAACACTATGAAACATACGGTTTTCAAAAAGGCAAATATATTGTGCTTTCTATTTAGTTTTGCTGCGATGCTTCCCTTGCCCGGTCAGGAGTTAGAGACATGCACAGACTCCAATTGCCATGGAAACCTGATGGGATCGAAATATGTCCATGGCATTGCCGAAGAAAGTTGTGAAACATGCCATGAGAGAAATAGCGGAGCTCATCCTGCCGATTTTGGCAGGGAATTCTCTTTGACAGATTCAATGCCTGCCCTTTGTTTCATGTGTCATGAGGAATTTACCGGAGCAGAGAATATTCATCAGCCGGTGAAGGATGGTGACTGTGCTGCCTGCCATAATCCACATTCCGCCGAATATGAGACGCTGCTCGTTGGTCAAATTCCGGATTTATGTTTTACCTGCCATGGATGGGCATTGGGGAAGCAAGTGAACAAGTCTGAAAATATTGAAGCTAAGATCAACGGCAGTTCATATGTTCATGCTCCTGCTGGAGGGGGAGAATGTAGTTTTTGCCACAACGTCCACGCATCTGACCATAGTTATTTGCTTACCTATGCTTTTCCCAAGGGACTGTACGCAGAGGGCAAAAAAGAAAATTATGAACTGTGTTTCAATTGCCATGATTCAGATTTATTGGTTGATGAATCCGGAGAAGCCATAACTGAATTTCGGAATAACGGGAAGAACCTTCATTATGTTCATGTGAAAAAAGAAAAGGGTCGAAGTTGTTCGACGTGTCACAATATGCATGGCTCGAACAATAGCCACCTTTTGGAGGAGTATATCCAATTTGGCGATTGGAAAATGCCCTTGAATTATAAGGAAAGCGAAATGGGTGGGACATGTTGGACGGGCTGTCATCAAAGGCTGGATTACGATAGAAGTGATTAAAACTTAGATTTTTCGAGACTGTCAGCATGGGTTGAGGGAAGATTCGAAACTTTGGTGGTGAAACAGATTATATGAACTTTTTCAGATTTCATCCTGCTATTGTATAAATACGAGGTTCTCGCTATATTCTTCATTCAAGAAATCAAGCCAGAGATGTCGATGACGTCATGGGTGAAAAAAATATGATCAAAATGTCAATTGGATTGGCTTTCCTCTTTATGATTGCCTTTTCATGCGGGGAGAGTAACACTGCCGAGTTAAAAACAGGCAGCGTTATCTTTATCCATCCTGATGGAAGCAGCATGTCTGCATGGGCTGCGTTGCGTTTAGTGGACAAAGGACCGGATGGAAACTTGAATTGGGATAATCTTGAAAGAGTGGGAGTCTATCGTGGTCATCTTAAGAATTCGGCGGTTAGCAGCTCAAATGGAGGAGCTACCGTTCATGCCTTTGGAGTGAAGCGCAATTATGACGATTACGGCATTAGTCCGGAAGATCCTATTAAATCCTTATCAGGGAAAGATTACAGCATTATGATCGAAGCTCAAAAAGCGGGAAAATCAATTGGGGTGATAAATAGCGGCCACATCTGCGAACCCGGTACAGGCTGTTTCCTGGCAAATGCCAAAAAAAGAAGTATGGAAGATGAAATCTCACTGCAGATCATTAACAGCAATGCAGATGTGATTATGTCCGGCGGGGAGGTGTTGTTGTTACCGGAAGGATTCATGGGCAGACATGGGAAACCGGGGGAGCGGAAAGATGGCAAGAATCTCATTCAGTTGGCGGAACAGTTGGGCTATAAGGTAATTTATACCCGGGATGAATTACTTGCTCTGCCCGATAACGTAGAAAAAGTATTAGGTGTATTTGCTCCGAAACATACCTTTAACGATAAATCTGAAGAATATCTGAAAGAAAATCATTTGCCGCTGTATTTTGAGACTGCTCCATCGGTGGCTGAGATGACCCAAGCAGCTCTCAAGATCTTTAAAAGAAAAGGAAAGGACTTTCTGTTGGTGGTCGAGGAAGAAGGCACGGATAATTTTGCAAACAAAAATAATGCGATGGGAACATTGGAAGCACTGCGTCATGCTGACGCTGCCATTGGAGTTATTCTAAACTTCATAAAGAATAATCCCAACACTTTGCTATTAACCGCTGCGGACAGCGATGCCGGCGGTCTTAATGTAATTGAGGTTTATAAAACCAAATATTTTGAGAAACCGCTTGAATCAACCACCAAAAATGGCGCTCCATTAGATGGTCGGGAGGGGACCGAAACCTTACCCTTTATCGCAAAACCGGATCAGTTTGGAAAAGAGCTTCGTTTTGGTATCGCGTGGGCGGGGCGTGAAGACTTCGCTGGCGGTATTTTAGCTCGCGCTCATGGATTGAATTCCCAGCTGCTGCCGCAAAATGCGGACAATACCGATATCTACCGCATGATGTATATGACTTTATTTGGTAAGTGGCTTCAATAATTGTTGGTTCTTAATAAGTAATTTCATGGAGAAAACTAAGAATGCCCATATATGAATTCTACTGCAAGAACTGCAACACGATTTACAAGTTCTTCTCACGAACCGTTAATACCGAGAAGATCCCCCATTGCCCCAATTGCAAGAATGTAAAGTTGAAGCGACAAATATCTATGTTTGCCATCAGCAGCGGCAAGAAAGAGGAAGACAGTGACATGCCGCCGATAGATGAATCCAAAATGGAACAGGCAATGGGGATGCTGGCACGGGAAGCCGACAAGATTGATGAGGAAGATCCCCGCCAGGCAGCGCAGTTAATGCGCAAACTTTCCGATGCGACCGGCATGAAAATGGGACCGGGCATGGAAGAGGCGCTGCATCGTCTTGAGAAAGGTGAAGATCCCGAAAAAATTGAGGAAGAAATCGGCGATCTATTAGAGGGGGAAGAGCCTTTTCTTTTGGAATCGAAAACAAAAAGTACCGCCAAAAAGCCCAAACCAAAAATTGACGAAACGCTTTACGATCTGTAAAAAATTCCATCTATGAAACCCAATCCCGTTGTAATTTATATCAAGGAAAATCTTTTTCATCCTCGCATTATCAAATTCACCGTGGTCGGCGGGATTGGCGTGCTGGTAAATATGGGGATTCTCTATCTTCTGACAGAACAATTCAATATAAAATATTTTCTCTCCAGCATTTTTGCCATCGAGCTTTCCATCATTTCAAATTTTTTATTGAATGATTTTTGGACCTGGAGCGAACGCGAAAAGAAAAAATTTTCCCGGCGATTCATTCAATACCATATTACCGCCGGACTAACCGCTTTTCTTGCCAACTGGTTGCTATTAGTTTTTCTCACCGAGGTAATCGGAATCTATTATATGATATCGAATCTCATCGGAATTGGAGTAGGGATGCTTTCCAATTTCATATTGAATGATTTGTGGACTTTCCGGCAAACGGACAAAACATGAGCTTAAAAGCGAAGCAAATGCAGAAGAAAATTTTAGTTTCGAGCATCATTTTTCTCATTACCACGGTTTCCCGTTTCATTTATTTCGAACAAAACTTTGGGGGATTTTCCTACGACAGCGGAAGTTTCACTTTAGCCGTCCAGGATTACAATATAACTGAATGGCGTCCCCATCTCCCCGGCTATTATCTATATATCCAAGCATTAAGGCTTTTTCTCTTATTTACAGGCGATATCCACAACGCCATGAAATGGCTCATCATTCTCTTTTCTTCCCTGGCAATGGGGTTGTTCTATTGGATTTTGCGACGGCGGTTTGATGATCGGATTTCTTTATTATTAGTTGGGATTACCTTAACAAATCCTCTGGTGTGGTTTTACGGCTGTGTTTCCGAGATTTACGCTTTTGATCTGTTCTTCAGCATCGCTTTGGTGGGGCTGTGTTATTCAAACAGGGGCATCTATTTCAGTCCGGTTTTTATTGGATTCTTCTCCGGATTCCGCCCATCCTCCGCAGTTCTTCTGTTTCCTTTATATATTTTTCTCTGGTACAGACACATAAGGTCTTCCCAATCTTCGGCTAAGAAAATAGTCGGTGCACATCTGATGGGTGTATTGGGCTTATTGCTTTGGCTGGTTCCAATGGTCAATACCGTGGGAGGATTTAGGGAATATATTTCCCTTTACCGCACCAACAATCCGGTGCAGGAAATTTCACTTCTGCAAAATTGGTACAGGATGTCCTCCTTTACGGTATTCATGTTGATTCCGTTCATCATTCCGGTTGGCTCCTGGATTTTGGAAAAAATAAGCTCTGGTAAACCGAAATCCAATCGGGTTTCCAATCTGAGCTTACCGCTTGATTTTATTTGGATGTCACTGTGGTGGCTGATTCCCCCGCTGCTTTTTTTCATCGTGTTTCATTACTCGAAAGGGTATTATCTGCTGAACGCCATTCCAATATTTGGATTGATCATATTGTTTGTACATCGAAGTCGTTTTAAATATTGGCTGCTGGGAGCTTCGATCGTATTGCAAATCTTAATTTTCACCGCTATCCCTTATTCCCTGCCGGACATTCAAACATATATCTCTCACCAAAGCCGAGAGTTGAATCTTGCTGAAGTATGGTGGGAGCGCACGAAGTCGGTTTTCTTGATGGCGTCTTCTCAGATTCGGGCATTGGATGAAATCGCAGAGGATTTTGAAACTGCCTCCAGGGAATTTCAGGGAAAAGGGAAGTTCATTTTCTTAGATCCTACTTTCCCGATCAGCGCCAGGGCCATGCAAGCGAAATATCCGCAATTGAAATTTACAGCCTTTGATTATCTCACAGAAAATCATTTTCAATTGTATACCGCGCTTATCAAAAAAAATGAGGCGGGATTTAGCGCCATGTTAGGCAACGCGGTAATTGTCAGCCGAACTGATTTGGTGAACCAGTATCTCGAAGACGTATCGTTAAAAATGTATCGCTCTCCTTTTCTGACTTCCTTTGCCATCAAGCCAGAAGATTTAGAAATCACCGCAATTCGCTACGGTTCTTTATTCTCTCGCATCAAATAGGTATTCGGCACTACTTTGTTTTGTTTAATTCCATGTCTATCTGGTCGATCAAATATTGCCGCATATCTTTCTTCGCTTCAAGTGTGGACTTAAATTCTTCCAATACCTTTTTAGCCTCATCTTTTCGTCCTGTTTTATCCAAACAGGCAGAAAGTGCGTTCACCGATCTAACCTTGTAAAACAATTGTATCTCTTTATCCTTTAATGTGTCAAATATCTCAATCGCCTTTTGATAGTCAGCATCGCGAGGTTTTTTGATAACAAAGTTACGCGCCGGTACCGAATAGTTTTTAGCCTGTGCATAACGAACATAAGCAGTTAACAGAGAGTTGGGATATTTTTGGTTAAGTGTTTCCATTTGAGCGTGGGCATCAGCCAGTTCATCGCCGCCTTCCAACATTAGGAAAAGACCCACTTCGGGGTGATCGAGAATAAGGTTGGCTTGCTCTCGTTCTGCTTCATCCCTCGGTTCCAAAATTGATAACATCAGCGGAGGTGAATCAGCCTCATCATAGCGAACGACCACTTTGTATTCCCCGGGTTCCGTGAAATAATACCCTTGTCCACCGTAAAAAATTCGGGCTGCACCACCCACGCTCTCATTTTTCGCAAGAGTCTTAATCTCATCCGGTTCTGTCACATACACAGGTCCAAAACGTTTCGTAGAGCCTGCAGGGTCTGTTATAAAATAGACATACGTGTCTTTTTCCGGTGCTACTTCCGGGCTAACCCGGATTGGCTCATTTCCGGTGTTGGTTAGTGTTACGTAAACAATTACCGGTTCTCCCAATAAGAATTCTGTTTTCTCAGCCGTTATATTAAGTTTGATATTACCTTGTGCCATAACAATGGTGAAAATACTCAATAGTATTATAAAAGTTATGATAAAAACATTTTTCATTTTTGTACTCCTTATTTTTTAACTTTAATGACAAGTTCTTGCTCCAAAGGCCGTTCCGCCGGGTGCCACATCGGTAAGGCTGTGAGATTCCAAATGTGTGCAACTGACATTTGAAAAGTAGCAATGCCAACCGGCATCAAGAATATTCGTAGCTGTCATCACAGTCTGATTTGCAGATTGATCACTATGGTATAAATTAAAGCCATGACCTGCTTCATGCAGCGTGGTTCGAAAATATTTTTGCGGTCTATCTGCATACACCGCAAAATCATCCCAAAAACACGCAAAGCCTTCACGAAAATCGGCTGCGGGTAAAGAGGGAACGCTTCCGGTATTCATGAACATTACGCCGCGAGGAGCCTCTGCAGGTCCATCCGTAACGAATGCACCATGCATGTAATATCCTGCCGCAGGTTCATTGGCATTTGCCTGCCAGAAACTGTAAAGGTCTGCATAACTAAATGCACTGCCCGCTTGAGGATCTACCACAGCAGTATCCCCGTAAGCTAGTTCAATAATCCAACCACATTCTGTGTAGGTGCGGCGAAAAGTATTTACAGTATTATTCTGCCAAACATAGTAATCCGGAACCGGAATATTTTCCAGGGCATCAAATTCCATCCGGCAAACACGGTCCGGCACTGTGATATTTAAGATATTGGAATTCACGCCACCCGGATTTGTCACCTGGACATTATAGGAAGAGCCTTGATTTAAATTTGTTGCTGGCTGGCAAATGATGACATTATCCACAAAATCAAATGGTAACGCCCTAATCGGGTCTGAATTACCAGCATATCGATCCACCTCAGTGCCATCAATAAACACCCGGGAAAGCGTGCTGAAATTGGCTCCAAAAACTGTAATCTCGCTGCCATCTGCCCGACTGATTGCAAAACCATCCAGCGCCGGTATAGGAACGGCTCCCGGTCCAGTCACATTGAAAGCAACTGCCGGGGTTGTACCTCCTTGAGAGCGGACTTGAACATTTTTATTTCCTGCAGTAGCATTGTAAGGGACGGTAAAACGCAAAATATTTCCAAGTCCCAAATTACTGGCCGTGCGTGTTTCAACATCTGCTCCATCAAAAACAACAGTGCCTGAGATGCCTCCTCCCGAGTAAACCACTTCAACAATAGTGCCGCCCGGTCCTGATGATGGGTTCATTGATTCAATATTAGGCTGGGGGCACTCACAGCTTATTGCTAATACAAGGATTCCCAACAGGCTCATTGCCAATAGAAATCTAATAAATACTTTCATTACACTCTTCCTCCTTCAGTTATTATGGTCCTGTCATTATTAATTATAACGGTTCTCTTATTGTCTTGATATAGTATAGCTAAAAATAGAGCACTCAAAACCATGAAGATTAAACACATAATTTGAGAGAAATTAAGCGTAGAGATCAGTACTGTCCCGGGTTCATCCCGATAAAATTCTAAGAAGAATCTGAGAATTGAATAAGCAATCCAATAGACTCCAAAAGTGAGTCCCGGATTTTGCCGCTGGTTTTTCCAGAAGCGGGTGATGATAATAAAAATCAGTAATGCGCCAATGGAGAGATATATTTGATTGGGATGCACTGGCGCTGACAGAACCGAAGAGTAATTTATGATGCCGTCATTTGCATGCTCCGCGAATGGAAGACTTCCCTTTGGATAACGAACTGCCCATGCTACCGAGGTAATTTTGCCATAATCGTCTCCGTTTAAAAAACAACTCCAGCGACCAATGAAAGGAGCTAATGCCATTACCGATCCCAAAACATCGAGAATGGGAAGAACAGCCTGTTTTTTATGGCGAAGATAAAGAGTTACTCCGATGACTGCACCGAGATAAGCCCCCCAGGAAACCGTACCGCCGGGGGCAAAAATATGAGACGGTAACAAGACATAACTTTTTAAATGAAGTATGACGTAGAGAAGCTTAGCACCCATAAAAGCTGCGATTCCACCCCATAGGGCACTACCAAATGCAATGTTCCCATCAAAAGCCGATTTTTTGCATCTTCTAATAAATATCAGGCTAAGGAATAGAAATGTGATTAGATAGATTATTGATGGAGTGGGAATTATCCAATTGAAGATATCTATACTGATTGTTTCATTTAAGTAGTCAACTAATCGGGGGCGCATTTGTGTCCTAAAGTTGTCTTATTTAATTTTCTGCGCGTCCGTGTGACCAATTTCCATCGATTCAAAATCTAATGAACAGCATTGATAATGTCAAGATATCAGAAGGCAAGATTTGATAAGGAAAATTAATTCTTTATATTTTAGGTGTATCGGAAACAAAGATCACCAATTATGAAGAAAAATATTCCCGAAATTGAAAATACCTCGACGGACCTTGCCAAGGAAGAATACATCCGCTACAGCCGCCATTTAATTCTTCCTGAAGTGGGGGAAGAAGGTCAGCGTGAGCTTAAGGCCGCCAGTGTGCTGATTGTTGGCGCGGGTGGATTGGGTTCGCCCGCTACATTTTACTTGGCTGCTGCCGGTGTGGGCACCATCGGAATTGCCGATTTTGATAATGTAGAACTGGTCAATCTTCAGCGACAAATTATCCATGGCACAGGCGATATCGGTCATCCCAAAGTGGATTCGGCTGCAAGTAAAATGAGAGCTGTAAATCCGCTGATAAAAGTTAAAAAGATTCCGGAGAAGTTGAGCAGTGAAAATGCAATGCAGATTATCAAAGATTATGATGTGGTCATTGATGGAACGGATAATTTCCCCACCCGATATTTGTTAAATGATGCCTGTGTGCTTTCCGGTAAGCCTTATGTGTATGGAAGCATCTATCGGTTTGAAGGACAAGCATCGGTGTTTGCAACGGAACTAGGTCCCTGCTACCGCTGTCTCTATCCGGAGCCACCTCCGCCAAATCTGGTACCCAGTTGTGAGGAAGGCGGTGTGCTGGGAATCCTGCCGGGGATCATCGGCTCCATTCAGGCCGCCGAGGCGATCAAGTTAGTACTAAATATTGGCGAATCGCTGGCGGGTCAGCTACTGTTGTTTGACGCGTTGAGAATGGAGTTCAGTAAGCTGAAAATTCGCAAGAATGAAGACTGCCCGGTATGCGGAAAAAATCCCTCGGTAACAGAGCTGATTGATTACGATCAGTTTTGCGGGATAACAGCGGATGCTGAAGACAATTTGAATATTACCCCGCTGCAGTTGAAACAGAAAATGGACAATGGGGATGATATCTTACTTCTCGATGTGCGGGAAGAGATCGAATACAAAATTAACCGGATAGAGGGGGGTCAATTAATTCCGCTTTACTTAGTTCCCTTAAAGATGAATGAATTGGATCGCTCCAAGGAAATAATCATCTATTGCAGGAACGGTATTCGAAGCATGGATGCCTTGAGAAATCTAAAAGCTGCTGGATTTGAGAAAGTAAAAAATCTGGCGGGTGGAATAAACGCCTGGATTGATCAGATTGATCCCACGCTTCAAAAGTACTAAAATCCGGAGTGCAAAATTCATTTTGCAGCCGGTTTATTAAAGTGAATTTGAAATTTTAAAACCATAATTATTTTACTATGAAAGTAAATGTCAAATTTTTTGCTTTGGGAAGGGAGCTGGTGGGAAATAACAGTCTGGAAATTGAATTGGGTGAAAGCGACAATATAAAAAATCTGATTGAGCGACTGCAGAACGAGCATCCAAAATTCAAGGAGCTAAAATCCTTTGTAGTGGCAGTGAATATGGAATATGCCGACATGCAGAAATCCTTAAATGATGGAGACGAAGTGGCCATCATTCCCCCGGTAAGCGGAGGATGACCATGATTGAAATTACCAATAAAAAGATTGATGTTCAAAAAGTAATTGATGCGGTGCGATCCCCGGATTGCGGCGCAGTTTCGGTATTTATCGGAACAGTCAGAAACCGCAGCAGAAATAAAGATGTGAACGCTCTGGAGTACGAGGTTTATGATGAGATGGCAGAGAAGATGATAAAAAAGATTATCGAAAAAATCAAATCAAAATGGGAGGTGAACAAAATTGCTGTTTCTCACCGCATCGGCAAGATGGATGTTGGCGAGATTACCGTTGCGATTTCTGTTTCTGCTCCGCATCGAAAGGATTCTATCCCCGCCTGCCAGTACGCTATTGACCGCTTGAAAGAAATCGTTCCCATCTGGAAAAAGGAATATGCGGTTGATGGCGCTAGCTGGGTTGAGCCACATGCTTGATTAATATGCCTCTCGCCGGTGTCGTACCCTTAATATATATGTGGTATCCTCTGATTGGCGGGCAAATAAAATGATAACTTCAAGAACCCAATTCCCTTTTAAAATGGTTATATGATCTAACTTTGCCTGCTTTAATATCTACCTCAGCTTCTTTAATTGCTTTTAACTCCTCTGCTGTGGGAGGTTCATCTTCTTCAGGGGCATTTTGAAGCACCTTTTTAATTTGCAGGCTCTGTTCCCGATCTACTAAGTATGAAAGAAAGTCTTTGGCTGTCTCTATTTTATCCTTCGGTAAGGCATCTATAAGTTCATGAAGTTCATCTCTATGCATGAATCCTCCTTGTTGTCGTGATAATCGAATAAAAGATAGAAATGGATTCAGGCAAAAGCAAGCCAATGCTATTGACCGCCTGAAGGAAATCGTTCCCATCTGGAAAAAGGAATACGCCGTTGACGGTGCCAGTTGGGTTGAGCCGCACGCTTAGTTAAAAAACAAAAGGTGCGCAATTTGATTACGCACCTTTATTAAATATGATTTCTATTTCAGCAAAACAAGCTTCTTCATTTTCCTAAAATCTTTTCCAGCTTCGAGGCGATACAAATACACGCCACTTGCCAAATTTCCGGCATCCCACTCATATTTATATTTCCCGGCAGTCAGTCTTTCCGAAACCAGCGTGCTGAAATATTTTGATCTTTTAAATTCATCTTCGGGATTATCATCATCCTTCACAGATATTCTGGACCATTCATTACCAAAGGTTGGGCGGATAATGGCGGTAAATTTATTATTAAAATCATAACTGATCGGCAATGATAAATGGAAATTGGCATTGATCATTGATCTGGAATCCGAACTCGCAACACCCAGGATAGTATCCGGAACTACCGAAAAATTGAAGCCAGGAAGAAGGCCGATACCAAATTTGTTGTCTTTGCCTAGAAAACAGAATTTGGAAAATAATCTGAAGTTTATGTTTACCAAACCAAATCCAAATCCAAGACCTACATCAATATTTTCCGTCACGCCACCGGCTCCCTGGAAAATTAATAGTGGTGATAGCTTAATGTCCGAACCGATATTTATCTTTGGCGGCTCACCCAATGTATCGCTGATCTCGTAATCAGTCGATGCGCCGGCACATATGCCTGCTTCGGCTTTTATTTTTTTCTTACCAAGGGGCTTACCGTCCTGAAAATAAGTATGATTGGTGGCTGCACAGCTCAAAATCAATATATATCCCCAAAGAATTACCAGTAATTCAAGTAATATTCTTTTCATTTTGCTGAACCCCCACCTTTTTAACGCATAAATTGATTGTGAATAATCAGTAAGGCATAGCTCTGTAAATCTCTCCTCTTATAAGACCGTTACGACTATCAAGGGGGCCTTCAGCATTTCTAAAGTTTATGGGAATGTCGACACCTTCAACTGGAGGATAATTCTCATATACTCCAATATGCAGATGTGGTTCACCCGATTTCCCGGAATTACCACTCAATGCGAAATATTGACCCGTTTCCACACTATCATCCGGTTCAACGAGTACACTGTATTGCATGAGGTGGGCATAGAATGCTAACGTTCCATCTTCATGTTGAATATAAACATAATTATGTTCACCCTCACCCTCACCATTATCAGGAGAGTCTTCCCGAACTTCGAGTACAACACCGCTGCGGGCAGCAACAATTGTATCGCCAATAGGAATAGCAAAATCATATGCTAGTTGATTCCTATGTCCACCGGTACGCCAGCAATAGCTCTGGTATATCGCGTATTCAGCACCCACGGGAAAAGGCAAAACGTAAGCTGAACTTTCCGGATCACCAAAGGAGGCTCTACTATAACAAGGACTTTCCTCCATTTTTGTCATTACAAAGTCTGAGTTTATCGTTCCGTCGGGATTATTACTATTGACAGGCTGACTCATATAGACTTCTGTAATAAATGTCCCCGTAATTTCTGAGGCAGAGATCGTACCTGTTCCCGTAGTTACAAGTGTAGCTGTGCTGTCGAAATCATCAGATATCTCTGTTCCGGTAAAAGTTATGTTCTTGCCGTTCACACTGCAATTACCCCAGTGACCGTCAAAATTGATAATTGATAATACTCCACTACTGTCAGAGAGGTAAATGAATTCGGTATTTGTTTCTCCATTCGGCAAACCGAAAGTATTTGATGTAATAGTGGTTGCTAATTCCCAGCTCCCCGTTACATCTACAGTCTGCTCATTATCTTGAGGTTTGGTGGAATCAGAACTACACATTTGAAGAAGCGTGAGTGATAAAATTATGACTAATGGTAGACAAACATAAGTACCAAGTTTAGCATTCATAATTTAAATCCTCTTAATTCTAAATGATCATAACGATTTGAGCTCACCTGCTTGGCAGTCAGGTGCAGTAATTGGTTATGCAAATATGGCCCGAAAAAAACATTTAATTTGTTATCGCTTAATATTAAAGAGCTTGCGTAAATTGTTTACATCTCCTTTTGTGGATTTTATTCCTCAATGTCGAAGTAGAGTAAGACACCCCATTGAAATGAAAGGCCATTTTGCGGATTCTGTGCGTCACCGCCAAAGACGGAGATTTTCTTTTTCTTGTCAGAATCTGTGATGTTTATACCTCTAGATTTGAGCCAAACAGAAAAAGCTTCAGCAAAATGCTTGGAAGACTTTGCCATGCCTGCACCTTGTACATGAGGAGTATTCTCGCTCTCGACCTGATTGTAGAGTCGGTTGAACTCAGCATTCCCTTGTCGGAGATTCTGACAAGCGTAAGGGAAAATTTGCTGAACCATAGCTTTGCCCATCGGAGTATTCAGGTCGAGCATAATTGTTGCTGCGACAAATGAATATACGGTTTTGATTTTAGTATTTTGAGATGCATTAGCCATTTTAATTTCCTCCTTTTGTTTTAGATTTAACTGGTGTTATTTAAGGCAATGACCTTAACCAACAAAAAAGACCTTACCTTTTTTCATGCATAGACATCACCACTTCCAATCAAAATGTCTGCCTAACGCCAGAGTTAAGGGGCGTGCGGCTCACTACTATACAATAACTTAAATGAAAATAAATACCGCACACCGACGAAAGTTGTTAAATGCGCGACAGTAGCACGTGTCCGTCTTCAACGACTTGTTAGGCTAGAGAATGTCCCCTTGGCAAGGGCTGCAAGCAATTCCCCCCACTGCAGGAAGCTCATCGGCTCGTTAAACCTTTGCTGAATCCTACACTGATCTCTCAACCTCTGCATCCTCTATACGTGGTCTCCAGACTATTTCATGGTCCGCTTCTGTCCTGCATCCAGTGGCCGGAAGGTGGGCCATAGGTTGGGCCTGCCTTTATAATTACCAGGAACTATCATCTCAACTTCATAAGATCCATCGAGATTGTCTACAATTTTTGCCACTTGACCCTGCTTAACATCCAATTTCAACAGATCTGCTTGACCTGGGCCAATCAGGTTCCCAAAACTGTCCTTAGGTGTAATAGCAAGCGTTACATGAGTTTTCTCGTCTGCAGCATTGTATTCTCGCTTGATTACATTCAAAGAACTTAGTTGTGGCCGAATTTTAGGCTTTATATGTACAGTAAAAACCTTTTCCCTGTTCAATATAGAAACCTTCTCTTTATGACCAGCACTGGACAGAAAGCGGAATGTGTAGATGCCATCGTTCCGGGTCTGTTTGAAGATACTCGTATATATACCGTCGCCCGGAATCTCATCACCCATCTTACCTTCGTCGTTGAGTATGATGCTCTCGGACATTGTGGGTATTTTTAGTTTTTTCTGGGCCATAACCTGATATTTCTTTTCCACAGGTGACACTTTAACATCCTTCTCGATAGTCATCAACTGGCTTGGTATTTCGAGTCGGGCTATTGAGGTAAATGTGCCCAAACCTATGGTTGGCCACTTTGCTTTCACCACAACTTTTGCACCCAGTAACGCCCTGTTCTTTCGAGAGAGTGTTGCTGTTAATCGTATATTATCGCCGGTCAGGAAGTGAACGCCCTGCACTTCGAAGTAGCCCGACACAGACGTATTCTTTTCCATCGCCATCACACTGTAATGTATCACTGAGGGAGCCGGCGTGGCTGTAGAGGAAGCCGTGAGTGTGAGAGTCCATTGTCCAGGTTTTGCTAACGTTTTGGAAGAGACTTGGTACCGATTGTGTGCCTTAGTCACATCTGCAGTTACAGCTTGGCCGTCTGGGTCTTTCAACGTGAAGTCGATTTTGCCATTGGTCTCATTCCACACCACAACGAAGGTCACCCGTTCAGCTCCTGGGTTGACCGGCACTTCGTGCATCTTGGTTTGGCCTATAGTAATCTGTTCCACTGGATCCAGATTAAATTCCATGCCTTGAGTCTCGGCCAATACTTGCAGGAAGAATTTCTCCAATTGAAATGCGTCTAAATCCATAGCCAAGGATGCTGGCGGATGATTCAGAATGTCGGCTAATGCGCTTAATTTATACTCGTCGATTTGGTTTTCATCGCCAATACCCAGCACGTAACCGTCCACTTTGTTGTTAACCAACGCCTGGGTTACAGCCGGATCATCCATGCGCGTGCCGGTATTCTCCTTGCCGTCCGTAAGCACCACCATCACCCGGTGCTGGTCATCAACTGGTAACACGTTTACGTTAAAGCCCTGCGCATCCATGGCCTTTAGGATACCGCCGCCGATGGATGTGGATCCATAGTTCGGTGCGTTGCCTGCAAACGAGGCTACGATTTTGTCCCGCTTTGTAACGCTCAGGAGCTCTAAAGTAGTGTTGGTACCGTCATTGGCGTCAAAATAAGCATTATGGTCATAATAGACTAAGCCCACTTTGGTTTGAGCTGGCGGATCATTGGCCAGCCACGCGTCCAGGAACAATGCCGCTGCGTCCGCAGCCCGATCGTATTTTGGATCTGCAGAAGGAATAGCCATGCTGCCAGAGCGATCGAACACCATGATGGCGTGAATGGGCTTTTCATCGCAGACTAAGTTGACATCCACTGCGAAGTTGTCGGTCTCACCCGAGCCTGGTTCATAGATACCGTTACCGTTTTTGTCTTCGCAACCGTCATTGAACGTGTCGGCGTCATTGTCCGGATCGTTTTCCTTGCGAACGCCGTCTGCGTCAAAGTCTGCGTCCCTTTTAGCGTAAACGTCCCCAAATTGGTATACATACTCGTAGATATCTTCCTTGTCATTCACTCCTTCATTGTCAGAGTCCACGTCCAGACGGCCTATGCCGAAGCGGATCTGTTCGTCAAAGTCCATTACCCCGTCATTGTCTGCATCAGTCGCAATCTCCGGCTCATCTTCACGGGCGTTAGGGGCGCTCGGCGGACCGACCCATGTTCCACGTGCTGCCCCATTCCAGGTGGCATACGTCTCCCAGCGCTCGCCGCTCCACGGATCTAATATATGCACCCATTCTTCCCCGGTATCCTCTTCTCTGTACCCGTTCATGGCGCGGAGATGACCAGGTTTGCGGGTCATAATCGGACGGTTGGCATCAAGCCAGCCTTTTAAATCATTGAAGCCAGGATTAGGCGTATCGAAAAAATCAGTAATCGTTTCGTCCAGAGCCCATTCCAGAGCTGCTGTTTCCTCTGCAGAATAACTCATGCCATCACTGTGGGCTAAGTCACCTTCGGGAATACCATTTCCAATGCCTGCGCGCTCCTCTTGGGTGAAATATGCGATTCGATCCTGACTCAGAGTCTTTCCATAGAAAGAGACCATCATGGAAATCGATGCCCGTACGCAGTTCATATCACCATGATCGCCATTGACCGGCACAGCATCCGGATGAATATTATCCCAATGTTTTACTGTGCCTCCGTCCAGGTGAGAAGGGCAGCCGTCCAAGCAAAGCAGCTTGGTATCCTTCCTTTGCCGCCGGTATTGCATGTCGGTCAAGAGTACTTCCTTTGTAATGGCACCATCCTCGTCAATTCCGCTTTGGCCATCGCCCATACGCTTGCTGTTGAGCCGCATGGTCTTGCTCCAAACGCTCTCTCGTCCCTGAGCGTCGATGACCTTTACTTGGTAGTAATACGTGCCTTCGGGAAGTATAGACTTTGGCTTGTAGTAGGGTTTGGTCAACATTACGTCTTCAACAATGTTTTGGAACGTGGAGTCCCGTGCAACCTGGAATTTGTATTTCTGGCCAAATTTACTTGTGGTCCAGCCTACACTGATATCCTCACTGCGTACCACTGCGTTGTCCATTAGTGTGAACATCCCAATACCAGGGATATTGTTCTCCGCACCGGGCGTTCGTTCCTTCCCATACAGTACTACCCAGTCTGATAAATCGCGCCCAACGCTACCAGGGTAGCGGGCAATGGTAAAGTTCTCAGTTTGTGCCAGCATTTCTTCATCATAGTCGCCGAAGGTCTTGATCTGAGGCACGAACCACTGCTTCCTCCATATCTTATTTCGTTCTGGGGTTAGGCTTTTCTGTGAACCAGGTGCGCCCCAAGATACGAAATCCACTAATTTTTCTTGTCCTTGCTCATCCTTTTTGTAGACGGCGATCTGTCCTGATCGGCGGGTGATGGCATTCTCCAGCTTTGGACCAGCGTGTAACACTGCCTTTCCATTTCTAAATTCATAAATGTCCGCCCGTTCGTCGTTCTTATCGAACTTAATAAGCACATAGCTTTGGGGTGGCATGGGAGGCAATTTGTCAGGAAGAGCGTATCGGTAGTCATCATTGATGACTAGAACTATGTGTGAAGCATTGATTTTTTGTTCGGTTGGATTATTTAGTTCAATCCAAGGAAACTCCTTTTCGGTAGTCTGGGGGGAAATTTCAGTGATGATGGGTACATAAGGAGGGATGGGCTTCGGCCTCCTTTTTACTTGATTACAGCTAAGTCCAATCGCTAAACTTCCGACAATTAAGAGTATAAGAGAGATTTTGCATAGTTTGTGAATGTGTAGCATGTCAACCTCCGCAAATTATTTGATTATTTAGGGACACTTAACGGTTTTTTCAGAATCATTAGATCCGAGGTGTGGCAAAGACAGATCCGAAGAACAAGCCTGTCAATGCCGCTAAAAAGCCCCCTCCCTTTTTCTATTCCTGCAAATAAGCTCATTTAGCGTCTGTTGAGGAAAGATTTCGGGTTACCCTCCCTCTATTCTGATTTATCCAAGTACATATAACCGCAACAGAATGGGGTCTTAGATTGAGTCAGGATAATGAGAAGTAAGAGGCTGTTCTGGATTCTGATTAATCAGACTTATAGGATTGCAAGATGCGGATACCAAATTCATTTCAATTTAAATCCCAAAATCAGAAAAAGAGGAAAAAAGAATTTCAACTCCGGATACTAAAAGAATATCGTTTTTATTTGTTACCGAACGTTACTCTGTTTTAACTATAAAAGGTGTTACTATTTCAAGATACTTTAGGCGTATGGCAAAAAATGTATTTTGCTTTACTGCAGACCCTCCACTTTTTTATTTTGTGAAGATTATATCAAATTTAATGGAAAATGTCAATACTTCTTAAAATTTATTAAATTCCACTCCAACAGTCCCCTTAAACCCGATAGATTCAGTTTTAGACCGAAACCTATTACAACATTAGTCAACCAGGAAGTAATCTACATTTGTTACCACCCTTACCAGTTTCACATCAGGTGAGTTTCGGTCCCGGTCGCTGATCGAAAAGTATCCCTGCGAGGCGTTTCTGATTTTCCCGACCTTGCTATCGGAGTCCTCGGCGAACCTCTCCGCGGCGCTGCGGGCGTTCTTTGTTGCCTCCTGAATCATCTCCGGCTTAATATCATTAAGGCTGGTGTACAGGAACTCGATTGGGTTGTCCCAGCTCTGGGTCTGCAGCACAACGCCTTTACCAACCAACTCCCCGGATTTCTCCATGGTCTTTTTCACGAGATCCACTTCGTCGGTCCGGGTGGTCACGGTTGATTCCGCAATGTACCGGTATTGTGGCTTCGTCGTCGAACCGTAATTCTCTGTCTGCGTGTCCCGGATCTTTGGTGCCGAGTAAGATATCTGCTCTCCACTGAAACCATTGCCTACAAGAAATTCTTTTATTCTCTGTCTGCTTTTCTCGATTCCTTCCTGCAATTCTGCCAGATCATTGTTAGCCACACCGAAGGTGATTGGCCAAATCGCCAGGTCTGCTTTGACTTCGCGTTCTGCCAGTCCTTTCACCGTAACATACCTGTCCGCCGACCGGCCTTTATAAAAACCAATCCCAATCGCGATTCCGGCAATGCCAATGCAGACACCGACTATTAGAGCGTTCAATAGATTATCCTTTTGCATGACTGTTTCCTTTCTCTGGTAATGACCTCACCAATATCACAATATTTTCTTTTATTGGCAAGAGAGGTATTTGAGATTTTTCAAAAAACCTTTTCAGGCTACTGAATTTATTATCAAAAAGAAAAGGCGGTCTCTTGACCGCCATAATGTGACTTAATCAACATTTATCCGCTCTAACGCTGCCGCAGGAGGATTTATCCTAACGAAGCCTACCTACACTCTGTTTCGGTTGGTAAACCCTAGCGCAGTAGGACCATTTTTTTAGACTCAACGTAATTGCCCGCCTGAATTCTGTATAGATAAATTCCACTGGCAAAATCGGATGCATCCCAGGGGTAATTATAATTACCTGATGATAGTATATCTGAAACCAGCGTCGTAACTTCCTGCCCGAGTGTATTATATATTTTCAATGTTACGAATTCTGAATGTGGAATTGAAAATTCGATATTGGTTCCTATATTAAACGGATTAGGATAATTTTGTCGGAGATCAAATTTTTCGATAGTCTCACGGGGTTCCCATGGAACTAGAGCTGCTTCCTTAAGCACCCATTCCTCAGGATCGAGCAGAAGATCTAAAGTTTCAAAGTCTGTACTAAAGGTAAATGATTGGGATAAGGTATCTATCCATACCATCGTATCGCAAGAAGCAGCGCTACCATCAAGCCGCACATCTATGGGCATTCGGAATAAAGGACCTTCTTCCTGAACCTGGGTAATTGTGAGTGTCACTTCGAAGTTATTGTCACCGACCGGCAAACTTATCCACGAATATTCCAGCTTCGGGTAGCGAATATCGTAAATCCATTCCTGGAAAAACCAGACCAGATTCGTGCCGGAAATCGATTCGCAGATCGATTGAAATTCCGGAATGGTGGCATTGCCATACTTATACTCTTGATAATAGGTCTGTAAAATCTCCCAGAAATTCTCCTCCCCCACCACATAACGCAGCATATGGACTACCCAGGCGCTTTTTTTGTAGCAAATTCCAAGGTGAAAAAAATGCTCTATGGGAGGATTAAAAATGGGATGATCGTACGTTTCGGTTGTCTCAAAATAAATTTCCCTGGATCGAGCCATTCTTTCCAAAAAGGCATCCCGGCCGTATTTATATTCGAGAAAAAGCGCTGCAGAATATTCGGCAAATCCCTCATGCAACCAGATAGACGGCCAGTTATCAAAGGTTACGGCATCCCCCCACCACTGGTGAGCCAATTCGTGGACCAGCCCGTTTTCACTCGATCTATCGCCTCGAATCCAGTTACTATTTATGGCGGACATGGTCTGGTATTCCATGCCCCCGATGAAGTAAGGTTCCAACTCAGCCATGCCATACTTTTCGAAGGGGTAGGGTCCAAATCCTTCGGAGAAGAAATCCATTGCTTCAACCATGTTAGCAAAGTCATACAACGACGCCTCATAATCCTCCTGAAACACATAATACGACATTTCAATTGAATCACCCTCTGCTGAGATATGCCAGTCGGACCAGTGTGTGTAAAACTCTGACATGGCCACAAAAAATAGATAAGGCGCTACAGGGTATTCTGTGCGCCAGTGGAATGTCTCCCAGACGTTATTCTGACTTAGCGTTCTTCCTTCCAGTAGACCGATTGAAGCCACCTCAACCCCGCTTGGTACCGTGATATGAAGCTCGGCTGTGGCTTTGTCCCAGGGCACATTGAAGCTCGGAAACCAACCAATGGGCCAATCCGTGTAGGAAGACTTCTCATAAAAAAAGAAACAAGTATTCGGTGTCTGGCTGTGATAAAAAATCGTAATGCTGAAGGTATCGTCCCGGGCCACCGTTGTTCCTAATACTATGTAGATTTTATCTTCATTCTGGGTTGCGTTAACCGGTTGATCCCATAAAAAAACTGAATCGGCGGTCAATTCCGCCATATCAAAATATATTTCATCCAGATCATCCAAATTGGATCGACAGCTGATAGTGGCAATTCCAAAAAATGCCTGAGAATCTAAGGGAAACGTCAAATCCAGCCGGTAATGCAGCACATCAAAGGAGTGGGAAGAATCGAAGGCAACTTTAGCAAATCTTGTACTCGAACTGGCGAATATCGCTCCAGATTTCTTTTCCGTTCCGAATTCACTTTTTCGGGACATGACAAAATTGTAGAAAATTAATACTATAAATAGACTGACTATTGCTATTTTTAAATGTGACATTAATCCTCTCCTTCAGATTCAACGATAAATTTGGGGGAAGATCATTTCAGTCTGCCGGAAAGAAGATGCTTCAAAAACCCATCGTAAGCCGTACAGGAATTTGTCCTGCTCCCTCGGGAAGGGCAACTTACCGCAAGAGATTCAGCATTATACGGATGATAGAAGAATTTGTTACGGGCAATCGCCTAACAATGAACAATGATCAATAAGCAACGATCAATTAAAACCGGGAGACCGGACACCGGAGGCCTTGATATCTCTTTACCTCTACTACCTGTGCGCTGTGATGTACTTTAGCCTTTTGCCCTTTCACGTTTCACGTCAGTTCACCCCATTAATACCATCTTCCTGGTCTCTACATAATCACCCGCCTGAATTCTGTACATATAGACCCCACTCGCTAATCCACT
>Ga0209536_100000864_pt1 | contig 50146 bp, 50 predicted proteins | sample DeeMarSeWOR28_12_FD_187461 | JGI IMG/M metagenome (GOLD analysis project Ga0209536, IMG submission 187461) | Marine sediment microbial communities from White Oak River estuary, North Carolina - WOR-2-8_12 (SPAdes) (version 2) | ecosystem: Environmental > Aquatic > Marine > Intertidal zone >...
CGGGCTTGAACGGCTCACCCTTCTTGATGCCTATGGCCGCGAGCGTGCCGACCAACTCGGGCGGGAAGGCGTCGGCGGGTTCCTTCTGGATGACCGCGTTGAGCTCCTCGTAAAACTCGAAATTATTCGCGTGGATACCGTTCATCTTCAACCCGGATAGATTGACGAAATTCGTTTCCGGCGGGTTGTCCCGCTGCGCCCAGGGGTAGGTGCGCATCGTGTCTTTGACCTGTTGTGCCGTTGCGGCCAGATCACCGTCTTTCACGAAGGCCCGGCTCAATTGCCAGACCGTATAGGTGGGCGAATGGACGATGAAATAGCCCTCTTCGGGCAACTTGCCATCATATCCCGGCGGAACGAGCAGATATTTGCCGCCCTTCCCCTTGTCTGGTCCCGTCAATCCAACATCAATAATGTGTCGGAAATAGGCGTCATCCAACGGTCCGAGCAGGCCGGGCGATGCCTCAAGAACGACCGGCCCGTCTTTAAGGTCGAAGCAATGGGTGACGTAAATGGTTGACGAATTTGGGGTGAGCAAAAGCGAACGGGCATCCATAAGCGCTTCCCAGATGCCGTAAGCTTGCGAATCCACCCCGGCACCTTCGAACCCCTTGCACATCGCATAGACCGATGCTGCGGGGATGCCGTCGAGGAACGCCTGCACGCCCCGCATGAAGTCGAGGTTGTCATAGGCGAGCTTGACCGTCTCGGCGTCCGGCGCACCATCCTTGAAACGCAGGGTGCCGAGGCGGGTCTTCACTTCATTGGGCGTCAGAATGGAAGACGGTACATCCGCTTTGTACTTCGGCTCTGCGAACACGACGTTTGCGCTGCAGACAGCCGCTAGCGCCAGCGATAAAGTCACTGTTGGACACAGATGATTGAACTTCATTCTTGCTCCTTGTCAAGGTGTTAGCTAGTCGAGACCTTCCTCAAATCAGGGGGACGGTATCGACCTGGAAAATGACAGGAAGTCAAAATCTCAAGCTCAAGCCTGCTTGCAGTTCTGACTGCCAGAGGGTGCTCGAGGCGGCAATGATTCGACAGCCAGAATCCCCGCAGAACGCTGCACCGCCGCTATCAAGCATCGTCGTGTAGCCGCGTGCTTCAAACTTCAGACCAAGATTCTTGGTCAAATAGACAAAGCTCCCCAGGCCAAACCCAATAGATGGCCGAAATTCATCATCATATCCGCCGCTCGGATTGTAATACGTCGCACCGAGGGTTCCGACGATGTAGGGTTCGACCCTTTCGCTCGGCCACGTATACAAACCACCGATATGAAAGTAATCAATATCCAAATCAATCAAAACATCTTCCGGCGCCGTGTCGCTAGAAAGACGCGATTCCTGATGACTGTAAACAAATTCAAGTTTCGTATTCTTGGTATAAGGCGCACTGATCGATATGCCGAGACTCTGCTCATCATCAATTCTCAGCTTCTGGCCGGTGTCGGTCTCCTCAAATTCACCACCGCTGCGATAGCCGGCGAAAACACTGACGTTCGTTTCAGCGTAAGACAACGGGTGTACTGCAAGTAGCGACAATGATAACCAAAACAGTCTGATGACTCTCATTCCCTTTCCCTCGACAAATAGCGTGCAAGCTGATTACTTCATCCTTTCCACGTCCACCAACACCCAGGCTCGCTCGTTGAGGTCTGCTCTGCGCTGTAGAGCCGAATCAGCAACAAAGGCACTGCCGGCAGGAATCCAATCCGCCACCAGCCCTGTAGATGCTCCGTCCACTCGCGCCCATCAACAGCTCGGTTTAGCGGCGGCACACAACACTCGTCGCAGCAACCCGTTGATAGTGGTCATCCTTATCGGAGCATCGGCCAGCACTGGAGTCACCAGTACTGTCGTCACAATGACAATCAATGCAGTCCGAGCGAAGGTCATCCGATGTTTCCCGTGGAGCGTTCTTGCGTTGCGCTCATCGGTCACGATCGACCTCGGAGTTCTTAGGGTGCTTTACGTTCCAGGTCTGAGCTCTCGTTCTCCGACCACTCGCTGCCATAAAGCGTCGAAATCCATATGCGAGTCACTGCTAACCTGACCGGTTCAGGCTGGCGTCGGGGGCGTTGCCCGAAAGCGTCGACAAAGGTGTAGGCATCGAGGCGATTGAGAGAAATTGCGACGGGGCGGGGATCGAACGGTGCGATCAGGTCCTGTGCCTGATCAGCCTGGATGCGGTCAGCCACTGCGTCGTCGAATTCTCCGAGGAACATGTTCCACGCCCGTTCCATCCGCGTGTCGGTCGTGGCGGCGTCGGCAACCGCACGCACAAAGGGACCCTTGTCATAGCCGATGCGTACCAATCCCCCGAGGCTACTTGTGAGCAGTGCGACGGGATCCCCCACGCCCAGGAACCACGGCCGAGCCGCCGTGAGTATGTCGTCTTTCAATGCACCGAGCAGGCTCTCCATCAGTTCGTGCACGTCCTGAAAGTACTGGTAGAACGCGGAGCGGCTCAGCTGAGTCTCGGCCATCAGCGCGTTGACCGTCATTTCACGAAACGGCCGTGTCCACAGGAATTCGAGCGCCGCGTCCAGGATTGCCGCGCGGGTGCGTTCGGACTTGGTGACCTTCGGCGCCGCGCTGAGGGGTACGCGCATACGGGAAGCTGCTTTCGAAGCTGACATCGCGTCAGAAAATACTGACGACATGTCAGTTTGTCAACCAGTTTGTCAATATGTTGTCCGGATACGAGTGAGGTCTCGACACTTCGGCGTCCGTTACGGAGCTCGCGGCAAGAGGGTTCTGCGGCAGAGCGCGGCGTCGTAAGGCCGCTGGACGGAAAGGCTGTGGCGCTGCTGTAGCTTAAGCCGTCGGAATAGGCGACGTGGCGGAATGAGTCAGCAACAATTCAGGGGAAATCCGGAGCTACCACTCCGGACAAGTCTTACGGCAATAGCGGTCGTTCGTACAGCGCCCATCAATGGAGCGCTTGTGGCCAAGGCCAGGCATTCGGTGCGCGATGCTACCCTCGGTTCCAGCCTGCGCACAGTGGACGCGTGTCAGAACCCACCACCCCAGCGATACTGCCAAGCCAGGAGAAAAGTATCGAAGTCCGTGCCGGTACGCGTGGACACGCCGCTGCTGCCGGCCAGCTTGATGGAGTGTTGGCGGTTGATGGGCACGGCAATCGTCAGGCCAGTGCGCCAGTTGTCCAACTTGGCCGCATTCTCCACACCGTCGACGGTGGTTACCCCGCCAGTGTAATAGGTGGTATCCAACGCGAGCCATGTGCCGCCGCCGAAATCGTACACGACGTGCCCTTGCAGGGCATAAATCGGCTTCTGCTCCAGGGTACCTCCACCGAAGAAGTCGTCATTATCGGTGTAAAAGCTAACCGCCGCTGCACCTTCGAGGATCCACCTGCCGAGCGCTTTAGAGATCCCAATCTCCGGCTTGAGCGACCAGCGATTGGTCCCAAGATTGAGAAGCTTTTCCGCGTCATATTGACCAAGTGGTGCCGTGACCTTGAGGGTGGCGCCTACGATGATGTCCTGGCGGTAAGCGCGAAACTCCTCAAATGTCAGCGCGGGAGCACCATAGAAATTGATGGACAGAACGAAAGTCGGATCGGCGAGACCCGACACGTTCCGTTCGCGATAAACGCCGTCGACCACACCAGCCGCGTCCAATGCTCCGTACGGCAGCACCAAACCGAATTTGGCGGAATTGTCAGCGATGGCGAAGGAATGGACATAGCCGAGCAGACCGATGTCTACGGTGGCCTCTGCACCCTGAATCGGCACCGCGGGATCAAACAGCAGCCCGCCCTTTGCATAGCCCAGCCCCCCGAGCAGGAAGTTCATCCCGATCGGGGCATTCGCGTAGGCGCGCGGCTCGAGTTCCTGTGCGTACGTCGGCTGGCATCCTAACAAGAGCAGCAACACGAGGCCGCGACGTAAGGAGAAAGTGTCCTTTTTGCGCTTCGGCAATATCAAAGAATACTGCCCCCCACTACCTTGGTCCTACTTGACCAGTTCGAATTCACCAGGCAGCCAACTCTCTTCAGTCAACGGTTACAACGATCCATAGAGTCGCAGCGCAACATGCCACGCGATATCGTCTGCCATTTCAATTGGCAATGGTCAACGTATACGTTTTGCCACCGCTGAGACAACTGCCGCCACTGTGGATTGCAGTATCGGTGGATGGAGTCCTTTCCTCACTGTCTTCGGAACCATGGCAGGTGGGCTCACCCTTGCGCCGCGGTAGAATAGCCTGTTCGCGTCCAGGTAGCGACCTCCCTCACCACCATCAACCGAACGATCGGGGTCACCTCCAACAAGACCTGCGCGCCGCCCTCTATATCCATTAGAGTACGCAGACCCATGCACTGGTCTAAGCGTGATAGCCCGTGACAAAGCACTATCGACCACAAGCGCCTCGATAAGTGTTCCTTTCCTGCACCCAATAGGCTCAACACCCTTACCTTCCTTTCTGGGTACCAATAGCTGCTGCAAGTCTTCCCAATTCGTGGTCAAGTGTTACGGCGGTCAAACGCAAGCTCCCCAAGAGAAAGAAGAGTCACGATAATGATCGGAAACCCCAGGCCAGCTCTATCACTCGTAGTGACATAACCACATACATCGCGATCAATCCGATGGTCAGTAATAGATGGTACTTGTACTTGGAAATTCGTCTGATGCCATCATAGAGATTCAAACAGAATAGGACGCACGAGAGGCCGACGAGTCCCGTCCCGGAGTAGTTGCTTGGAATTAGGTCAAAGAACAGGCTGTCCTGCTGCCTGAACTCCGAGACGCCTACAGCAAGAAGGAACGAACACATCAGATAGTTTCTGAGATGGTCAAATACCGTCTTGGACAACCCGTCTTCCAATGCACTATTGAGTCGCCTGATATATTTCATCCCTGTTCCTATTTCCCAACGCCCGACGTCCCTTTAGGTAGCCGAGCTGCCAGGCCCTTACTTCGCGCCGGACCACCGGTCGCACGCAGCGTCCCAGGCGCCACGGTACTCGTCGTCCTGCCGCGCGCCTATTAACCGCGCATCATTTCTTTATCAATGAAATTAGAAAGAGCAGTACCACGGCGCCGATCACCGCGGTGGCCAAAATACCCAGCATGCCTCCCGTCTGGACACCAACGAAACGGAAAATGAACCCACCGATGAATGCACCCACCACACCGACAACCATGTTGCCGATGAGGCCAAAGCCGCCGCCACGAGTGAGTTTGCCGGCGAGCCAACCGGCGACAATGCCAATAAACAGAAAAGCTACCAAGCCGATCGGTTCCATGCGCTCTCCCCTTCTTGTTCGTATTCGCCTGGCACGACAGCGGTCAGGGTGCTCGGGTTCACCAGTTGTGGAGCAGTTCTTCTACCGGAAAGCGCTCAGTCAGCACGCTGCTCACCTGCGCCGGTCCAACACAGTACTCAGCGTCAACAAGCAGCCAATCAGTGCGAACACGGCTGACATGACCAGCAGTCCCTCCGCCATGGTGACGCCAAATAGAAGCTCCGGCGTGTAACCGCAGGCTTCCCACACCTTGAACAGCGACGGAAACCATTGATCCAGTGCCAACCAGGCCGGCAAACCGAGGTTGAAATCACAGCTGCCCTGGATGAAACCACGCTCCACGCCCAGCAGCATCCATGATCGCTCCAACAACCCCGCCATGGTCACGGCGACGAGCACGTGCCCAATGATCAGCGGCAACCGGAACTTGCGCCCGACCAGACCCACGACCCCCACGAGCACGAACGCCATCACCCATATCCGCGTGTGGATGCACAACACGCAGGGCCAATAGTCGAGTTGATACTGATAGAACAGGGCTATGGCCAGCATGGCCACGCCCAGCCCGATCAGGGCCAACCAGTACCAGGCGCTCGCTGCAATTCTTGCCAGATTCTTCAGCATGGACGAACTCGTATCACGGCTACACCGTTTGTGAGACCCGCTTCAACACCCTGGGTTCCGCCGCAACACCGACTGCATCAATCTACTGCCAGAATATCAGCAATGAGCTTGCCGTCCGCCGGACCCAGACCGTGCCCGGCAGCCGTCGCATGCACATGCGCGCGCCCGTGCAGCGCCGGCACCTGATTAAGGTCCTGGCTGAAGGCCGGTACCATGTCATCGCCGGGAAAGCCTGGCCCGGTGCGGACGACCGCGTGGTACGCGATATCCGGATGCGGCTGTTGATTGAGCCAGCCCAATAAGGACCCGGGCGCCACCGGCGCCAGATCGATCAGGGCGCCGCGCGAGTCTCTCAGATACGCATAGCTGTCGCCACCGAGCACAGACTTCAGAAAGTCCATTCCCGGACCAGGACAGAACAACGGTTTGCTGTCTACCGCCTGCAACCCCTGAATGGCGCGTGTGGTGCCAAGATGAGGCGAGGCGATCGTGATCAACGTGCTGATCTGCGGCGCGTGAGGGCCAGTCAATACCAAGCGCGATACGACACCGCCCGCGGAATGCCCGACTATCGCGACCGGTTCGGCCACATGGCGCTGTTGGATGAACTGAAGCTCAGCCGCCAGGTGCGCGGCCTGGATCAGCAGCGGAGCTTCGGCAGGAAGATTGACCCGGTAAACCATATTGGCTCCACGTTGTCCCGGCGCAGCCAGATAGTGAATACCGGCAGGCGTAGTGGTCACAACACCCGCGTCTGACCAGCCGCTTTGCACGAGTGTCTGCAACACGCCCGAGTAAACCCACGTATCGGCGTTGGCGGACCAGCCATGGACCAACACCAACACCTTGGCCTGTAGCGTGCCTGAGTACGCGGCGGCAACGAACACCAGCAGCGACAATAAAGTACGGAATTTCATGTCATTCACCTGACCCGCTGTTGGGAGTGAACAGCGGACGCATTGCCAAAAACAGAGTTCATTGTGTTGGATAAGCGCACAGGCCAAATTGCCCTAGTTACTCTTCTCGAACGGCGCCAAATGCTGGCGCATAAAGTTCGCGGCGCGCTGGACCGCGTCCTTGGCGGCCAGGTCATCGGCAAACGTGCGCACAGCGGGTGGGCGAAAATCGAAACCGCGGCCAACGCCTGGGTAGACAATGAGCAACGCCTCGCGTTGCTTGCTGTGCAATGCCTCGATACTGCTCTCGATGACGCGGCGCCGCTGATACTGTTCGTCATCGCCAATAAATATCAGCACGGGTATCTCGAGCTCATCGATTTCCTTGGCGTAGCCATAGACCTGCATGGGTTCTGGGGCATTGGGGTCCTGCAAGTGCGGATAGTAGGAGACGTAGCACACGGCATCTTTGTTCTGACGGCCAAACGTTGTGGCAACTTTGAGGGTGTAGTAGCCACCGCGCGTGTGGGAGTACAAACAGGCCTTGCTGGTACTGATGTCTGTGCGCGCCAGCAATACGTCGACGGCCGCATCCACATCCTTCTCAAGTTCGTAGTCATGTTCGATCGGGTGAGTGCCAAGGAAGTGCGCCTTGTAGATGTCCGGCGCCATGACCACGAATCCCCGTGCCGCCACGCGCTTAACATGTCGCTGCACCAGCTCGCCCAAGCCGCGACGCCCGTGCTGGAACAGCACGGCCGGATACTTGCCCGCCTTCTTCGGCCGCGCGACCATCGTCGGGATCTCCACGCCGTTGCGCTCATAGCTAGTCCACGTTACCTCGACATCAAAATTGTCGGGGACGGCAACCTGGCCCTCATCCCACCAAGCGTCACTCCACCACCAGGACTTTTCCCCGTCCTGAGCATGCACACCGATAGGTATAGCGAAAACCAGCGACAATATCGCCGCCGAACGGACAACGGATATTCTGGAAAGGAAAGATGCTCGCATGATCACTACTCGTCAGTTTGTAAAAGTGGATATCAGCTGGGCGCAAAAGGATCCACTACACACTAAGCCAGCTAGCAGCTGCGCCATGAACGACAGGTCTTGAACATAGCGCACTGTCCGCCACGGCTTGGCACGGCTACTTCAGCAGCGGGTGGTCTTTCGGCAGCTGCTTTGCGTACCACAGCGCCAGCTTGTGGCGCATTGACTGCTGAGAAACCTGGTCCTCGGGCAACGGCTGAATAAGTTTGTCATGGACCAGCAGTCGGTAGATATAAAGAATCTTCTCACTCGCCGCGTCGGTGGCCTCCCACTCGACCGCTCCGCGCTCCTCAGCGTACTTCATGCCCGCAACAATGGCTTCCTTAACCAGTTCGGCTTCGTGCTTCAGCTTCTTCATTGTGACTCCCGCGTGCCCGGTCCCTTGAACATGGCCCCCTCGTGCTTCGGCGCGAGGCTCCAATTTAGCACACCGGTCAGACCGGACGCCCGGCGAGCCAGATCGTATGCTGTGCCCCCCTGCGTGAAGCGTGCGCGCGGACCCGCGTTTCCTCCACATCGAAGCCCACCTTGCGCATGCGTTCGGCGAAATGCCGGTCAGGACCCGCCGACCACACCGCCAGGACGCCCAGCGGGCGCAACGCGGCAAAGGACGCCGCCAGCCCGTCGACCGCGTAGAGCCAGTCGTTGTCCTTGCGGGTCAACCCCTCGGGCCCGTTGTCGACATCCAGCAGAATGGCATCGTAAGCCTGACGCTCGGCTGTGAGGATCCGGGCGACGTCGCCGATGCGTACCGTCACCCGTGCGTCCGTCAGCGGGCGACCGGCGAGATCTGCCAGCGGCCCACGGTTCCACTCCACCACCGCCGGTACCAACTCGGCCACGACCACCTCGGCACTAGCACCGAGTTGTTGCAGGGTTGCGGCGAGGGTAAAGCCCATGCCCAGCCCACCTATCAGAACACGCGCAGCGCTGTGTGCGGTGAGGCGGCTGCAGCCCAGCTCGGCGAGCGCCACCTCAGAACCGTGGACGCGGCTGCACATCAGCTCACCACGACCCTTGAGCTTGATCGAGAACTCATCGCAGCGCTTGTAGAGCTGCAGCTCTTCGCTGGTTCCGGGCACCTGCGCACTGTCGACGAGTATCCAAGGTGTCATCGCGATTGTATGGGGCGGCAATAGTGAGCCGCCAGCATAGCCGAAACCGGAGCCCGCGCCGCGTCTTTTTGGCCCGGAGCAGCACGCCGAGTGAATCGTGGACGCCGCGTGCTCAACACGCCAGCGCGGGCGATGTACGGCAGTGGCGACCGGTGCTACGATGAGGCCACGGTCCCAACACCAAACAGCATTTCACCAGGCAAGCCGGCGCAACGGGCGTGCAAACACAGCCAGAATTCATCCGCTTACGCGAGCACCTGCAGTCGATCATCGTTGGCCAGTACGTATTGCTCGACCGGCTACTGATTGGCCTGCTTACCGGCGGACACCTGCTGCTGGAAAGCCCGCCGGGCTTGGCGAAAACCACCGCGGTCAAGGCGCTGGCCAGCGGCGTTCATGCCGGCTTTCAGCGCATTCAGTTCACCCCTGACTTGATGCCCGCCGATCTCACCGGTAGCGATATCTTCGATCCAAAGGTGGGCGATTTCCGCTTCGTCGCTGGGCCGCTGTTTCATGAGATCGTCCTGGCCGACGAGATCAATCGAGCACCACCCAAGGTACAGTCGGCGCTTCTCGAAGCGATGGAAGAACACCAGGTCACCGTCGGCGGCCGCACCCACACACTGCCGGGTCTGTTCGTGGTCATGGCGACACAGAACCCCATTGAGCAGTCCGGCACATATCCGCTGCCCGAAGCGCAGTTGGATCGCTTTCTCATGCATGTCCCGATCAGCTATCCCAGCGCAGAGGAAGAGCTCGAAATCCTGCGCCGAGACCGACGCCTGCATTTCGGTGAGGACAAGCCGGAGTTGTCGAGTCGGATCAGCCCAGAAACTGTGCTTACGGCGCGGCGCGAGGTCGCAGAGATTCATGTCGAGCCCACTCTGGAGCAGTACATCGTGGCTTTGGTCGATGGCACCCGCCGCGTCGGCGACTGGCATGAGCCATGGCGCGACTATGTCACGCTTGGCGCTTCACCGCGGGCCACGTTGGCCCTGGTGCGGGCGGCCAGCGCGCTGGCCTATCTCAACGGTCGCGAGTACGTGATACCCGATGACGTTATCGCCGTCGCGCCCGACGTGTTGCGACATCGGATCCTGGTCAACTTCACTGCCCGCGCCCAAGGGGTGAGCAGCGACGAGATCGTAGCGGGCCTGATCGAACGCATACCGGTACCGTGAACCTTGGTTCCGTAACGTCGCTGGGCGCGAAGCTGCGCAAGTGGGCACCAAAGCGCGGGTGGACTGCGCGGGTCGCTGAAGCTCCGTTGCTCGGTCGCGACGATTTGACCGCGCTGCGCAGCGCGGCTACCGCTGCCGGCGCATCGGAGCGCGCGCGGCCGCAAAGCTCGCAACCTTGGCTCGGAGACGTGAGTTCTGTCTATCGGGGCCGCGGCTATGAGTTCGACGAGAACCGACTCTACGGTCCGGGTGATGAGACACGCTTCATCAATTGGCGCCTGTATGCCCGCACCGGCCAGTTGCACACCAAAGTATTTCACGAAGAACACCGCCCCGAAGTATTTGTACTCCTGGATCGGCGCAGCGGCATGCGTTTCGGCACGCGGCGTCAGCTCAAGGTCACGCAAGGTGCACGCATCGCCTGTTTCCACCTATTCCACGCACGGGCTCGAGCCATGGCCGCAGGTGGCCTGCTCCTGCAACAGCCGCCGCTGTGGCTGGCACGCGCACAGGACGATCCCAGCCTCGATGCGCTCGTCAGTGAGGTCATTACACCATGCCCACCCGTTCGGCAGGACGCCGACACACCCGGACTTATCGACATGCTGCGTCAGGCGCAGGCACTCCTGGCGCCCGGTGCAACGCTGATCCTCATCAGTGACTTTCATGATCTCGACATCGCTGATGCCGGCACCATCTGGGAAGTGGCACGCCACTATGATCTGCGTGCCTACCGCATCGTTGATCCAGCCGAGGCCCAATTGCCGCGCCACGCCGACTATATGCTGTGCGATTCAACCGGCGATGCGCGCGTGGACCTTGCCGATATCAGAGAGGATGTGCTCGCCGAGTACGAAACAAGGTTCGCCCGTCATGCCGAGCTCTGTCAGCACGTCTTCGCCGGCGCCGGCGTAGCCCTTCGCGTATTCAGCACCGAGGATGATGTGATACCCGAACTGCAGCGTGCACCAGATGGAACCGACGCCCGCTAAGCTTGTTTGGAAAGACATCATCGGGCCGCAACCACCGCCCGAGTCCCTGCTCGACCCACTCACACTAGGACTGATCGCGCTAACCGTGTTTCTAGTGGTGGCGCTGGCCTGGTGGCGCTGGCGTCGACCGCAAGCGCGCGCCCGAATGCAACTGCGGCGCCTGTACTATCAGCTGGGTGCGGGGCGATTGGCGCCGCGCGCCGCGGCACAGACGACATTTCGCCATATCTGCGCAGGACTGCGGCAGACTCATCTAGGCTCTTATACACCGCCTCAAAGGCAGCGCGCCGAGTGGCTCGCCTTTAGAGCAGCGCTGTTGCAGGCGTGCTACGCGGCGCCGGAACCCGAGCAACGGACCGTGATGCGCTTGTGCAGCGCCGCCCGCGATTGGCTGCGTACTGGGAAAGCGGCACGATGATCGCGGCAATCGAGGAGATCGAGTTTCTCCACCCGCTGTGGCTGTCCACCGCGCCGGTCAGCCTTGGCATACTGTGGTTGTGGTTGCTGCTCGGGTCATCATCGCTGCAACGACTGTTCGCTCTATTGCCCTTTCAGGGTCGCGACAGTTTCCTGCACCCCGGCGCCGCGCGACTGAGACAGGCCGCCGGCCAACGCCCCAGGCAGGGCGTTCCCTCGGAGCGGCTTTGGTGGGGCGCGCTGTTGAGTGTCGTGCTCGGCTGCTTTCACTTGGCGCTGGCGCATCCGTATCGTCTTGGCGAGCGTTTGCCGGATCCACCCCAGTATCGCGACGTCGTGTTTATGGTCGATGCCTCAGTGACGACCTTGCTGCGCGACTATGTCGTCGATGACGCGCGGGTTGATCGCTTAACCATGCTCAAGAGCGTGTTGAGCCACTTCGTCGAGCAGTTACATGGCAACCGGATTGGCATCACAGTGTTCTCGGAGCGGGCCTACACGTTAGTACCGTTGACCGCCGACTACGCGCTATTGCAGCTACAGCTGCGGCGCCTGCAATGGAGTCTGACCGGCCGCACTACGGATGTCAGCAAGGCAATACTTCACAGTGTGCGATCGCACCAGAACGGGTCCGCGCCGATCACTGAGGACAAACCGATGCTGGTGCTGATCAGCGATGTCAATCGGCCACGTCGAGCCATCGACCCTCGAGCTGCCGCCGCCTATGCGGCCCAGGCCGGGTTTACCCTGCATGTCATCGCTATCGGTGCCGGCAGCAGCGAAGGCGAAGAAAAGGATGCCTACACCCTCATCTATGAGCCGGCAAACTTCGAGCTCCTGCAACAGATCGCCACTGCCGGTGGCGGCCAATTCATCTGGGCACAGGACACCGCCAGCGTTCGAGCAGCGATCAGCGCGATCCAACGCGGTTCACTGCGCGCAGCGCAGGTGCAGCCACGGTTCATCTCACAACCACTTTATCAATGGCCGCTGGGGACAGGGTTACTCGTCTTGAGTATCACCCAGATTCTGGTCATCGCACGCCGGCCCGCACGCCATGCTGACAGCTGAGTTGCATTGGCGCGAACCACTGTGGTTGCTGGTAGGTCTGCAACCGCTGCTGATCTGGTTGATCTATCGTTGGCTGCGCCGACGCAGCGCGACGGCCTATGCCGAGCGCGCCTTGTTGCCGTGGGTACGTCACGCGACGTTCGCTCCCGCGGCCTGGCGGCGTGCGCTGCAGACGCTACTCGTGGCAGCGGCCTGGCTGTGCCTCGCCGTCGCGTTGGCCGGACCACGCATCCCATTGCAGCGATTTGGCACGGATGCGATCGAGAGCACCGAAGTCATTGCAGTCGTGGATCTGTCCCGGTCTATGGCCGCGCAGGACATCCTGCCTTCACGTATCGAGCGGGCCAAACTTGAGCTGCACGATCTGCTGCGGCACATGCGCGATGAACGTCTGGGTCTGGTCGTTTTCGCCCACCGACCGCACCTGCTCGCGCCACCGACTAGCGACCGTGCGGCATTGGCCCACTACGTCGACACCCTGGAAACGCGCTTACTGCCCACCGAAGGCTCGGACCTGGCTGCGGCGCTGCGCTACGCGGCCAGCGTCTTCAGCTCGTCGCCCAATGGACAGCGCGCAGTGCTGCTGCTGAGCAATGGCCCGGACAGTATGCAGGACGCGGCGACGCATAATGAGCTGGCTGAACAAGCGCGAGCGTTGCGCCGGGCGGGGATCGCCGTCTATATCCTGGGGCTGGGCACCGCGGAAGGCGAGGCCTTGTTCGATGATCACGGACGTTGGTTGCAACACGAAGGCGTTCCGCTGCGCTCCTACCTGCAGGAGACGGCGCTGCGCCAACTCGCGGAGCAGGCCGGTGGCCGCTACATCACGGTTCGCGATACGCATGAAGACTGGGACACGCTCTACCACCGCGGGATTGCCTTGCTGGGCGCCGAGCAGCGCGACGCCCGCGGCGAGGCGCAGGTTATCTATCAGGAGCTGTATGCAACGGCGATGTTGGCAGGCCTGTTCGCCCTGCTCGCGGCGGTTATCCTGATTCCAGCAGTGGCGCGAGTGCCGTGGCGAGCTACCTCGGTCGCGATACTACTGGTGACGTTGGGGCATGTTCCGCAAGGTCGCACGCAAGACATGTCAGCACAGCATGAGGCCTATGCCGCCTATCAGGCCAAACATTTCGCCGAAGCCGAGCGCTTGTACAGCAACATCCCGGGCCATACGGCGCGCATGGGCCAAGGCGCCAGCGCCTACCTGGGCGGTAACTTCGACGATGCACTCAGGCAGTTCACCCGGGCAGTGCTGGCCGGCGATAACAATGATCAGCGTGCCGATGCCATATTCAATCTGGCAAACGCTTACTACCAGATCGGTGACTATGAGAACGCCGCCGTACTGTTCGCCGATGTGCTGCACTATCGACCCGATGATCAGTACGCCGCCATGAACTATGAGTTCGTGGTTGCGCTCTATCGCGAGGTCCGCCGCGCGGTGCGCGAGAACCGTTTGGGTCAGGGACGCGGCCCACGCGCGGAGATTGCGCGTGAGGATACGCAGGTGGGCAGCAGTCGGCTCAGCCTGGCCGACGACGAACCCACGCCGGTGGAATCGCCCCTGCCACCGGCAGGCATCGATGCCGACCGTTGGCAAGCGCTGATCGAGCGAGGTTTAGAACACGCGCGCATGGCCACAGCGCGCGTCGAGCGCCAGGACGACGCGCACTGGACTTACGAGGTCACGGACGCGCGCGACATTGCGCTCGACACCATGTTCACGGCGGATCAAGAGTCCGGTCTGTGGCGGCGAGTCTTCGAAATGGAAGAAGGCTTCCCTGCACCGCTGGAGACCCCCCGCGATGTTCCGGGCACAGTGCCATGGTAAAAGCATGAACCGTTGCTTGTGGATAGGCATTGCGGCCTGCGCCCTAGCGACCCTTGCCTGCACGCCTGTGCTCGCCGCACCCGCGCTCGAGCTCGTTGTGCCCGACAATGCGGAGTACGGGCGGCCGATCCATGTGCAACTCATTGCTCGCGGCCTTGACAGCTCACTGCGCGAATATCGGCCGGCCGCCTTGTCGGCACTGTTTGAGGTGGACAGTGTTCGATTCGAGGACGACGACAACAACCGCGAGCAGACACTCGCGCTCACCGTTTACGCACGCCAGGCCGGACGAGTCGAAATACCCGCGTTGGTGTTTCAGGACCTGAGCACCGCCCCCGCGACGGTGACGGTCACCGAGGCCGTAGATCGCAAGACCGGCGAGCCAATGACGGTGCGCTTCGACGCGTTGCCCGACCGCGCATGGTTGCGCCAGGCCATCGCGGTGAGGGTGGCAATCGAAGCTCCCGACGCCTTTCTGGTACTCGATCTCCCCGCGCCACAAGAAGCCGCGTGGCAGATCGAAGCCATTGCGCCGGTGACAGCACGACTCGATCCAGGCCGCTATGCGCATCGCGGCGGCTGGTATGTGTTTGCGCTGCGTGCCGGCCAGCAGGAGCTGAATCTACCCGCGGTGCAGGTCGTGCGCGATGGTGTGGTCACGCATCGCTTCTTTCCGCCGCCACTCGTACCAAGGGTCGAGGCGTTGCCACCGTACTTACCGACAACGGTACCCGTAGGCAGCGTCGCGCTTGAAGTCTCAGCCCCGACGGGTTGGTGGTTGCGCGAGGACACACTGCAAAGCCTACGGCTGACTGTGACGGGCGACGGCACCCTGCCCCAGATGTTGCCACCCGTTGCAAGACAACTGCAAAGCAACGCTGACATCGTTTTTTATCCGGCCAAGGCCCGCTACAGCAAGAAGGTCACGCCGGAGACCCTACGTAGCTCAGCTGAAATCGAGGTGCCGTTTCGCACGCTCGTCAACGGTCGCGTCGACGTCCCGGATTTGCGTATACAGTGGTTTGATCCGGCCAGCGGTCAACTGCGCTCGGCAACAACACAGATGCGGCTACCGCTTTCGCTTGGCATGCCCTGGTTGACTGCGATCGCCGTGGTATTGGCAGGTATCGGCACCAGCGCAGTCTATTGGGTAGCCGCATGGCTAAAGCGCGCGCTCGTCAACGTGCAACGCTATCGTCGGGCGCTCGCAACTCTGAGCCAGGCCAATACTCCAGGCGCGCTGCGTAATGCGCTCAAGCATGTCGCCGAGGCCGAGGGCTGGCAGCACAACTTGACGCTGCAGGCGTGGTACCACAACTGGTCTGAGCGCTACGGTTGCCAACGTGAACTGGAAAGCAGCGTAGGACGACTCGAGCGCGCGCTCTACTCAGATCAACCCGATCAGGCTGACGCAACGGCAGCCGCGACGTTCTGGCGCAGCGTGCGGCGAGCGCACCCATTGCTGTCGCTGTTCGCGGCGGGTGGGCATTCTTAGGGGAGAAGACGCGGTGAGCTGGGAATGCGTTCTGTATTCCCACCACACGGCCCCCGGACTATGCTCACTGCGTTCGCTCCGTCCAGGCAACATCTACGCCATCCGCCAAGTGCTCGGTTTGTGTAGCCTGGACGCGGTACCCACACGGCTACGCAGTCCGGGAGCGGTGTTGAGTTGTCGATCTAGTCTCCACACCCACCCTGTTGTCCCGGACTCTGCTCACTGCGTTCGCTCCGTCCAGGCTACATCTGCACCATCCGCCAAGTGCTCGGTTTGTGTAGCCTGGACGCAATACCCCACGGAGTACGAAGTCAGCGAGACGACCGTCGGTTGGACTGAGGTGCAGCCCAGCCGACGAGCAGGGCGCGAAATTCACCTGTCGCACTCGTGGTATGCTTTGCCCGCCTGCCAACAACAGAGCCTGGGAATTTCATTTTGCTGTCGGTCATCGTCCCCACCTACAACGAGCGCGACAACGTCGCTGAGTTGATCGAGCAGACTCTGCGTGCTTTCGATCGGTGCGATGAGCCCGCCGAACTGCTGATTGTCGACGACGATTCCCCCGACGGCACGGCCGAACTGGTGCGTAGCATCGCGGCCGAACGCAGCGAAGAAGGGCGCGTGCGCGTGCTGTTGCGCACACAGGACAGAGGCCTGGCCAAGGCCGTCGTTGCCGGCTTTGAAGCAGCACGTGGCGACGTGCTGGCGGTGATGGATGCAGATCTGTCTCACCCGCCAGAGCTGTTGCCCGAACTGCTTGGCGCCGTGCGCGAGCACGATGCGGACATGGCCTTTGCCAGCCGCTACGTCGCGGGCGGTGGCACCGAAGGCTGGCCGCTGATTCGTCGCGTGATCTCGCGCGGCGCCTGCCTGTTGGCGCGCGGCCTCACTTCTGTGCGCGACATCACCTCGGGCTTCTTCGCACTGCGGCGTAGCTGTGTCGAGGGACGCGACATCAAACCCAGGGGCTACAAGATTGGGCTGGAGATCCTCGCTGGATTGACGCACCCGCACGTGGTCGAGGTTCCGTTTGTCTTCCGCGACCGACGCTACGGCGAGAGCAAGCTCAGCGGCTCAGTGATGGCAGCCTACCTGCTGCAACTGGCCACGCTCTATCGCGCCCGTTTCCCGGTCATCGTGGGTTACCTGCAGTTCGCCATGGTCGGTCTGCTCGGCATGCTGGTCGATGCTGCCGTATTCGGGTTCGGCTACTACTACATCGGCCTCCAGACACTGGGGACGGAGACAGGTGGCTTCATCGCGCAAACGCTGTCGTTCCTGGTTGCAGCAGTATTCAACTTCGCCCTCAACTCTGTGTGGACCTTTCGCGAGCATGCGCGCGGCGCCCGCCTCGATATCTTCATTGCGGTCAGCGCCTTTGGTTTCGTGATCCGCAGCGTAGTTTTTGCGGTGGTTGTCGCGCTGGCCGGCGCTGATGCGGGTGCGCTCGGGGCCGTGATGCGAGCGGTCAGCCCCGAGCAAGTGGCACTGGTGCTTGGCATCGTCGCCGGCAGTTTGTGGAACTACTACGGCAGTCGTCGCTGGGCGTTTCGCGGCGAGCCGCAACCGGAGCTGCCACTACCACGTCCCGAAGCCTTGCGCGCCGGTACCGTCGCGGCATTGGCCTTTGTTGTCGTGGCGCTGATCAAGTTGGTCTGGGCGGCAGCCATGCCCTTGGTATTCGACGAGGCGTACTACTGGCAGTGGTCGCGCCATCTCGCCTGGGGTTACTACGATCACCCCCCAATGATTGCCTATCTGATCGCCGGCGGCGTGCGCTTGCTAGGCGCTCAGGAACTGGGCGTGCGCCTTGTCCCCTTGGTGCTCAGCCTGGCGGTGCCATGGATGATTCACCACCTCGCGCGTCTGTACTGGGGCCCGACCGCGGCCGCACCGTGGGCGCTGGCAACAGCACTTGCCGTACCTCTGTTCTCGGTCGGCTCAGTGGTCGCCACCCCCGACACCCCGCTGATCTTTTTCTGGACAGCCACGGTACTGCTAGCCCTGCGCGCCACGCGCACTGGACACACGGTGGACTGGCTGCTGGTTGGTATTTGTTCCGGTCTGGGAATGCTGAGCAAATATCCCATGGCGCTGATCTACCCGGCCCTGCTCGCCGCCCTGTTGAGCAGTCAGCGTGGGCGCATGGCGCTGAAGCGTCCTGGGCCGTATCTTGGCGTGCTGCTGTCGTGGATAGTGATCATCCCCCTGATCCTTTGGCAGCTGGGACAAACTTCGGGTGGTGTTCTGTTTCAGCTCCAGCATGGTCTGGGCCCTGCCGCCGGCACGAGCGCACAGGTTGATGCCTTGAGCTCGTTCGCCACGTTCGTTGGCGGCCAGCTCGGTGTCGTGACACCGATACTATTTGTCCTGTTGGTGTTGGCGCTGATACGCGCTGTTCGCCAGCTGCGTGCAACACCGGCGCCAGCGCAAAGTCCGGCACCCTTGGCAAAGAGGGAAATCCTGCCGTTTCTGTTGTATCCCCTGCTCGTCCCGCTGCTAGTGTTCGGGCTCGCCAGTCTGCTGGCCAAGAGTCAGCCGAACTGGATGGCGCCGGCTTATGTCACCGGCCTGGTTTTGCTCGGCGGTGAGCTTCTGCGCCAGACGCGTCGTGGCAGCGCCCGCTGGCGCCGGTTGACCGCCTGGACTGGCTTCGCCCTCGCCGCGATTGTCTCCACCTACGTGCATCTCGAGTCGCTTGTTCCACTGGTACCTTATAAAGGTGGCGTGCTCACTCAGACCGCCGGCAACCGGGAGCTGGGCGCCTGGGCTGGCGCGTTGCGCGAAGCCAATGGGGGTGATGTCCGCGTGCTGGCCGCCAATTACAAACTCGCCAGTGTCCTCGCGTTCTACATGCCCGGTCATCCGCAAACGGAGTCGCCCTTTGAACGCAAGTCGGGCAGTGCCTATCTGGCCTGGCAGCGCGCGCCGGAAGCCGGCGCGCCGGCGCTGTACTTCTGTCACGCGGAAGATTGTCCCGAGCTGAAGCGGCTCTTCTCGGACTATCGCACATTGGGCAAGGACGTGACCTATCGTCGCGGCCAGACTGTGCGCACGACCTGGGCCTTCATCGGTAACCTGCGCCAGGACGCCTTTACACAGTGACAGACCGCAGCGCCGACGACGTTCGCTAGGTTGCTGTTGTCATCTCGTCCGCTGCGCGTTGCTCGCGTTGCGGTATCCGCAGCACGAAGTAGTACAACAGCAGCGACGTCAAGAACGTCAGGTAGGCAGACCACAGCACATCCGACAAGAAATGTCCGCCGGCGACCATGCGTGCCGTACCCAACAGCCCGCCGTAGGTCAGGGCGAAACCAAGCGCCGCAAGTGCCCAGGGCAATCGGCGCCGACGCCAGATAAACCAAAATGCGGCGAAGACAAAACCTACGGAGCTGTGACCGCTGGGAAACGATCTACCCTGCCCGCTCTGGCCTTTCATCAAAGGTGGTAGATATTCCAGATCGCCACCGAATTCAATCACCTGGCGTGGTCGCGGTCTGCCCCAGTGATCCTTGAATATGGAGTTCACAACCAGCCCGGGGCCAACCACCACCGCGGCAAGAATGAACACAGCATAGATCCGCAAGCGTCGCAATCTCTCCGACAAGCTGGCGCCAATCGCCACGAGCAACGCACCGACCACCAGAATGCCCGTTGCTGTAGGCGCCGAGTCATACAGGAACTGCCACAGCGAATTTTGCCCTGTGGGCCAGGACTGTTCAGGATTGGTGGCATCATAGAACAGGCGCGCCATTCGCAGATCGAGGTCGGAGTTCCAGAACACTACCGTCGTGAGTAGCATCAGCAGCAGGACGATCACGAGCTCGGGTAGCCAATAGCGGCGATACGTAGCCAAGGCGGTTTCATCCATCGGCGGGATACCTATCCAAGCAAACACGGACCGGCGGAGCCGCACGCGTGCGGCTTGACATGCACAGCGTTGCGCACGCGCTACACTCTAGCACACCTGCGCGAACACCTTGCCGAGTATGGGTCATGACGTCGCGCCCCGTGTGCCGTCTCAGCGCAACCAGTGCCCGGTGCCGCTGGCCGGCCCTAGTGACTACTGCCTTCGAGGTCCAATTCGGGCTGCAGATCCGCATCGGGATGCATTTCCAACACAACGGGCGATGTGCGGACCAACGGCACAAACTCGCTCTGCTGCTCCATCGGTGGCGCCGCACGTCGAGTCACTCGGAAGACGCCAAAGCCCGCAAGCGCGAACAGCACGAAAGCCGAAAAGACTGGCAAGCCGATGGGTCCCACCAAATCCATGACTACGCCGCCGACCAGCGGTCCGGCGCTGGCGCCCAATCCGTACATCAACAGCAGACCGCGCGTGGCAGCGAGTACATGGCTCGGCTCGATATGATCATTAGCGTGCGCCACGCTCAACCCGTACAGGGAAAACATCAGGCCGCCGTAGAAAAACGCCACCAGCGCCAACCCGGGATATTCGCGAGACACCATCCAGGCTGCGCCCAAGGCCGTCGCGGCACAGGTGAGCGCCACGCCGACCAGTACCGAACGGCGGTCGTGTCGGTCCGAAAGATGCCCGATCGGCCACTGCAGGAGGGCACCACCGAGAATTGTCGCGCTCATCAGGCTTGCGATTTCTGCGGGCCCCATGTCCAGACGCTGGGCAAACACCGCGGTCATTCCCCAGAAGGCTCCGTTTACCGTGCCGGCGCAGAACACGCCCACGCTACCCAGCGGTGAGAGGCGCAGCAGACGCGCCAGTGGAAGCGGCGCGGCCAGTTCAATCTTCGGCTCGGTAACCCGAGTCGCGGCAATCGGGACGAGCCCGATAACGATGAGCATAGTCGCAATCGCGAACAGCTCCAGCCCATGCGGATTGTAAGTAAGCAACAAGAACTGTCCCGCAGCCAGTGCGATCAGTGTGCTGAACATATAGCTGGCGAAAACGCGCCCGCGTCGACCACTGGGCGTCTGCGCGTTGAGCCAGCTCTCCACGACCATGTAGACACCGACCACGCAGGCGCCGCTGAGGATCCGCAAACCGAACCAGGCCCAGGATTCAACCCACAAGCCGAATGCCAGCGATGAGGCGGCGGCTAAGGCCGCAAAGGTGGCAAACGCCCGGACATGGCCGACCCGTTGCACAATGCCCGGGCCGATGATCGTACCGATGATATAACCGGCGTAGTAGCCGGTCATGATCAAACCGGTCTCGGCGTTGCCGAATGCTTCCAGCGCGGCGCGTACGCCCAGCAGGGTTCCCAACAATCCAACGCCGACCAATAGTATGGCTAGGCCACCAATCAACAATACGATTGTCGCGTTCATGGGGAAATGCAGACCACCGAGCCAGCAATGGTGAAAAATGCATTGAATCTCAAGATTCGGACGCTCCCGCGCCAAGGCCGAGCGCTGGGACAACACTTAACGGTGCTGCGAGCTCGTGCTGAGTATAATGTTCTGACGATGCTGCACCGTCCTGCGCGGTTACTGCTTGGTGGATTGTATCTTGCGATAGACAACAACTGGCACCCCGAAGAACAGTAGTGCAAAAATCACCGCAGTGAATACACCGGTCTTCAGCAACAGCGCACCGAACACGATGGTGCCACTCAGCAGCCATATCAGGATCATTACTGCCTTGGGTAAGTCTTCCGGCATCTCGGCACCCTCATACCTCTACAGTTGGTCTCTCACCCCGATTGAGTGAGCTCTTGGGACGACACCCATTGTGTCGGGATCTTAGAGAAAAACGTGGAGCCGCGCCCGATTTCTGTACCTGCCCGCTGCGCTGCTCGAGGGTCGAATGTGAACATGCCGGCCACCGGCCGTGAATTGTTCACTGCGCCGCAGGCATTGATTCGGGTGTACTGCTGCCATGCTGCAACGGAATGCCACCAACTCGGGCGCCACGCCCATCGTCGAGACGCCGTCCATCTGGGAGACGACGGCCAGCGCGCTGCGGGCTCTGATCGATCGAAACACGCCCGGAGAGCCCGAGCGCCAGGCAGTCGCCCGCGAGCTACGCAGTCTGCACCACCATCTGCGCCAAACCACGCCTGGATACCAGGGGGCGCTAGAGGACGCGTTGGCGCCAGAATCGCGCCCGCCCGCTGTCGGTTGGTCGTGGAAGGTCCTGGCTGACAACCCCGCCGTACGCGGGGGACTGCTCGGGATCTACGCCGGACGTCCGATCCCGGCCCACGATCACCCGGGTTCCCGCGGCGCACTGCTAGTACTGACCGGCAAGCTGCGGGTGACTTGGTTTGCGATCCAGCGCCAGATGCCCGGCGATCTCACCGAGTTGCGTCGTGTAGCGCAACAGGACTGCCGCGCCGGCGAAACCGCGCTCATCGACGCCGGCGAGCGGAACATTCATCACGTTGTGGCACTCACCGAGCGATGTTTCACCCTGAATCTGCTGCTGTCACCATTCGCCGAGCCTGAGCGCAGTTGGTACCTGCCCATCATCGACACCGAGCCGGATGTGATGATAGTGCGCCGGCTGCCCCGTAAGGCCCCGCTGAGGGCGACAGTGCAGTAGGCAGATCTGTAACAGGAGGATAGCGAGATGAGAGACACACGACGTGCACTGGTGATCAGTATGGCGTTGGCAGTCGGCTCGACCTCCCTGCACGGGCAGGCGGCCAGCGTCGACGAGGGGTTGGCAGCCTATCGCAGTCAGGATTATCAGGATGCTCACGACATCCTTGGCCCGCTTGCCCGTCAGGGGCAGCCGGAGGCTGAGCTTGCTTTGGCGCGCATGTATCACACCGGCCGCGGCGTCGAACAAGATGTTCACGAGGCGGTGTACTGGTACTGCCACGCCGCCAGCCACGGCGTGGCCGAAGCACAATTCCAGCTCGCCCTGTTCTATCTCGATGGCAACGTTGTCAATGAGAACGAAGCTATGGCGCTGGACTGGCTGGAAAAGGCTGCAGACCAGGGTCACCAACAGGCGGCCAGATTGCGTCAGCTGGTGTTGGACAACGAGCTGCTGGTCGGTTGCTAGCCCGACACCCACCCGGGACGTTGCCAGCACTGTGAAAAATTCACGTGTCGTGAGGTGATCGCTCACAGCGTCCGGCAAGGGCCCGTGACACACTGCAAACAAATCCCGCTGTTGCGGCACGTGCACCGTACGCAGCGAGTCTCCGCCACAAGTTGGCTCAGGCCGGGAGGTCAGCATGTATCCATCGACGGTTAAGTTGGCGTTCGGAGTCTTTGTTCTGAGCCTGGTGCTGATAGTGGTCTCGGATGTGCTGAACGTGGCGCGTTCAGCTACCGTGCTCTCTACACCGCTGCTCATAACCGCCATCGTGTTGGGCGGTGGGCTCTACGCCACGTTGGGCTACCTCATGTTCCGGCGCAAGAACTGGGCCCGAATCATCTGGACCGCTCTCTATCTCGCTGGCATGGCACTCGTGATCGTGACCGACGGTGGTGCACATGGCCAGGACGTGACGGTACAAGCATTCGGCTGGTTGCAAGCGCTCACGCAGGGCATTATCGCCTGTCTGATCTTTCTGCCCAGCGCCAACAGATGGTTCAGCCAATGAAGTGCGTTTGCAGAAACTGAGGAGGCGGCGCGCAACGAGTTGGAATACCAAGGCGATCAACCGGCCCTCTGCAAATGGGTGGCAACTGACCTATCTGGTCTCTGCTGGCATGCACCAGGAGGTGCGCCATGAACGGATCGCGACGGACAACGCAGTTATGCTTGGTGCTGCTGGCACTGTTTAGCCTCGCATCGATCGCGCAGCCGAGCAGGGCCAGTCACACCGCATACAACATCGACGGCCGCCTCGCTCAATACGGTCGCGCTTTCCCGAGCATTCACTTCGTGCGTCTGACCGGCGAGCGTGATATCGGTGAAGCACTAATGCTGCAGCGGACCCTCGGAGCCGGAGCACGCGACCTTACCTATGAGCACGATCCCGCCGACGGCGGCTTACTCATCGAGGCGCAGGTTCAACGAATTGCCTTGATGCTGGCCAATGATCTACCGTCGGCAACGCTGTTTGCGGTGGGGGACGGGAGCGACTTTCCCACGCCGTATGTCTGTGTCATTTCACTCAACGCGACGCGGTTTCGCACCGAACCGCTGGCAGCGACACGGCTCTTGTTGGGAGAGCTTGGCGTCGACGCCGAGGACCTGGCCGTGGGCGTTCGAGTCGATAACGAGCACTTTCTCGCGTTCACCCTCGATCACGAAGTCTTTCACTGTCTCGACGCTTACCTCAATGGGCCGCCGATTCGCCGAACGCGCACCGAAATTGAGGGCTGCTACGAGTTCTTCCGCGCAGAACAGCGCGCCGAATTGTTTGCCGCCCTGGTACTGCGCGGCCAAGATGAGCAGCCCGGTCATTTTCTCAGCACCCTGGCCGACTATCGCACTCTGGCGCTGCTGGATTGGGACTACATGCACTACACCGTACCGGCACTACACGCTGCACAAGTGCCAAGACGTGACGAGATTGCCGCGTTCGGGTTGAGCGACCTGGCGCGCTACGCGAGTAAGCTTGCCGATGAGACCATCGTATCGCGGCAAGCGTTCCCGGATTTTCTCGCCGCTGCGCACCATGTCGCGATGCAACGCGGCGTTGTTGCCGCGTCAACGGCGCCCGAAGCCGACGAACTCCAGGACACGGCCAAAGATCGTAGACAGGTCATTGCTTTGGAGACAGCGCTGAGCACGGCGCAGCGGACAATTGCCGGCTTCAGCTACTGAGAACGGCTCCTGTTTGCTTCGCGCTAGCCGTCGTGCGTTATCGACGCTCGGGCTGGTATGCCGCAGGGGCGTGTTCGCAGACGTAGCGACAATCCCCACAGCTCAGTGTTGTGTGATGCAAGTGCATCAGCGCGATGATAGCCGCGGCGCGGGCCTTCTCGCCGAGCTATATTTCCGGAAGGAGACTGTGACAAAGGGAGAGCACAAATGAAGCACACACTGATGATGTTGTGTCTAGGTAGTTTTCTCGCCATGGGACCCAGCGGGCTGATACTTGCCGACAAGCCGGTCGAGAAAGAGGCCTTCGAGGCGGCCATCAAGGGCAATACCGTCGAGGGCAGAAAGATTAATTGGGAAACTACGTACCAGATGTATTTCGATCCTTCCGGGAAGTACTTCCGCCTTGACAGCCTCAACAACAGGGAGAATGGCAACTGGAGCGTGGACAAGAACGGAGATCTTGTCATGGAGGGACGCAAGAAACCGCAGTATCGCACCGTCAAACAACGCGATGACGGCGGCTACGATATTTATGGCAACAGAGGAGAAGTCATCTGGACCATTGACAAGATTCTTCCGGGCGATCCGCACGGACTTGCCAAGTGAATTGGACGTTACCTCAGCGCGGATTTTTCGTCGATATGTACTGGTGACCGTTGCTCGCGCTGTTGGCCAACAAGAACCGAGCGGCTAATGACTGGCCGCCCGGTTCTCTAGTATGCGCCCTGCACACTGCTGAGTCATACGAGCATCGAAACTTCTCAGGCGCCACGCGCGCCCTGGCACTGCCGACCGGCGCATCACTCCGGTGCAATGGCACTCATATGGTTCAAATCTCACGACACGTAATAAAACTACAAACTCCTCGTAGCAGAACCTTCACCTTCGGTTAAACCCCACGTAATACGCCTCCCGCAACGTAGCGTTTGCGCAACTCGTCGTGCAAATGCGCCACGTCTGTTGTGTTTCTTGTCACTCACGCTTTTGAACGGGAGGAATCCATGAAGATGAAACTAACGGCTGTCGCCGTCGCCGCGGCACTCGGTGTGCCTGTGGCGGCAAGCGCGGCCGTTGCATAGGTCGCAATGATAACGTGACCCAATGTTGTACCACGATCATAGAGCCCAAACCCCCGCAATGACTGCAGCGGGGACTCGCCAGCCGCGTCGTCGTCGGGTTGCGAGAAATAGCCGACGAAGTCCTTGTCCGTGGCGCGCAGTACCATGACAAAGGTGTCAACATCATGCTCTTGCGCCAACCGCCGCAGGTCGTCGTCGATACGCTTTAGCTCCCAGTCCGTGCTGAAACTTGGCTCGAGGTAGGCGCGAAACAGCGCCGCTGCGTCATAGGCGACAGATTTGACCGTATGGCCCTTGTCGGTCAGCTTCTGCTCTAGAACGGCTTGGACGTGCGCATCCACATTCCATTCTGGAACCTTGGTCACGAGTTCGCTCGAAGTGAACGCGCTGGCGCCGGTGTGAATGAGCCGCAGTTCGTCGCCGAGCAGTGAGATCACCGCCACACGGGACACCTGCTCCTTGTCCTGTTGGCTCAGGTTGCGTTGACTGGCACAGCCCGTCGCGGAAACTGCAAAGAATAGACTAATCAGTAGACTGGACAACTTTGTCATCGTTCTGAAATCTCTCCGAGTTGACACATCGCTGGTGGCGACGCGAATCGTGGATTCTGCCCCGCAAGACGAGAAGTCATGCGCCAGCATAGGCACAAAGTGCCCAGAGTAAGCCATAGCTGTATGACGTTTGTGTTACAGGGATGACCTGCCGCCCAACGTCCGCCGCCCCGGCGCGAGCCAGTCGATCAGACTTACGGCGCCAATGCCAGCCACAGGCGGCGGGCATAATCACGGCGTGAATTCCGGACTGGCAGCTTCTCCAGTCCAAGCTTGAGGAAGAAGGCTTCAGCATCTGCCTGGGCCTTCACCAAAAGGCCGTTGAGACCGCGTGCCCGGGCTGCTCGAACAGCGGCATCCAACAACCCCGAACCGATCCCCCGATGCTGGCGAACCGGATCGACATAGAGTCCGTGCAGCAACAAGCCGATCTGGCCGGGTGGCACATCACCGGGGGAGGCCTGCTCCCAAGCCGCCACGCCGACAATGCTGGCGCCAGCCTCCTCGGCCACCACCAACTCCAGCATCTCCAAGTCATGTTCGGAATAACGGTAGCTCGGCAACGACAGCCGCTTCACGCGCTCAGGTAAGGCCCAGGTCATCACGGCCCGCTCTACAACCGCGTTGACTGCATCGAGATCCGCCGACGTCGCCGCTCGCAGAACCCAAGCCCCGGCATCTGCCTTCACGCGGCGCGCACCCTTGAGTCGGTAGCGCAGAACGCTGCAGACCGGCCGTGCCGGCTACTCACTCCTCGGCCGCACCCGCTGACGTCGCCCGGCTGCGTTCCATCGACTGGAGCGCGAGATAGTCCTTACCGAACTTCTTCAGGTTCTTGAGCTCGTTGTCAAATTGACCGAAGTGGCGCTCCTCATCAGCGACAAGATCTTCGAACAGTTTTCTCGACACTGAATCCGCGTTGGCTGCGCATTCCATAGCCCAGTTGTTGTAGTCCTTGATACTCTCCTGCTCCATCTCGCAGGCGCACTCCAGCATCGCCTTGACCTCATTGGTGGCAGTAACATCGCCGCCAGGCTTCATGCCTACGTCGCCGCCGAGAAACAGTATCCGATCGGCGAGACGTTCGACGTGTTGCATCTCTTCAATCGCTGTTCTCTTGAACAAGCCGGCCAGGAGGCTCAGGCCCTGGTCATCACAGTGGAAATGAAAATACATGTATTGGTGGATGGCGCTGAGTTCATCGGCTACGGCTTTGTTGAGCAGCTTGATGCTTTTGTCATGCATGGCACCGCCTCACTTGTTGGTCTCTTCTGTCCGAAGTATAGACTGCCCGCTCGTCGCACCGGAGCCTCGGTCGGAACACAGGTACCTGGCCCGGTCTTGCACAGACAAGGAGGTGAAGTATGCCGAGGCTCAATCGATTTGCGCGACCGACATCAATTAGCTGGCGCCCGTCCCTGCGCATAACGCAACCGCGTCGGTGCATCTTTGCTGTCCCGCTCGACCCAGACGATGTGTAGGTCGCCCTGCTCGGCCAGCACGATGCTCGGATGAGACTGTTCCCCCGGCCCTGACGCAGGGGGCACCGGGGTATCGTCGCTCCAGCGATCATTCTCAGACCAACTAAGCACCACGTCGGCATTGCCCTCGCGCTCATCCGTCCAAGCGACCACCACGCGACCGGCTCGATCGCCTGCGGCGCTCGCATGCCACTGGCGCGCCAGTTCACCGAAATCGTCCTGGATGCGCACATTCGGGCCAAAGCTCGATGTGCCACTGTAGTGCGCCCCATAGATGTCGTAGCCGTGGCGATAGTCGCGTTTGTCCGCCCACGCGACCAGCAGTCCGCTACGCCCATAGCTCGCAAGGGTCGCGCGCGCCACACCATGGCCTTTGCCGTAGGGCGACTTGGCACGATTAGGCTGTTCGCTGATGCGCTGGGGTGAACTGAACTCACATTGAGATCCCGATTTGCCAACGGCCGCCATGATCACGGTATGGCCCAGACGCCGGTCCTCCCAGACGACGACAGCGTCGCCATCGACCACCGCGGCACTGGGGTAGAGCTGCTCATCTTGCGCCGGCGGGGGGTCGACGAAGCAACTGCCGTGCGCCGACAAACCCGAGTCCTCAGCAACATGGAGGCGAGCCAACCTGATGCGTCCAAGACCGTCGCCGCGCTCACTCCACACGGCGATGATTTGGTTCCCATCCACCACCAAGCTCGGCTGCCCACCCTCCTTCTGACTGAGCCGCAACACGGGGCCCAGCGTTCGCGGACCTGCGATGCGCGCGAGAACCTGCCCTGCCTCTTCCCAGGCCACTACGAAACGACCAGCCGAGAGCGCCGCCAGCGACGGTTCATACGCTTCATCATTGCCGCTTATGCGCACGTCGTCGCCGAACCCCGCGGCGCGTGTTTCTTTGCGTGCCAGATAGATCCGCGGGGTACCATCCCGATCGTCTTCCCAGGCTACCGCCACTGTTGTGCCAGACACCGCGATGTTGTGTCGCCCCGACGACTCGAGATGATGGAAGATTTTGCCACCCTGCACTTGGGTCACCGCAATCGACTCGTCAAACACCCAGGGCTGGGCAGCGACCACAGCCGGGGACACGAAGAGACAGAGCGCTAGCAGCAGCGAACCGCGCATCAGTCGCGTGGCTTGGCAAGCGCCGCCTGCACGCGTTGGTCCGCATCCCGCAGGTCTTCGACCCGCTGCACACCAACCATGCGCATCAACGAGCTGCCGTCGGGCAGGAGGAAGGAGAACACTGGCGTGACAAACGCATCGTAGCGCGTGCCCAGCTCGCGCTCGGTAATGCGCTCGCCGCTAGGCAGGCGCAGGCGCTTACCACTCTCCGCATCGACATAGGCCAACTCATAGTGAGCAGAGTAGCGCTCGCGCACGTTCGGGTCGGAAAAGGCTTCCTTGTTGGTCTTCTCACAATAGCCGCAACCATAGCGGCCAAAGTACACGAACAGCGGCCTGCCCGAATCCTGGGCCTGGCGCATGGCCTGGTCGAAGGAGACAAATGGATAGCCCTCGGGCGCCTCGGCATAGGCCGGAGAGCCAAGACCGCCCAATATCAAGAGCAGAATCAATCGAGGCATGGCGTGCTACCTAGGTTAAGCAACTGCCCTCAGCATAGCAGACCAATACATCGACGGCACCGCACCAGCAGTACGACGGGACGCCGTATTCCAATGTCATCGGCGCAGGGGCGCGCCGAGGTCTATGTCCCACAGCAGCGGCAACACGAGGAGCACGAACGCCGCAATGACCAGGCAGGCGATCAGGTTCATCCACAGCCCCGCCTTGGCCATCTGCGGGATGGTGATAAAGCGGCTGCTGAATACAATCGCATTGGGCGGCGTCGCCACGGGCAACATGAACGCATACGAGGCAGCGACCGCCGCAGGGACCATGAGTCCAAATGGATGCACACCCACAGCCTCCGACGTGGCACCCAGTACGGGCAGAATCAATGTCGCGGTGGCTGTGTTTGACGTCACCTCGGTGAGAAAAAGCACCACCACGGCGACCGCCAACACGAGCAGGCTCAGATGCACACCACTCAAGGCAGACAACTGCGAGGCGATCCACTGCGTCAGCCCGCTTTCGCTAAAGCCATGCGCCAGTGCAAAACCGCCGCCAAACAGGATGAGAATATCCCAGGGCAGTTGTACTGCACTGGCCCAGTCGAGCAAGAATTCCCGCTTGCGCCAGTTCGACGGAATCATGAACAGCAACAGCGCCCCGGCAATGGCTATGGTCGCATCGCTTGCCATGCCGAGAAACCGAAGGTCAAGGAATCCGCGGATGATCCACAATAGCGCCACCATGGAAAAAATGGTGAGGATCCATTTCTCTTCGCGTGACATGGCGCCCAGCGCAGCGATCTCCCGCGCGACCAGCTCACTCGCACCTGTCAGCGTGAGTGTCGTGCCAGCGTAGACAAAACGCACCAGATAGATCCAGGCGATCGCCAACATCACCGCGGCCAGTGGCAAACCAAAGGCCATCCAGGCTGCGAAACCGATGGTGAAGCCATACAAACGCTCGACGACGCCGGCAAGAATCGCATTCGGCGGCGTCCCAATCAGCGTCGCCACGCCGCCAATTGAGGCCGCATAGGCGATACCGAGCATCAATGCGGTCGCGAAACGCTGCGCCTCCTCGCCTGAGCGCTCCGCCTCAGCAGCCTCGGCCGAAGTCATCTCGCGAATTTGGCCGATAACCGCCAATGCGATCGGCAGCATCATCATTGCGGTCGCGGTATTGCTGATCCACATGGACAAGAACGCGGTGGCCAACATGAAACCAAGCACGATGCGGGGAGGACTGACCCCGACCACGCGGATCGTCCGCAGCGCAATGCGCCGGTGCAGATTCCATTTCTGCATCGCCATCGCAATCAAAAAGCCGCCAAGGAACAGGTAGATCAGGTGATTAGCATAGGACGTCGTCACCTGCGGCGTCGGCATGACACCGAGCAACGGAAACAATGCGATCGGCAGCAGAGCCGTGGCAGCGATGGGTATGGCTTCCGTGATCCACCAGGTTGCCATCAAGGTGGCGACGGCGGCAGCCCGCCACGCGGAGGGTGGCATGTCCTGCGGTGGCGGCAACGCGAGCAACAGCACGAACAGCAACAGGCCTAGCCACAGACCGATAGCACTTCGTCCAGGCAACGCGACCATTGCTGTCGGCCGTTACGAATCGGCTTCGGTCAGATCGACGAGACCCAGATCGTAGTAAGACTGGGCAATCTTCTGAATGGCAATTGCGTAAGCCGCCGTGCGAAAGTCAGCAATGGCCTCGTTGCGCTTGATCACGTCACGCAAATCGGCAAACGCCGTGCGCATCGTATCATCCAACCCGGATCGCACCAGGTCCAGCTCACTGGCACCACGCACCATTTCACTGCGCACTCGGTCCGATGCCACCTTTTCAGTCAGGGTTTCGAGTGCGTGCAAATAACTACTGCCGCGCAGCTCGTCATAGCGCCGCTGCAGGCGCCCAAAGCGCATATGCGAAAGATTGCGCGTCCACTCAAAGTAAGACACCGTGACGCCACCGGCATTGACGTAAATGTCAGGCAAAATCACCACGCCACGGTTGCGCAGTATCTCATCAGCCTCATATGTTACGGGCCCGTTGGCCGCTTCGACAATCAAGCCGGCGTGGATCGCCATCGCATTATTGGCGTGGATCTGCGACTCCATTGCGGCGGGTATGAGTATGTCGCATTCCATCTCCAGCGCCTGCTCGCCGTTGTCCGTGTACTCACCGCCGCTAAAGCCCTTTACACCACCGGTCTCAGCCAGGTGCTGACGAAGATTGCGAATATTGAGGCCCTCGTCGTTTAAGATGGCACCATCGCGCTCGATGACGGCCGTGATCTTCACACCATCCTCTTCAGAGAGCGCCTTCGCGGTGTGATAACCGACTTTCCCAAGCCCCTGGATGACGACCCTTTGGCCGGCCAAACCGTCACTGAGCGAAGCGCGCTCCAGCTCGTCGCTGTGACGGAAGAACTCGCGCAGAGCGAACTGCACACCTTTGCCTGTCGCCTCGGTGCGCCCGGGGATGCCGCCGCGGTTCAACGGCTTGCCCGTAACACAGGCTGCCTGGTTCATATCCTCGGGAAACATGCTCTTGTAGGCATCGGCTATCCATGCCATCTCCTGCGACGAGGTGCCCATATCGGGCGCAGGCACGCTGAGCGCGGGGTCGAGATACTCCTTGCGGGCCAGCTCAGCGCCGAAGGCGCGGGTGATTTCGCGCAGCTGGTCGGTTGAGTAGCGGTGGGGGTCAATCATCAATCCGCCCTTGGCACCACCAAACGGCACGTCCGCCACGGCACACTTGTAACTCATGAGCGCGGCCAAGGCTTCGATTTCATCCTGATTCACGATGGGTGAGTAGCGCAGTCCACCCTTGGACGGCAGCCGGTGCGTGCTGTGCACGGCCCACCAGCCAGTAAAGACTTCCACCTTGCCACTGACACGAACCGGAAACTTGATTTGGGAGACGACATTGCAGGCCTGGATGACCTTGGCCGTGCTGGGCTCCAGTCCACAGGCCACCGTCGCTCGATCGACCATGCGATCGACACATTCGCGAAATGACATGCTCTCGTGTTTGCTCTCAGTCACGGTATTCTCCCTGTCGTTCAGCGCACCGACGTACTGATATTCATGCACTTCGGCCCAGTTGCGTCACGTCTCGCTCAATCATCGCCAACGCTGAGCTCCGCGAAACATTTGCCAAGGTTGGCCAACGGCTGGCCCCGCTCATCTGCGATGGGACGCCGCGCCGGAGGCGACGTCGCATAGCTGGGCTGACGCGCCACGATGTCCTCGAGCAAACGCGGCTGGGCCAGATTGCGCCAGAATACTCCGGTGGGTATGCGCTCGCCCCATTCCTGACTCTTGCGCAAACAGCCAGCCATTTTCTGCTCGATGAAGGCCTCGTCAGCGCCGAAGTCGATCACGGGGTCATAGCCCTCTGCCTGCAGCGAATAGAGGCGGCTGGTGGCGGAGGCGAGATCCTTGCCGGCATACCAGTCTTTGTCGTGAAGCTGGTTATAAGTTGGGCAGGGCTGCAGTACCACGAGTAGCGCCAGGCCCGGATGCTTAATCGCCTGCTCGGTAAGATCAGTCAATTGTGCGACATCGTAGGCATAGCCGCGCCCGATCCACGTGTAGCCCGCCGCCAGTGCCAGCGCCACCGCATTGAGTGCGGCGAGTGTGCTGGGACCTGCCATAGCTTTGGTCTGCTCGCCGTAGCGCAGCGTTGGCGAGGCCTGCCCTTTGGTCAGTCCGTACACACCGTTGTCGAACAGTATGTAGGTGAGATCAACGTTGCGGCGCCCGCTGTTGACAAAATGACCGGCGCCTATCGACAGACCGTCACCATCACCGCCAACCGCAATCACCGTCAGCCCCGGATCGGCCAGCTTGGCTCCGGTCGCAAACGGCAACACGCGTCCGTGCAGCGTGTGGATCCCGAAGGTCTTCAGGTAATACGGCGTCTTGCCAGAACAGCCGATTCCCCCAAAAACCGCCACCTGATCGGGTGACAGCGCAAGTCGAGCCAGGGCCCGCTCGATCGCCCGCAATATGCCAAAGTCACCGCAGCCTGCGCACCAGTCATTGGCGTTCTCGGCACGGAACGCCTTGGCACTGAGTCCTGGGTCGTTCGTTCGTTCAGTCACAGTTGCATCGCTCAGTCATAGTCGTTGCTCAATACCAACCGTGGCGCGGCGCCGCCGGCATAGACGCCTTTCAACGCAAGGTACAGGCTATCGCTGCCAATAGGTCTACCGTTGTATTTCACCAGCGAGTGATCGGCGCCGCGACCGGTGCACTGGGTCAATAGCAGGTTGAACTGACCAGAATGATTGCACTCCACCACGACGAGTCGTTCGACATCGCTCAACAGTGCATTCAACTCGGTCGCGGGGAACGGCCACAGCAATCGCAGCACTATTGCGCGTACCGCGATACCTTCTTCATTCAGCCGGCGGGTCGCCGCCAATACTGCCCCTTTGCTCGATCCCCAGGTGAGCACTGTGAGCGCAGCCGCGTCGTCGCCGTGTATGCTGAGCTTCTCCGCCAGCGGAATTTCGCGTGCCGCCTGGTCGAGCTTGTGCGCACGCTTGTCCATCATCTGCTCGCGCACTTCAGGATCTTCACTGACGCGTCCATCACTACCGTGTTCGGCACCGCTCATCCAGTGTTGTGCATGAGCTTGTCCAACCAGCGGTCGCGGAGACATACCCGATTCAGTCAGGGCGAAACGTTGTGGCGCCGCCGAATCAGGTCCCAGATATTCCATTCGCGCACCGCGATCGATGCGCCGATCGCGATAGGGGAAACGCGCTAACGTCTGGCTGCTGCTGGCTAGCGCTTTGTCGAGCAGATGCACAACGGGCAACTGATAGCGCTCCGCATAGTCAAAGGCCTGCATGGCATCGTAGAAGCAGTCTTGGATATCACCTGAGGCAATGACCAGGCGCGGGAATTCCCCGTGGCCCGCATGAATGGCAAACAGCAGATCGCCCTGTTCGGTGCGCGTGGGCATGCCCGTGGACGGCCCACCGCGCTGATAGAGGCTGATCACCACCGGCACTTCATTCATGCCCGCCCAGCCTAGGCCTTCGCTCATCAGACAGAATCCCGGACCCGAGGTCGCCGTCGCGGCCCGCGCACCAGTTAACGCCGCACCGCATGCCATGGTGATCGCGGCCAGCTCATCTTCGACCTGCACCACGAGCGGCGCGCCGCGTTCATCGTCATCCTGTGCCTCCAGATAGCTGCTCTCGTCTGTGGCCGGGCTGATCGGGTAGTAGGTCTGCATACCCAGCCCACCGGCCAGTTTGCCCAGTGCGACGCTTTGACTGCCGTTGAGACATATCGTCTCGGCATCGACGGTGCGTCCTTGCAGCCAGGGTCTCGCTGTCACAGAGCCGTAGCGCTGTGCGACATGCTCATAGGCACACCTGACGGCGTTCTCATTGAGAGCCACTGTCGGCACATCGGTTTTGAATACTGTGCGCACCGACCGAAGCAGCGCGTCCTGTGGCAAGCCCGTTAGGGCTGCCGAAGCCGCCACCGCCACGGTATTGATGGCGCGCGCTGCGCGCCGGCGCCCTACCTCGCTGTCCGTGCCAAGCTGCTCGATCAGTTCAGTCAAGGCAATTGGGAACAGCTTCACGCCGCGCTGCTCGGCTCGCTGCAGCAGTCCTGCGGCAGTGGCGGGCAACTGCGCCTCGGCAAGCGAGCGCTGCAAGTGATCCTTCAGACGAGCATCCAGAAACTGCAGGGAGTTCAGTTCCGTGGTTTCGTCTTGCGCGCCATAAACGACGACGCCGTCATCGACCACTGCCTCGAGATGCCGGCACAGCGCTTCGGCCTCGAAGCTGACCAAGACCTGGGGGAACTCACGATGGCAGCCAACCGGTTGCGTGCCGATTTGCAGATCCAAGTAGCTATGGCGCCCGATGATGTTGGAGTGATACTCACGCCGGGTGAAGACGTGCAAACCGGCGGCCATACACGCCCGACCCAGCAGCGTCGCCACCCGATCGATGCCGCTGCCCTGTGGGCCACCAACGCGCCACGACAGCTCTTCCTGGTCTCGTCTCAAAATAGTTGCTCACTAGCGCCGGAGCGCGAGCAGTTTGGTGCCAGATACCCTAAAGTCTAGTTCGAAATGCCTGTGAGTTCAGAGGCAGCGAAGAAGAGGGGAGCGGACACTTGAGACGAGATCTGCGTGGCGCGAGCGCTATTTGGCCTTCCCGACCGGCATGATCGCCAGCGGCTGCTCCTGGTCTGCCATGTGCAACAGCCGCTTTAGGGGCTCATCCATGAAAGCACCGATCATCACCGTCCCAAGGCCCAGCGCTTCAGCCTGCAGATAGACGTTCTGCGCAGCATGGCCCACTTCCATATGTGCGTAGCGGATGCCGCGCTCACCATACTTGCCGGTAGTCCGTTCATACACGGCAGAGAAAACCAAGGCGACCGCGCCTTGGCCGGCCCATTCCTGCCACAGTGCTGCGTTGGTCAGCAATTGGCGCATGTCGCCGTCGATCAGCTTGGTGACGCCGTGTTTCTCGGGAACATACCGATATGCGCCTGGCGCCAGGGCCTCAACCTCGCCCACTACGAGATACACGTTCAGCGGATAGAGTGCCCCGGCCGAGGGCGCCGTACGAAAACGCTCATGGGTGATCCCCTGCGCTGCCCACAGCAATTGCGAAACGTCGGCCAAAGTCAGTGGCTGGCGTCGAAACGCTCTGACGGAGTGCCGCGCGGCCAATGCCTGTTCGACTGAAATGGCGCTCTTGCTCCGAGGCGTTGGCAGCGCAATCAGTGGCTCCGGCGCAGCCAGCACCGGCGGGGCGTTGACCAACGCGCACCCCGACAGCAGTACCACAGCAACGTTGGCGATCAGAACGAAGGTATTCATCTCTGGCACACCTGGTTTGATTCAGCTGGCCCCAACCAACATACCGGCAGACCTGTGTTCATAGTGTAGTAATGCGGCGCACGAGGGCTGTTGCCCCAACAGCACGTGAGACCGCGCTGCGCAGCATACGACGCACAGCTCGCCAGCCCGATCCAACCATGATTGACGGTCACCGTGGGTTGCTGGCGGCTATAGTTAGCTAGAAGCTGTCTCGGCTCCCAGTTGTCGCTCATATGGCGCAGGCAACCCTCCAATCCGGCTTTTCTGTGCTGGAGTATTCCACTGCAGCGATCCTGGCAACCGCGCTTGCCGGCGACCGGCGCGCGCTGCTGTTCGGTCCGCCTGGCGTGGGCAAGTCCACTCTGGCGACAGCGCTAGGACGCGCGCTGGCAGAGACCGGTCGGCAGTGTTGGTGCATCAGCGCCGACCCGGGCTCACCCGGGTTTGGCGTTCCCGGTGCCGTCTCGCTCGGGCAGTGGGATCCTGAGGGCTGGTCTGTGGTTGCGATCGAGGCACTGTGCTCGCTGGATGCCGGGCGTTTTCGCCTACCGTTGGTCTGTGCTGTGCGCCGCCTCGGCACGCAGCCTCGAGCTGGAACGCTGTTGGTCGACGGGCCCGGCGTCGTGCGCGGTGTGGCCGGCACGGAGCTACTGCAGGGGCTGGTGGAAGCGGCCGACATCGACGTGGTCCTGGTGCTGAGCTACGCAGAACGGGGTCCCCCACTGGTCGCTGAGCTGCGCGCATTGCGGGCCGACGTCCACGTCGTTCAGGCTGTTGCCGAGGCGGTTCGCCCAGGCAAACGGGTGCGTGCGCGGCGCCGCACTCAATTGTGGGACGACTACTTGGCCGATGCGGTGGCGCGGGACATTGATCCGGCGAGCGTAACCGTTGTCGGCACGCCGCCTCCCGTCGAGGTGCCCAGCGCCTGGGCGGGGCGCCAAGTCGCTGTGCTCGAAGGATCGCGCACCGTGGGCATGGGCGAGGTGATACGTTCTACCGATAGCCGGCTCCGCGTTCGCCTTGCGGCCGGTACGTCTTCGTACCCCACACTGCTGATACGCGATGCGGCACGAACGGTGGAAGGATTGCTCGAAACCGCAACGCCCTTTGTCAGCGAGCGGCTCGAGTACCTGCCACCGCCGGATGTGGCGCCTTACGGCGAAGCGGACACCGGGCCGCGCATCATCGGCCGCGTGGGCTCGCTGACCGTAAGCCTGGTCAACGGGGTGTTTGGTGATCCCCTGCTCCACCTGCGGCTGCAGCATCAACGCCGCAGTCTGCTCTTCGATCTGGGCGATGGTTCAAGACTGCCAGCCCGCATCGCACACCAGGTCACCGATGTTTTCGTGACGCACGCTCACGCCGATCACATCAGCGGTTTCCTCTGGTTGCTACGCTCGCGCACCGGCGAGTTCCCGCCCTGCCGCCTCTACGGGCCGCCCGGTCTGGCCGAACACGTAGAGGGCTTCGTACGTGGCATCATCTGGGACCGCGTCGGTGAGCGCGGTCCACGATTCGAGATCGCAGAACTGCATGACGACGAGCTGCGCCGCTATCGGGTCCAGGCGGCGTATCCAGGCCCCCACCCGCTCGGCGCCACGCAGGTCAGCGACGGGGTCCTGCTCGCAGAGCCAGGCTTCAGGGTGCGGGCAGCGGTACTCGATCACGGCACTCCGGTGCTGGCCTTTGCTCACGAACCGGACAAGCAGATCAACGTGCGCAAGGACCAGTTGCGCGCACGTGGCTTGGCGCCCGGTCCCTGGCTTGGGGAATTGAAGCGCTGCCTGCTAGCGGAGCAGATGGACGCACCGATACGGCTGCCCGATGGCAGTGTCGACTCGGCGGCCGCCCTAAGTCGGGATCTGACGCTGATACGCCCAGGCAAGAAGCTGGTCTACGCGACGGATCTTGCTGACACCCCGGACAATCGCAAACGACTGACCACGCTTGCCCACGGTGCTCACACCTTCTTCTGTGAGGCTGCCTTCCGTGACGTGGATGCCGAGCAGGCCACGCGCACCGGCCACCTGACTGCGCGCGCCTGCGGCGAAATCGCAACCGCGGCCGCGGTTGCCCGCCTGGTGCCGTTTCATTTCTCGCGACGCTATGCCAGCGACTACGAGCCCGTCTACGACGAAATTGCGGCGGCGTGCACGCGCGTGGCCGTCCCCAAGTCGTTTGGCCAAGGTGATGATGTGTAGGTCCGTAGGCCGATGAAGCGACGCGAGTTCCTTTTGCGTACGGTGAGTCCCTTACTCTTAGCGGCGAGTGCAAAGATGACCCTATCCCCAGCGGTAGCGAAAACCCTCGGCGCACAGCAGACAATCAGCCTGTTTCTGTGTGGCGATGTCATGACGGGCCGTGGTATCGACCAAGTGCTACCGCATCCGAGCGCGCCGCAACTCTACGAGCCCTACGTGCGCCATGCCAGGGAATACGTGCACTTGGCGGAACAAGCCAACGGTCCAATCCCCGCGCCGGTTGAGTTCGCCTACATCTGGGGCGATGCGATCGCTGAATTGGAGCGCATGGGTCCCGATGTCCGCATCATCAATTTGGAAACCAGCGTAACCACGAACGATGACTATTGGCGGGACAAGGGCATCAACTACCGCATGCATCCAAAGAATATGGCGTGCATCACCGCCGCCAAGATTGATTGCTGCGTGCTCGCCAACAACCACGTCCTGGATTGGGGTCGAGATGGGCTCACCGACACATTGAAGACGCTACATGACGCCAAGCTGAAGACCGCCGGGGCCGGGCGCAACAGCGCAGAAGCCGCGGCGCCGGCAATTGTGGATATTGGCGCAAAGGGCCGAGTCGTTGTCTTTTCACTTGGAACCGGCTCGAGTGGCATTCCTCCGGACTGGACCGCTGGCACGAGACGGCCCGGCGTGAATCTGCTACCCGATCTATCGGAGCAAACCGTCCGGCACATCGGCGCGAACGTACAGGCAGTCCGCCGCCCGCGCGACGTCGTCGTCGCCTCGATTCATTGGGGCGGCAATTGGGGGTATGAAATTTCAGGCGAGCACGTCGAATTCGCGCATCGGCTCATCGATACCGCCGGCGCCGATATCGTGCATGGGCATTCTTGCCACCATCCGCAAGGCATAGAAGTATACCAAGACAGGCTAATCATTTACGGCTGCGGCGACCTCATCAATGACTACGAGGGCATCAGTGGCTATGACGAATATCGTGATGACCTCACGCTGATGTACTTTCCGCGCGTCGCCCCCGCGACTGGCAAGCTTTTCGAGATGGAAATGGTGCCGCAGCAGATCAGACGCTTTCGCCTGAACCGGGTGTCTAATGGCGACGCACAATGGCTGCAGGCTACACTCGACCGGGAATGCAGGAAATTTGGCGCAGGCGTAGAGATGACCGAAGCGCACACGCTGGCGCTGCACTGGTAGACCGTACGACGTTTGCACAAACGAAACGAATCCAGGGTACTTAGCGCAGTCACCTCGCTTCCTGGTAAGCTACGATGTGTCGTGTTCATGACGCGTTCCAGGGCGTTCTTGGTGCGTGATTGACACAAGGAGCTGAGGATGCAGATCCGGGTCGGATACGAGTTACTCTACGAATGCCCTCAGCCGACGCCCATGATCCTGATGCTGAACATCCACTTCACCCGCGTCTCGGATCTGATTGTTGCGGACCACATTATCACCGGCCCACCGACTCCAATCACCGCCTACCGTGACGGCTTCGGCAACTGGTGCAGCCGTATCGTCGCGCCGCCGGGTGACATCCGAATTTCCACCGACGCGCTCATCAACGACAGCGGACTGCCGGAAGCGGTCGAACCCTCCGCCATGCAACACGCCGTCGAGGATTTGCCCGCGGAGACGCTTGTATATCTGCTGGGCAGCCGCTACTGCGAAACTGATCGGCTTTCCGAAACAGCCTGGGCACTCTTTGGGCAGACGCCCCCAGGATGGCCGCGCGTCAAGGCGATCTGCGATTTCGTCCATGGGCATCTCAGTTTCGGCTACCAACATGCCCGGGTGACCAAGACCGCTCTCGAAGCCTTCAACGAACGCAGGGGCGTATGTCGGGACTATACCCACCTCGCAGTAGCTTTCTGTCGCTGCATGAATATCCCGGCGCGCTACTGCACTGGCTATCTGGGCGACATTGGTGTCCCGGCCTCGCCGGATCCAATGGACTTCTCGGCCTGGTTCGAGGCATACCTTGGCGGCCGCTGGTATGTCTTTGATCCGCGCAACAATGTTCCGCGGATCGGGCGCGTCCTGATCGCGCAGGGCCGGGATGCGGCGGATGTTCCAATCAGCAACACCTTCGGTCCGAATGTGCTAAAGAGCTTCAAGGTATGGACGGATGAAGTCAGCGGTCAATCAAGATGCTGATGCATACGGTGCGCAAGCCTAGCTCACCGCGAACCGGTCCGTGATGGTCGATTCCCGCAGCAGTACCACAACCATGTCGTTGTTGGGGTCCGATGAGCCACCCGCTGTCGATGTGGTCAATGCCGACGGAAGCAGCTGCGCTGTGCTCGTCTGCGATCACGCTTCCAACCGGATACCCCGACGACTCGGCACCCTTGGCGTAGGCGCGCATGAATTGGGCGATCATATCGCCTGGGATGTGGGCGCGGCTGACGTGGCGCGCCGTCTCTGCGCACATCTCGATGCGCCCTTGGTGTTGAGCGGCTACTCGCGTCTGGTCATCGACTGCAACCGGCCGCTTTGCAGCGCGGAATCGATTGTTGAACAAAGCGCCGGCGTGCCCGTTCCGGGCAACCGCGGGCTGTCAGCCAACGAAAGAGAGAACCGTCGCAACGCACTATTCGGGCCTTACCACGCCGCCATCACCCGAATACTCGATGACCGATCCCAGCGACCAACTCTACTGCTCAGCATTCACAGTTTCACGCCGGTTCTAAATGGCCGGCCGAGACCTTGGCACATCGGTGTCTCCTATTTGCGCAAGCGCGAGTTCGCCGCTCTGATGCGGCGGGCGCTCGCTCAAAGCGTGGATATCTTCGTGGGGGACAACGAGCCGTATCCAATTGAAGACCATGTCGACTACACGATCCCAGTTCACGGCGAGGGTCGTGGACTACCCAGCGCCATGATTGAGATCCGCCAAGATGGGATTGATACGGCAGCGGGCGCCGCCGCCTGGGCAGCGCGTCTGGCCAATGCCTACTCGCTGATCGAGGCCGAGGCGCTGCGTCTATTTCCGCCTTCCTAGCCCCTCTTCCACATCGGGTCGGTCCTGGCAGAGTTTCACAAACACCGCCTTCTGGACCCAACACATTGCCGCTGATCGTGCGCGCTTGCACTCAAGTCCTACTGCGCAGGCAAAGACCGGCACAATCGGAGATTTTGGACATCTTCCCTGGAGAGTTGTTTAGATAGACTCGCCGCGGCGCTTTCGAGTAGTCACCGGGAGTCCAGCCATCCACGCCGTAGTCTTTTGAGTTGTAGGCGAGACGCGAGTCGATCCAGCTCAAAATGAGTTGCCCATCGAAATCTATCGTTTCTTCCCTTTCATTAACATCAGTGATATTGACCAGATTGAAGCCAAAGCGTACTTCCAAAGGCCCATCACTTGCAGGTATTCCCTGCAAATAATCACCATCCTGACTATGAGATAACGGTGCCGCGATCAGGAAGTACGCTACCATCACTATCTTTAGCAGTTTCGACACCATTAAGTTATCCCTAGAATTTAGGCATCCTAACACCTTGCTACCCAAGCCTTAGGCATTGCGATGGCAGGCCGACTTGCCGGAGGGAGCTGGTTGCAGACATGACGTGCCAGGAATGTCGCGCGCAACTCCCGAAGCGTGGTTTAGTTGTGCCGTGAAGCTTCCTTCGCCTTAAGGGCGCGCAGAGTGTCGGCGAATTCTGGATCCGCCGTCTCGATTGCCTATCAAGCAAGTCCGGATCCAGCACGTCTTCATCACCGAGATGATCCCGTACCCATTTATGATGACTAAGACTGGCAACGATTGACAGAATATCTGCTTCCTCAAGAACGAGATCAGGCTGGGCATCCAGAATTTCGTTGCCACGTTTGACCTTTAACGCGACCACTGGAATATTCACCTCGGCACTACGCTGTGCCAGGGTTTTTCCCACACTATCTTCCTTGACATGATAGGCTCTGATTAAGGGCAATGTATCCGCTGTTGATATCATGCTTCTTTTTTCGACGAGTAATCCTTTTTCTATCGCATAGGTTCGCGCCATCGCCTCGAGGTTAAGCTTCAGAAGTTTTGGTGCATGGGTGATGACAAGAATCACCATGATCGCCCCTACCATGTAGGTCAACGCATAACCCACACTGCTCGGATCGACGTGAGTACTCCAGTCGGTGGGACCGTATACTTGGGACGTGGTGGACCCCGTTCCGGGGGCTATGCCCGAGTTCGGCCAATAGCAGACCACCGAACGCCTTTGAGGGAACGGCTGCTCCTGCCCAAAGCTTGCCATTGGGTCGTTAGACGGCCGAAAATGCAATAACCGTGGTCTACCCCCAATCACTGGAGGCTGGCGCGTATCCGTCGACTAACAAAAGGTTCCCAGCGATCCATCGGTCAAGGAAGGATTGGAGCTAGAGCAATGACAACACTAGTACGATGGCTGAGTCTGTTGCTGCTGACGGTGCCTCTTGCCGTGAGCTACGGCTCCTCCTGTGCGCCTCCGCGCGATATCTACCAGCCGGTTTATCTCAACTACCATGATTTGCGCGACGCCGTAACCGTGACGGACGCGCGTCCCATCAATGATGCCAACCGCATACTTACTCGCGGTGACACGCTGTACGTCGTTGAGCGCGACGTCGGTCTACATGTCATCGACAACGGCGATCCAAGCGCGCCGGAGAAGCTTGCCTTCATCGAAGTGCCTGGTGCCCGTAACGCCGTGGCCAAGGATGACCATATTTACATCGATAGTTATGTTGATCTGGTTGTTATCGATGTCGCCGATGTTGCGGCCATCGAGGAAGTCGGCCGAGTCGAGGACGCCTTACCCTATTGGCGCGCCGAATACTTCGAGACCGCCTGGACTGATCCGCCCGATCCTTCCCAAGGCGTAGTGGTCGACCAGGTGTTTGTTGAACAGCAGGTGTTCACTTGCTCGGGCGATAGCTTCGGTGGCTCAGCTTGCTCGCGAGGTGGTGGCGGTTCTGCATCCGCAACGCCCGATACGGGCGGCGAAACCAGCGTTGGTTCTTTGTCGGCGTTCTTCGTTGTCGACGATGTGCTCTATTTGCTCGCTGATGAGGAGCTGCGGGTCTACTCGTTGGCGACCCCAACGGCACCGACGCTGGTTTGGGCGTCGCTGGTCGCTAACGTTCCGGAGACGCTGTTTGCGCTGGACAACACCCTGCTGGTTGGTGGGCAACTGGGTGTGGAGATTTTCGACATCAGCAGCCCAACCGAGCCGCACTACACTGGCACCTTCCAACACGCCTGGCAATGTGATCCGGTGGTAGCGCAAGGTGACCTTGCCTTCGTCACGCTGCGCTCCGGACAAGGTTGCGGCGGCACTAGGGACGAGCTGGACATCATCGATATCTCTGATATCGCCAACCCGGTGCTGCTGGCGAGCTACCAGCTCGACAGCCCCAATGGATTGGCAATCGATGGCAATCTACTTCTGGTCACGGACAGTCTGCGCGGGCTGCTCGTATTCGACGTCAGCACCCCGGAACAGCCCTTTGTCAGCGCCGCTGAGTCTGGTCTTGACTCCCTCGATGTGATTGCGGCGGATGGCCTCGCCATCGTCATGCGCGTCGATTCCATCGTCCAATATGCGTATACCGAGCTCGGAGCCCTCACCGAGATCAGCGTCCTGGATTGAGCGCGCCATGACGCGCGCGGCGGCCTAGTGCGTACGCTGCCGTCGCCCAGCCGTGTTGCTGCTCTCGGCGTGATCCCACGTATCGAAACCGGGACAGATCTATTCTCAGATTCGGGATAACAGATCTGCCCCGAAGTTCGGAGCGGGTTCAGGGTAGAGTCGAGCGGCATCTTAGGGGCAAAATGCCCGCGTTCGGCCAGTAGCGGTCTGTCGGGTTACCTTGCGTGGGCGACCGCTCCCGTAGGCAAAGCCGGCGTTGAAACACCAGGCTCTTCGCATCCGCTAACCGAGGGCTGCCCCCAACTGTTCCCGGTTATGCCAGAGTCTAAGAAGTGCATCAGCGATGCGATTAGAACCGGGCTCGTGTCAGGTCGCTCTGTTCGTGAAGGCTCCCACCGCGGTTGCAGTGAGCTTCGGGGTTCTGCCCAACATGCCCCCCCCTGATTCAACCGAACCAGCGGCGCTGTGCCGTTGCGGATCGTCTCGAGACCCCAATAGCCCGTCGCTGGAGGAGGTTCGACCGGGCCTCGGTCGGCTCTTCTGTGGATGATCTATCGTTAGTTGTGGGTAAGTGCATTCCCATGTCAGGCGTTGGGGGTAGTCTTGGACGACGCGTGCAAATACAGCCATTGGTGGCGGTGCGTTGCAGTGATCGTTATTGCTGCGCCCGGTTTGACCGCGACTATCGGCAAGGGGCGGTGGCATAGACCCGGGACGGCCCCGCGCAGAGTTCGCCAGACGGCCGACCAGTGGTCTGCTCCCTCTTGAAGCAGCGTCTAACGGGTCGGCCGCCTACAACGCTGACAGCACGATCACTGATTGCTCCTGGCCCTTCGGCGAGAGCCAGAGGAGGTTGGGTGTTGCGGACACCCATACCTACACAACGCAGGAACTGAAAGCTTCCTCCTTCTGACGATGAATAACAAATCATCGCAACTAGTTCTGTCTTTCGGGCTTATCACTATTCTAAGTGGATGTGCCGCTCCTGTTATCGATCTGGAGCCTGTCCGTCCTTCCGAGGGAATGAACTTCACAATTAGAGATGAGCGGCCAGAAGATAGCAGAAAGCTCCTCGCTAACCCATGTGATGTGTCACCCGTCACTCGACTTGGCGATGAGAATTTCTCGCCCCCCAGAATGCAGGTTCTCTATTCGCGGCTGAAGGAGAAGTTAGGCGAGCGTCTCGATGGCAGAGAAATTGCGATTCAGCGATTTGACACTATCGTGCTACGAACGAAATCGTGTCAAGTCTCGAGTGACCAGGCGCTTGCCCAGGCGCTCATGGCCTTAGCCGTCGCTGTCTTTATGGATCCATCATTTGCAGCAGGTGCTGCCGCACATGCCGGCGCCAGTTCAGAGGGTGAGGGTGATCTAGTTAGCTGCAGGATCGAAGGGATTATCAACGGCTACAAGTTCGTTGGAAAGTCGGCGGTCGAGGCAAAGGAAGGGCCAACCGATAAATGGGGTATCGATGGCAGGTACGAGGAGATTTCTTCGGCAGTAAGCCAAGCCATAGACATGTCGATAGAGCGAATTGACGAGTGGTTACGTGTGGAGCCAGACCCGGAAAAGCAGTGATATCACTCATTGCGCAAAGAACCTTTCAGTACATCTTCGTGTCCGTACTGTTGTTGTCTCTCACAGGGTGCTCCTCGACCCATACCGTTTCCACTTCACCCGACTCAATAGATTCGAATGTCTCTATCGGCGATAACCTAATTGTTACCACCGCCGAAGGTCTGGAATATGAGTTTATCTTGCTGGATGTCGACGAAGGTTACCTTGTCGGTGAAGACGTGAGATTGGCAATAAAGGATATTGTAAAGGTTGAAAGACGTGTGCACGAAGAAGGTGCGACTAGATTCACTGTGTTTACCGTTATATTTGTGATTCTCATAGTCATATTATCCCTCCAACCAGTGGGTATGCCCTGATAGACAAACAAAGCGGGCGGGCGCGAACAAACTGAGCGCAAGTTCGTCATCCAGATATGTAAGGTCCGCTTCGAGAGCAGGGGACAACCCACGGTGTTGAATGTTTGCACTTGAAGGCCCTCGGTCTCAGGCGATGTTTCTCGTTGGGCACAGCAGGGTGTGTCGGCGTTCGCGATGACAGCGAGCGGGAGATAGACCGTCGGCTCGTCGCTCTATAGCAGTCATTCTTCAGCGCGGAAGGGAACTTCCGCTAAGGGTCGACAGCGGCCCAATGCGCTCTCGGAACAGTACGGCCCGAGTACGAGAGAACAACGGCGCACGATTCCATTCCACAGAAGTCCGCCGACTAACGTGTGGCGTGATGTCTGCTGGTCAATGCCAGCGCACCGGTCAGGGTTCGCCAGTTTCGGTGGGCCGGTGAGCGGTCACAGGCTCAAGATCACCTAGACGACTCGAGCGCAAGGAGCAGCGGCGACCGTCTAAACCCGAACGGTTACTCATCGAGAAACGATCAAGAAGGCTTGTAAGAGGTCCTAATTGCGGCTGGTGTAACTCTGAGCACACTTACTTGCGAACTCGTCAGGACCTGAGGAGGTTTTATTGCGAGTAGGCATTCCTACTTGCGGACCTTCCACACTTTCACGTGTTCAACCACTGGACGCACGTTTCGGGGTTTTTCTTGGGAAGGAGGGCTATTTCGGGATTTTTTTCGGACATTTTCTTGGACGTCCAAGGTGGCCGAACGGATGAAACCCAACACGGTGACTATTTAACATAATATAGATTATACGAACCGATAGGTTATGGCGGGGTTTCGCCGGCTAGCTCGCACAGGCTTGTCAGACTGCTGTTTCGGCCCTTCTCAGTGGGCATTCGGATTGTTGCATGGCCAACCTTGCGCCCCGGCCGTGGCGCCTTACCGTAGATGTGCGCATGCACACCTGGAATCTCCAGTAACGTGGGCAGCTCAGGTGCGTCGCCGATGAAGTTCACCATGGCGGCATGATCGTTGAGTTCCGTCGACCCCAAGGGCAAGCCAAGAATCGCGCGCAGATGATTCTCGAACTGGCTGGTTTGTGCGCCTTCGATGGTCCAGTGTCCGGAATTATGTACACGTGGCGCGAACTCGTTGGCCACCAGCTCGCCGTCCTTTTCGAACAGTTCGAGCGCGAGCACCCCGACGTAGTCCAGGTCCTCCACCAAACGCCGGGCGTAGTCCGTGGCCAGCTTGGTCATCGGATGCTGCGGTCGTGGCACCGAAACGCGCAGGATGCCTTCGCGGTGGGTATTCTCGCTCAGCGGATAGAAAGCCTCTTCACCGTTCGTGCTGCGCACGGCGATAATGGACAACTCGCGCTGAAACGCCACGAACTGCTCGACGATCAGCGCTTGGCCTTCCAGGCCTTGCCAAGCCTCGGCGATGTCGGCCTCCGTGCGAATGACATACTGACCCTTGCCGTCGTAGCCAAAGCGACGGGTCTTGACTACGGCTGGCAGACCGCAGTGTTTGACTGCTGCCTCCAGCTCGCTGCGGCTGTCGACAGGAATGAATACCGGCGTGGGAATTTCCAACGCGCTGAACAGGCGCTTTTCCTTGAGCCGGTCCTGCGCGGTCGACAGTGCATCGATGGGCGGAAAAATGGGAACTTGTCCTGATATGCTGGTCAGGCCAGCCACCGGCACGTTTTCGAATTCGTAGGTGACAACATCGGAGTCCCGCGCCAGCTCCGCCAGCTTGTCGGCGTCGTCGTAGTCGCCAGCCAGATGTCGCACCACCGCTGCGCCACAGGCATCGGCCGTAGGTTCGAGGAGATCAAAATCCAAACCGAGTGGATAACCAGCGAGCGCCATCATGCGCGCGAGCTGGCCGCCGCCGATGATGCCGACCCTCATGCTGATTCGCGGGGATCCGGTTGATGCAGCACCGCCTCCGTCTGGCGCTCGCGCCACGCGCGCAGCGCCTCGCGAATAGCTGGATACTTGTTGCCCAGAATGCCGGCTGCCAGCAACCCGGCGTTGACGGCGCCCGAGCGGCCGATGGCAAGGGTACCAACGGGCACTCCGGCGGGCATTTGCACGATGGACAGCAGTGAATCCACACCGCTGAGCATGCTCGACTTCACCGGCACGCCGAGCACCGGTAGCGTTGTCTTGGCCGCAGTCATCCCCGGCAAATGGGCGGCACCGCCCGCACCCGCGATAATGACCTCCAGGCCACGGCCTTCGGCTTCGCTGGCATAGCTGAACAGCAGATCGGGCGTGCGATGAGCTGAGACGACGCGCACTTCGTGGGCAATTGCGAGCTGTTCCAGGGTATCTACGACGTGGCGCATGGTGTCCCAATCAGACACCGAGCCCATGATCACTCCCACCAATGGGTGGGAGGTAGCGCTTTGATTAGCTGACATTTCTTTAATCCCGTCTCCGTTTGGTCAAGCGCCCCTGGTAGCAAGGGTGCGATCCTATACTGACTCGCCCCGGGCTGGAACCGATTCCCCCCGCATCAATCCGATCCACTCAACGCAGGTGCGGAGCTACCATAACGATATCTTAAGTATTTTCGAGAAAAATGCGATAAGCTACTATTTAATAGCATGTTTTGTGCTTGGATAGCGAGGTCGAGAAGACAGTCAAGAATATCGAAAGCTTGAGCGATTGTTCTAATAATTTGAACATTCGCTGCAGAAATTGTCGCTTTTTCACTGACCAGACTGGCCCCACCATTACCTCCATGTTGACTCGATCATGTGGAGTTTAGTGGTGGGCCGTAATCGTTCGGACAGCTATGGTTGGATAACGATCGCGCTGCATTGGCTGGTGGCGGTGGGAGTGCTGTCGTTGTTCCCGCTGGGCCTGTGGATGACCTCCCTCACCTACTATGACCCTTGGTACAAGGACGCCCCATTCATACACAAGAGTATGGGTGTACTGCTGTTCATTGCGCTGTGTGCGCGACTGGCATGGCGGCTGGTAAGCCCTGTTCCGGCTCCCCTGCCCTCGGTGTCGGAACTGGAACGGCGCGTGGCCGGTAGCGTCCACAAGCTGCTCTACGCCTTGTTGTTCGCGGTGATGCTCAGCGGGTATCTCATTTCCACTGCCGATGGCCGCCCGATTGAGGTCTTCAACTGGTTTGAACTACCAGCCACGGTGCACGGCCTGCCCAATCAGGAGGACTATGCGGGCTACGCGCATCTGACCTTGGCCATTGTGTTGATCGTGCTCGTTGCGGCGCATGCGCTGGCCGCGCTCAAACACCATTTCTTGGACAAAGACCGCACCTTGCTGCGCATGCTGGGTCGGCCTGCGTCCGGCAACCAGTCAGGGCACGAGTCCCCGACGTTTCCCGACCAAAAAGGAGTACTGAGATGAAGATGTCGCTGCGAAACACCGTCCTGGCCGTGATGCTAGTCGGTGCCACAAGCGTTGCCTGGGCTGACGACTACGTGATTGACACCCAGGGCGCTCATGCCTTCATTCAATTCAAGATCGCTCATCTGGGCTATAGTTGGCTGCTTGGCCGCTTTAACGATTTCGAAGGTCAGTTCAGCTATGACGAGAAGAATCCTGATGCCTCGACGGTCAAGGTCACAATCAACACCGCCAGCCTCGACACCAACCATGCCGAGCGTGACAAACATCTGCGCAGCGCCGATTTTTTCGATGTGAGCAAGTATCCAACCGCAACATTCGAAAGTACTGGCTTCAAGGAGAATGCGGACGGTACCGCGGTGCTGAGCGGCAATCTGACCCTGCGGGGTGTCACCAAGGCAATCGATATCGACGTTAAACATGTGGGCCATGGCGAAGATCCCTGGGGTGGCTACCGCCGCGGTTTCGAGGGTAAGACCAAGATCGCGCTCAAGGACTTCGGCATTCCCTATGATCTCGGCCCTGCTGCAAGCGAGGCAGAATTGTTTTTGTCAGTCGAGGGTATTCGCAAGTAACACGGTGTTGCTCGAGGGAGAAACGCCGGCCGCGTGCCGGCGTTTCTTTTTCAGGGAGAGTCCGCAGCCCGCTATAATCCATGCAATACCATGCCTGGGGATGGGTTCATGAGTGATATAGATGCGCTGGTAGGCCGAGAATTCGTGTTGTCGGAAGAGGTGGTCTATCTGAACCACGC